>Ga0209125_1003694_pt1 | contig 10254 bp, 4 predicted proteins | sample BarGraIncub1131A_FD_184503 | JGI IMG/M metagenome (GOLD analysis project Ga0209125, IMG submission 184503) | Arctic peat soil microbial communities from Barrow, Alaska - Barrow Graham LP Incubations 11-31A (SPAdes) (version 2) | ecosystem: Environmental > Terrestrial > Soil > Wetlands > Peat... | reverse complement strand
TACATCACGCTGACTACGCACAATCTTCAGGCTAATAGAATCAATGAAGTTAAATTGAATGAAATCAAGGCTCCTCCTGCTGAATTCAGGGCTGAAGTTACCGGCGTCTTTCCGGAGTACTCCTTCCCCACCGAATCCAGATTGATGCTCAAAATGGGAGCCCAAGTCATGTTTGCACGCAACGATGTCAGCCGTGAAAAACGATTTTACAATGGTAAGATCGGCACCGTCACCAACATCGAGGATGATTTGGTTACGGTAACTTGTCCAGGTGGCGAAGAAATCGTCACCGAAGCTGTCGAATGGCACAATTATACCTATACGATCGATCCTGAAACAGAAGAAATTCGGGAGAACCTCATCGGAACGTTCAAGCAAATGCCCTTGAAACTCGCTTGGGCCATTACCATTCACAAGAGCCAAGGTCTAACGTTCGAAAAGGCCATCATCGATGCCAACTCCGCTTTTGCACATGGTCAAGTTTATGTGGCACTCAGTCGTTGCAGGACTATTGAAGGCATGGTCTTGCGTACGCCAATTGATGCTCGCCGTTTGCGGACCGACAACAACATCCAACATTTTCTGGAAGCCGTTGAATCAAACCAGCCCAATGAGATAGACTTGCAAAAAGCTCGTTTCGCGTTTGAACGTGAATTGTTGCACGAACTGATTGATTTTATTCCCATCCGTCAACGGTTGGATTATTGTACCAAATTGGTCCGTGAAAACGAATCCATATTGCAAGGAAATCCTCATCGGGTTTGCAGGGATGTCACCGATCGTCTTCGTGATGATGTCATGGATGTGGCACGAAGTTTTATTACTCAGATTGACAGACTTTTACTGCAGAATCCTGATACGGTTAAGAATCCTGAATTACAAGAGCGACTAATGAAAGGAAGTGTTTATTTTTCTGAAAAAACGCAGGTCATTTCAAAAGAATTCTTTGATCGTTTCATACTCGAATGCGACAATAAAGCTGTTCGTAAAAGCATCTTGGATGTAGCAGAAAAATTAGACGATGAACTTCAGTTCAAACTGACTTGTCTGAATGCAATACGAACAGGGTTCTCGGTGTCCGCCTTTCTGGATGCAAAAGCCAGAGCGGGCATTGACAAGGCCATAGCACCTAAGGTCAGCAAAAAAACGCCAAAATCCATTCAATCCATCGAGGAAGCAGCTTCTAACGAAATCCAACATCCGGATCTTTTCCTTTTATTGAAGCAATGGCGAAATCAGAAAGCTGCCGAACTTAGGCATCCGGTTTATTTGATTCTGCCACAGAAATCCATGATCCAATTAGTCAGCGCATTACCTCAAAACCTGATTCAGCTCAAGCAAATTAAAGGGCTGGGTGACAAGAAAGTGCAACAGTATGGTAGCCAGATTTTGACCATCATTGCAGATTATTGTGAAGCCAATGGCTTGCGTCAAACACTTTATTGAATTTCGGGCGCGAAATCCTCGCAACTAGCGGCGAGAATCTTCAATGGCGTATTGTTTGTTGTCGTTTTCGTTCGTGCTGATGATAAACTTCCTGAATGCTTCGTATTGATCGGGAGATACTTGATCGGTCAAGCGACGCATGCTTCTGCGGACAACCAGCCGATCCGGTGATTTCAGATCATACTTGAGTGAATAAGCTGCATTGGCACAGTTTAATTCAACATTTGCAGGCAAGGTTGCAAACTTTTTACCCTTTGGTAGGTTGAACGTTAAAATGGTTTCAGCCAAGTCCGTATCCATAAAATTCCACAACTCAAGGGGATATTCTCTTTTTTCAGCGCTGACCAATTCCATGGACTTAGAAGATATGCTCCAGGGAAGTTTCAGAATCTTCATCCCAGCAACATCCTGAACAGAATTATTCAGATCAAAATTGAAAGTCATCAGCACGCTATCACATAGATTATCCATATTTTCCAATGAAAAATCATAGACCTTAACCTGAGAATTGTAAATGCTCGTAATGGCCTTTGTAACTGTCTTAACCTGTTCTTCCGCACTGATACCTTTGAGGTTATGCCTGGTTTCTGATGCACAGGCTGCAAAAAAGACGTTTTTACTGTTGACTTTTAGATTGTTACCATCCATGGTCAGGTCAATATATTCTTTATTCAGGTTCAACATGCGCTGGGGCATATCCAGCAACAACAACTGATTCCCGATGGGCTCTTTATCTAAGGGTATGGGTAGGATTTCTGAATGCAAGTCTGTTGACAAAGCAGATGCAAACGGAAGTTCTTTATCGGTCAGTTCCAAATAATAGGTTTTGCCGTCCACATTCAATTGGGCAATGCAATGGTTAAAGTCTACAACGGGCAACGGCATGGTGTGATTGCCGTAATTTCGGGTGGATATCAGAACCAAATTGCTGTTGATCCCTACTTCTTTACACATGGCAACGAAAAGGGTTGAAACATCCTTACAATCTCCAAGCCTGGTGGTGATGGTTCTGGATGCCTTCTGCGGTATGAAGTTTCCATGAAGAAAGGATACATTGGAATAACTGATATTTGTTAGGATGTATTCATAAAAAATCCTTGCCTTTTCAAGGTTGCTGGCATTTTCCCTACCTTTCAGCAAATCAGTGATGGTTTCCTTCAATACATAGTCCGATACCAACTTATTGTGTGTAATGTCTTTATACCAATTGCTGATAAAGTTCCAATCCGGTATGCTGGAGTAATAGAGCCTTTCAGTCAGATCATTGTTTGAACTGCTGTAGGGCTCATCCTTCATGGCGGTGACGCTGTCTTTTTGCCATACATACAACTTCAGATCCTCTATCTCCGAAATCTTCGGTTTAATCTCTCCATTTGTAACAAGATAGTCAAACTTCATGGCTGCCGGAGCCAAAATGGCATACCGCGTTATAAGGGACGGGATATTGTATTCGAACGAATAATTTTTGAAAAAATGTTTGGATAACGGTCCTGTGGAAAAATCCTGAATGCGGTATTCCAGATGCAGGACATCATTGACTTCCAGATTTGTGAAAACTACATAATTGTCATCGTTTGTCTCCGCTTTGACGACGTTTCCGTCTGCTTTGATGACTTCTGCCTTATCTATCAGTAATTTTTCTAGTTCGCTGTTGTACCCAATCCTATATTCTTTCCAGTTTTCAATACCGGTTTTGTTTAATATTTTGATGGCCATTTCAAACCGATATTCCTTTGCGCCTTCCGGATAGACAATTAGTTGATTGTCATCCACGACAATGAGTGAGTTGTTGTCTGGAAAAGTGCTGGCATTTCCGGCTTTGACGATTAGTTCGTTCAAATTGATTTTTGGAAACATTTCAACCAATTCCTTTTTGTTTTCGAGCAAACGCAACTGGGATCTGGAATCGTATTCAGCCGGATTGTAATAAATGGCTTTTCGAAAAGACTCTTTGGCCTGTTCCAAATCTCTGAGGTTCTTATAGATGTAACCTCTTGAAGAATAGTTGTTTGAATGGTAAGGTGTCATCGCCAACATCTGATCGGACACCGCCAAGGCCTCCTTATATTTCTCCTGATTGTACAGTTTAGTCATCAGTTTGTTCATATAACCGTATGCATAAGGAACTTTGTTGATCCTGTATCGAAACAAATTCAACGATTTGGCGATCTGACCAGTTTCTTCGTAATGATCGGCCAACAGACCCACTGCATCCTCATCAAAATAGTTGTTGCAAAAATCTTCAGCTATCTTCTGGGCCCTGCGTGCATCGCTGTTTTTGGCAATGTTGTAATTAATTCTCATGTACGAGAAATCCTGTGGGTATTTTGCATACAGGATCTTTGAGAAATCAACGATTTCCTTGTATTTTTTTTGATTGGAATAGTTTCTCAAAACCCATTCATCCGTCGTTGGGATTTCACCGTACAGTTCCCGCGTTTTTACTGTAATACTTTCGGCCTCCGTATATTTTTCGGATTCCAATGCTTCGCCATAAGTCAATTGCAATGCATCAAGCGAGTTGGGGTCATTCTGCTTAATTTTCTGTAATTCTTTATTCCGGTCCGTATTGTTGTTGGCTCTGTAATAAGCTTCTGTTAACCGAGAACTCAAATGTGTGGAATTTGGAACCGATTTCTGAAGGTTTTTAAACAACTTGGTTGCCTCGTAGGCTTTGTCATTTCTTAAATATACTTCTCCTAACAAATATTGGTTCAATGGATTACTTGGTTCATTGGCAATTTTTTCCTGAAAAAATTCTTCGGCGAAAAAGGGGATTTGTTCCGGCAAAGCGCTAACAGCCACCTTCTGATAGCTTTGTTTGACGGAAGTGTTGCTCAGCCCGGCTATTGGATTTGCCTGTTCATCGGTAAACCGCAACATGAAATTGGCATCTTCGATTTCGCTTTGACCGATTTGAACCAATACTCGGTTAAATCCCTGTTTTAAAGTTACCGGACATGCATACAGGTCAAGGTCGCAATTGCGTTCTTCGGGAATGGACATCATCAATGCATCGTTTATCCAGACTTTTAAGGAGCCAGATGTTCCGATTCGAAGAATGACATTCTGATCAACAGGGCTGTTCACATAACTCTGTGCATATAGGATGACATCGTCCAGTGAAAAGTGGTAGTCAAATGCAAACCAACGGTTTGGTTTGTTGAAAGAAGGTGTAAACCAACTTACTTCTGCCCCGGTCGAGTTCAGGAAGATGTCACCTTTATTTTCTTTGGTCAGGACGCCCCAATCCTTGTTAAACCCACTTCCGGAGGTGTTGTTGAAACTGCCAAGTACCTGCCAGTTATTAATTGCTCCATAATAAGCATATTGTTGCTTGGCTTTGGCAAAATCATTGATGAATTCATAATGTGCCCCAATATTGGACCAGAAAATGGCTTTCAATGTTCCATTAATCTTTGGATCTGCAACGATGGATTGCATGAAGGCCAGTTTTTTCGGGTTCAGCCAACCATTTTTATTTCTCAGGAAGGGTTGAGAACTGAAGGCATATAAATAGGAATATGGATTTGGTGTTGATTCATAGAATTTTTTAAAAGCGTCAAAAGCATCATCTTCCTTTTCTTCATCTCCGTTTATCAGGCATAGACTCAATAGCGCATCTGAGCGATATTCCGGATCTTGGATGGCCAACTCAAACTGTTTTCTGGCTTCTGTCCGGTTGTTTTTGTCATAAGCAGCCCAGCCCTGTTCGTAATTTATTTTTCCGGAACCAAAACATGGGGTCAGTATCAATAAGGATACGAAAAAAACGATGGATTTGTTGAACATGTCGATACGTAGTTAGAATTAAGATTATAAAAACTCTATAGCAAGCAAAATTAAATAAAATACATTAGAAATCAGAATTATCGGCTTCTCAAATTTTGAAATACATGGAATAAAAAGACCAGTTTTCAGTGATTTTTCATTATTTTTGATCAGAAATGTAACACTTCGGATTCCGTTACGTCTAAAGTATTATTAATCAAAAACACACTGCCATGAAAACTCCGGTTATCGTTCTTTTGCTCATGACTCTTTCCATTTACTCCTGCATTGGTCGGATTGTTATTGATAAACCTGGTGAATTCAAAATCACGAAAGAAAAATACTCCTTTATTCAGGAATATGAATCACCGAAAGATATTCATCTGACACTTAGTACTGTAGGTGGAAACATTGAGGTGCAAGGTTGCGAAGGAAATCGCGTAAAAGTTGCTTTTGTAGTCACAAAAAACAACGGCGAAATCATTGAAATGACATTGGATGAACTAAAGAAATACGCTTCCTTTGTCATTACTAAAGAGGGAAAAGAATTGTCTATTGATGTTAAAGAGATTTTCCGCAGAAACATGAGCGTAGGCTTTTTAGTGCAAACACCCGTTCAAACAGCATGTAGTATTTCAACAAGTGGTGGAAACCTACATGTTTCTGGCCTAACGGGAAATCAGGAGATGCAAACCAGTGGCGGCAATGTTGACATTGAAAAGGTCCTGGGCAATGTTGATGCACATACTTCCGGAGGAAACATCTATTTGGAAAAATTAGTTGGTAAAACGAAAGTATCCACTTCCGGAGGAAACATTGACTCAGAAAATCTGACCGGTGAGCTAAATGCTGAAACAAGCGGTGGCAATATCAGTCTTGCAAATCACCAAGGCCTGGCAGACGTTTCCACTTCAGGAGGAAACATCAATCTGGAAAACATGACTGGCTCCGTTTCAGCCCGCACCAGTGGTGGAAATCTATATGCAGATTTGAAAAGCCTTTCTGACAAGTTAGTGCTGGAAACCAATGGCGGCTTTATTAACTGTGAATTGCCTTCTGATGCCGGTATGAACCTGGAACTTTCTGCAGGTGACATCAAAACAACCTTGAACAACTTCCAAGGAACTTCCAAATCTGATTACATCTCAGGTAAGATCAATGGTGGTGGTATTCCCGTCCAAATGTCTTGCCCGGGTGGAACCCTCCGACTAAAATTTAGTAAATCATCTGACAACCAGTAATTTGTTGGTTGAATCTATTTGAGTAATTCGTCTAATTTTTTGTAGAATTCAGGGCTCTCGCCTATGATCCGCGCAACAATGTGTTGTTCAGGATCCAGAATGAATTTGGTCGGATAACCAGAAACGCCATACATCACAGGCACGTCCGCTGTGGTGAGGTTCATGACATGCACCCAGTTCATTTCATTCTTTGCAACAGTTGATTTCCAGACATCTTCCTTATCACGGACATCCACGCTGATGAATTCCACTTTATCCTTGTATTTGGCATAATATTCCTTCATTTGAGGAACGCCTTTCATACACCAAAAACACCAGGCTCCCCAAAAATCGATCACTATGAATTTTCCTTTATAATCAGACAGATTAACCAAATTCCCATTCATGGATTTCAATGTGAAATCAGGGGCGATACTGCCTACGCATACGCGTTTCTGGGCCTCATCTATGGCCTTGAACGTCTTGCTTTGTTGTTCCTGAATATCGAGTCCTTTGGAAAGAATACCCTTGCGGACAGCCGGATCCAGTTTGTTTATATAAAGAAGAAACGTATCCATCGGCATGGCATTCAGATAATAGGCAGATAAATCTAGTGCGGGATTGGATTTAATGTACTCCAAGTCAGTGAGTTGCGATTTGGTTCTTTCTATTTCCAATGCTGCATCCATTTGATCGATGATTTTTTCATCCACGTTGCTGAATGCCATGGAATCAATTTGCAATTCTTTGCGAACGAGATCCGCTTTAATGTTCAAGTTGCTTGTTCTTCGTGTGCTGAAAGTTTCGTTGAAAGCATCTCCCTTTGCTGAATAGGTTAGGACGGTCTTATTCAAAACACCATTCAGGGCGACTTTTCCTTCCGGTTTCAGGATCAATTTGATCATACGTGTCTCAGGTAAGTAGGTTCGTCCATTTAACCGCTTCAGGAAACAATGGTTCGTATAAAGGGTGAACTCCGTTGCATCCGTCAGTTTTTTTGCATAGCTGAAACGATCCTTGACCGCAAAAACCGTATCTACCATTTTAAGGGTAGGATTCGTCAGTGCGACATAACGTACAAAAACGGTGTCGTTACCAAAGCCCTTGACAGTGCCTGTAATGATGGGGAGTTCCCCCTTGGCAAACATGGAAAGGCTTAAACTAATACAACAGACTATTAGCAGTAATTTTTTCATAATGAATAGTTTATAAATGCTTTTTCTAAATCGGATAAAAAGGCCAAAACATCTTCTTTGGTGGTATCGAAAGAGCAAACCAGTCGAATCTCATTGTTCGCTTCGTTCCAAAAATAAAAGAACCAGTTCTGCAGGAGTTCATCTATGACTGGTCTTGGCAAGGTCAAAAACAGGGCGTTTGTCTCTGGTTTCTGTGTGAACCGGACTTCCGGATACTTGCTGAGTTCGTGGTGCAACAATGCTGCCATGTTGTTGGCATGCTCCGCATTGGTCAACCAGAAATCATCCGTTAGATACGTGGTGAACTGAACGGAAAGGTAACGCATTTTGGATGCCAATTGGGCCGATTGTTTGCGGATAAAATGCGCATTCTTACTGAGTTCAGGATTCAGGATTACAACGCTTTCCCCCATCATCAGGCCATTCTTGGTGCCGCCGAAGCTTAGGATATCAATGTCACAATCGGTTGTCAGTGCTTTTAAGGATAGATTCAGGGCTGCAGCAGCATTGGCAAGCCTGGCACCATCCATGTGGACATAAAGACCATATTCATGAGCCAGAGCAGTAATTGCACGGATTTCTTCCGGTGTATAAATGGTTCCGAGTTCGGTACATTGTGAAATATAGACCACACCCGGTTGAGAATGGTGTTGATCTCCGAATCCATGGAGTTTCTGCTTGATCAAAGCCGGAGTCAGTTTGCCGTCCGGAGTTGGAATGGAAAAAATCGGACAGGAGGTGCTTTTGACAGGTGCACCGCATTCATCCACCAAAATATGGGCGGTTTCCGAGCTAAGGATGGAATTAAAAGGCTTGGTTGCCAACTGTAATGCAATAATATTACTGCCGGTTCCGTTAAACACAACGAATGTATCACTTTCGGGACCAAAGGTCTGTTTGAAAAGCAAGAGTGCTTCTTCTGTCCATATATCATCCCCGTAACCGATGGAGTGGCCGTTGTTGGCTTGTTGAAGGGCTTCCAGCACCTTTGTGTGGACTCCGGAATTATTATCGGATGCAAAACTTCTCATTGTTATGTGGTTTAGGTTGGCAAATTAAATAAATATTTTGAACAATCAGTCTGCTAATTCGCTCAATTCCATCCATCGTAGCGTCTTTTCATCAATTTGTCCATTAATTTCAGAAAAACGGATAGAATGTTTTTCAATTTCAAGTCCCGAGCGGGTTCCTGAACTGAGTGCTGTTTCAATGATTGCTTTTTCTTTTTCAAGAGTCTCAATTTCTTTTTCCAACGCTTCAAACTCCTTTTTCTCCTTGTATGAAAGCTTCCGTGGGCGATCTTTAACAGCAAGAATTTCCATTGCGGGCTTGTTTTCGCTTTTGATCGTCCGCTTCTTCTGCTTTTCTTCATCATCCAGCTGTTCACGCCAGTCCCGGTATTGGGTATAATTGCCCGGATAATCCTTGACTTTTCCCTGACCTTCGAATACCAGCAAATGGTCCACCATCTTATCCATGAAATACCGGTCGTGTGAAACCACCAAGACACAGCCTTTGAAATTTTGAAGGTAATCTTCCAAAATATTCATCGTCATGATGTCCAGATCGTTGGTCGGTTCGTCAAGTACCAGAAAATTTGGATTCCGCATCAGCACCATACACAAGTGAAGTCTGCGTTTTTCTCCGCCTGAGAGTTTATAGACGAAATTATGTTGCGTTTCTGGTGTAAATAAAAAGTGTTGCAGGAACTGGGAAGCAGAAAGCTTTTTCCCGTCACCCAGACTAATTTCATCTGCGATTTCACGAATTACATCGATGACCTTCATCTGTTCATTGAATTTGAGGCCATCCTGATTGTAATAGGCAAACTGTACGGTTTCTCCTATGTCGAAGGAGCCGCTGTCGGGTTGCTCCTGCCCCATCAGCATGCGCAGGAAAGTCGTTTTGCCGGTACCATTCTTGCCTACAATGCCCACTTTTTCGAACCGTGCGAAATTGTAGTAGAAATCCTTTAGCAAAACGGTATCACCGAACGCTTTGGATATATATTTGGCTTCAAAGATCTTAGAACCTAAATAGGAAGCCTTGACATTCAGGCTGACGGCATCATCCACCCTTTTGACACTGACTTTATCTTCCAGGTCATAGAATGCCTCTTTGCGAGCTTTAGCCTTGGTGGCGCGAGCCTGAGGCATCCGATGCATCCAATCCAATTCCTTGCGAAACAGGTTGTTGGCTCTGTCCAATTCGGCATTGAATACCTCGATCCGCTCTTGATGTTTCTCTAAGTAATAGGTGTAATTGCCTGAATAACTGAATATTTGGCCGTGATCTATTTCTAAAATCATGTTGCAGACCCTGTCTAAAAAGTAGCGGTCGTGCGTCACCATCAGCAAACTGATCCCCGATTTGGTCAGGTACGTTTCCAGCCATTCGATCATTTCGAGATCCAAATGATTGGTAGGTTCGTCCAAAATCAGCAAATCCGGCTCCGTAATCAATGCGTTTGCCAAAGCGACTCGTTTGAGTTGTCCACCAGACAAATGCGCGATTGGTTGTTCAAAGTCCTTGATTTTGAGCTGTGAAAGAATCTGTTTTACCCGAACTTCGTAATCCCAGGCTTTGTGATAATCCATCAAGTGCAAGTGGTCTTCTAATTT
>Ga0209125_1003690_pt1 | contig 10265 bp, 8 predicted proteins | sample BarGraIncub1131A_FD_184503 | JGI IMG/M metagenome (GOLD analysis project Ga0209125, IMG submission 184503) | Arctic peat soil microbial communities from Barrow, Alaska - Barrow Graham LP Incubations 11-31A (SPAdes) (version 2) | ecosystem: Environmental > Terrestrial > Soil > Wetlands > Peat... | reverse complement strand
GCGGGCAGCTGTCGCGGCATCGGCAATCTGCACCAAGCGTTTTCCGGCACGAGCCACATTGCCCAATTGCAATTCACAGGTATGCCCGCACCAGCCCGCTTCCTTGAAGTCCTTCACCTCGAGAAATACTTTGACGAACATATCGAGCATGGTTGCATCCCATGGCAGGGTATGGCGCTCTTTGCCCAGCAGCACAAACAGAGGCGCGATCTCGCGATTGTAGGGGCTCTTCATCAAAGCAAGTACAGCAGGCATTGCGAGACTCATGGCCTTGGATTTATGACCCAAACGGATCAACAATTGCACTTCAAGCCCTAAAATCCGAGGCTCCTCCGGATATTTCTTTTTCAGTGCGACCAGTTTTTTGGCGGCCTCTAAAATTTGCGTTTCTGCTTCGACAGTAATTTCCGCCAACGGGCCATCCAAATTTTCGAAACCCTGTTCCGCCTGCAAGGAATTTACTTCTGGAACAGGAGGCAATTGGGTGGCGGGCTGGGGACCCGGGATGGTAAACAGCTCCACAGTGGGGGATTCCACGGCTATGGACGTAGTGGGTCGGAGCAAGCTTGCAGGAAATACAATTTCTTCATCTTGAGGGATGCTGAGATCCGGTTCGGATTGCAAGGGATGAAAGTACACCCAGGTTCCCGCAAGCCGTCCGCCGATTATCGGCCAGGACATGATCGGCAAAGCCAGGGTGAGACCCGCGAGCAACGTACCTAGGGTACGGCTGACATGAAATGCGATGACTGCTGCGGCGCCAAGTAAAGGCAAATACAGGAAAAACGCCACAAGCATTGCCCCAAGAAAAGCCATGGGCAGAATCAGCAGTGGAGTTGTGCTTTGGAACGTGTGCTTCCACAAGGAAGGGAAAAGGAAATGAGCTGGGGATTTAGCCTGAGTGGCAAGCACCGCACAGAGCAAAGGCAAAAAAGCAAAGGAACTCAGGGCAAGCAGTAACAGCCAAAATCCGAGATCAGGACTGAAAGGCTGACTCCCGGCCAGGTACACGTTGGAAATCAACCACTCCAAAAGGCCGGTAAGCCGGATATCGGCAATGGGCATATTCAGAAACAATAAGCCACCTACTGGAACAGCCCAAATGAGAGACACCACAATATAGCGCAAGGCAAAACCAGGTAATTTCCGATAGGCAAACTTTTCGAAGAGATCAGCATGGAAATGCCCATCGCGGGCGGCTAAAGCGAAACGCCCAACGACAATCGACTGCACCACTAGCCACCAGAACGCACGCACCGGGCTCGGGTAACTGATCAGAAAAACCTGATCCACAATGCCCGCCAGTAAAAAGTAAAGGGATACCGGAATCAGGCTCGATAAGGTCTCTGGAGCAATAAAGCGCAGTCCAATATCGGCAACCTGGCGAAGGAAGCGAGGGTCAAGCGTACGAATATTTTGCATTACCTTAAGTATACCCTTATCTAGACCAAAGCGGTAGAGCCGACAGCACGAAGATGAGTGTTACTGTATACGCCAGCCAAGATGCGCGCGCGAGATCCGCAGGACTTGCGTCAGTGCGATCCCCAGGGTCACCAAGCCAAATATCCGTCACCATCACCCCACCTTTCCAAATTGGGCCCGCAATGCGCAATTCCAGTGCCCCAGCGAACGCCGCCTCACTCCATCCGGAATTGGGCCCGGGAGCCAGGGAATGCTGATCAAGCCCCACACGGTACGCTTTTTTGGGGCTATAGCCAGGAAGTAGAGCCGCACTTACCCAGGTCAAAAGCCAAGTCAGACGCGCCGGAACATAATTCAGCACATCATCCAAACGGGCTCCAGCCCAACCAAAATGCAGGTAGCGCTCGTTTTTGTAGCCGACCATGGAATCCAGGGTGCTTACGATTTTGAAAAACACCATGCCCGGAACCCCAAACAGAACCAAACAGAACAAGGGGGCAATTACCCCATCGGTCAAATTTTCGGAAAGACTTTCGATTCCAGCCCGACAGCACGCATCGCTGTCCATTGGCTCCGTATCACGGCCCACCAGCATGGAGGTCGCAAAACGCGCACGGGGCAAATCGTTGGCGCGGACTGCTTTTGCGATGCGCTGCACATGAGCCAAAAGATCGGAGAGAGCAATACAGTGAAAACCCCAATACAAGTCCCACACAAAACCAACCCAGCCATGCCAAGACCATAGCACAAAATGCACCGCCCAGACCGGAAGCGCAAACAGCAACGTCATCGCCAATACCAGAACAATCCCCCCGAAGCGGGTGTTCAACCCCCAGGCGAACAGTCGTTTTTCCAGAATCAACACGGCTTGCCCCATCAAACGAATCGGATGCAAGGGGTAAACAGGATCGCCGAAAATAAGATCGGCAAGGAGGATCGCGGGCACCACGAACATCGGTAAAGTCAGCTCCATTTACCGCTCCATCCCAGAACTATGGCACGCGCCACCATTTGGGCAAGGTAGGAATCCTGGGGTGATTCAACCTCTTGCAGTTGTTCTAGGTAACCTGCAAATGCTTCCGGGCGCCCCGACACGGACGTCGCCAGAAGTGCGCACTGCCAGAGCAACGCTTCATGCACACTCGCCTTGGGCATACCTTGCACCTGGCTACGGTCAAGAATCGCCGCGATGGCATACCCGACTGCACTCACATGAGGATCATGGGCCCACATAGGAACGCTATCCAGTAGAAATGCGCGTTGCGCGTCCGCGCCAGCCAATTCATCCAACGTTGTGCGTAGGGTAGCCTCTTTGATACCAAAACGACCCAATGCATGGAAAAGGTTGCGGGTACGTGAAAATTCCAGCCCATTTTGCCAGCGCAGGGCTTCGAGTACTGCAGCTTTGACGCTGGTTGCCACCAATTCGCCCAGTTTAGAATGCTTCCCCGTCCAATGGAAACGCGCGGAAGAAGCCAACGGACAGGCCACCGCAAACTGATCGGTTCCCGTGCCTGTTGCAAGCCCCGATCCATAACGCGAAGGCACTGCGAGATCGAGCAAAGCCGCCGTTTTCGCCTCGGTGAGCGTAACCACACTGCGCGCCAGGGCTGCACTACTCAAGGGTTGGTGGAACATCAGAATAATGTTGATGGTACCTGGGGTTGCATGAATCGGGACGTAACCCTTTTCTCCTTCGTGCCATTGGGCTGGGTCCCCAGCGCGACCCGCGTTGCCTTCCACTCCGGCGGTGACAATGGCGGTAACCCCAGCATCCTCATAACTTGCATGCTGAATGGAGGCATAATCCATGTTGGCTGCCGTACCCAGCAAGGCAGTAATGGTTCGGTCGAGTCCGGCATGGGTACAGCTGGTTGCATGCATGTCTTCGCGGCCAAGCAAATGCAGCTCGCGTGCCCGAGGGTGGCTTGCTGACCCTTCGCAGGACTGGTGATTGAGGATGTGCATCAGGTCAGTGCGCTCGCCCCCATTGACCGCACAGGTACTGAGCACCCGGTGGGCAACCGTAAAGTTGACTTTGAGGGAACGTAATTCGCGTTCGACAGCAAAATTATCGCAATTATAGAGTGATATTAACATCAATTGAGCCTATGATAGAATGTCGTCTGATAATTGGGCAGAAGCTCGGGGTGAAATATCGATACTAGGTCAGCCAGAACAAGGTCGGGACGCATCATGCCCAGGTCCCAAAAATCACTGCCGCCACCGGCCTTATACCCTTTATTATGTTGGAACACCTGGCCCGAGCTCCACGCCTTAAAAAAGCGCACACGGGGTTCGCTCTTTTCACCTTCGCCCCGAGTGGACCAAATGCCAGGATTCAGCCAGATCTGCGCAGTGCTCGCACGCTCCAGAACTTGCTCAAACGTCGAAGTCAGTCCATTATGGGACGTATCCGCCGCCCATAGATATTGACCTCCGGCATCGCGCATCAGCTGCGCAAAATAATTGCCTCCCCCGGTCAAGTACCAACTCTCGCCTTGCGGTGTACCCGTCAACACCAACGGCCGTAACGTCACATTGCGAGTCAGGGTACAGAGCGAATCATAACGTTGCACTCGGTCGGCAAAAATGGAATCAGCCAAGGCCCTTTTCTGCAGCAATATGCCCAGCAGCTTGATCCATTCCAAGCGCCCCAACGGGTGCGTCTCCATCCAGTCGGAGAGCACCATGGTAGGAACGCCTACGGCGAGCAGGCGAGGAAAATCATCAAGTTTCGCATCCCCGATTCCGAAAGTCATGACCAGATCCGGCTTAAGCGCGAGCACCCGCTCCAGTTGAATCGCGGGACCAAAACCGACTTCATCGACATGTTGCCGCTGCAAAGGAGCACGTAGACGTTGAGCATTCAGGTAATTCAACGACGAGACTCCGACAATTCGATCCAGGGCCCCGAGTTCGCCGAGGGCGGCCACCTGGGTAGAGGAAAGCGCGACAATGCGTTTGAGCGGAATTTGGATGCGCGATAATTTCATTAACGAGTCGGGAATCGTACAATGCGGACAGATTTGCGCCGAATCCACCAGGACCCAACGGAAGGTTTGCGCATTATTGCTCCAAGGATTCGTAATGGAAAGCACCCGAAATCCAGGAATCGAATCGATGCGAAAACTTTTGGCATAGCGGTTAGGCATGACCGAGGGGAGCAATTTTGCAGCAGCCACCGGAGGTGTGCTATTCTTGCCACAAGAAACCAGAAGCAGCAGACACGCAAGTAAAAATGACAGAATTCCAGGGCTCGGAATACCAGCGCGTTGTATGTAATTCACCCGCAGACATTGATTCAAATTGGGCCCTTGCGTTGACTCCACAAATACTCAGCAACCTGTTCTTTGCGCGAATACCAGCGCGAGAGTACGAACAGATAATCCGAGAGACGGTTCACATAGGCCATGACTAGTGGGGAAACCTCGATTTCCTGATCCCCCAGAGTGCACAAAAGACGTTCAAAGCGCCGACACACCGCACGCGCCACATGGGCTTCCGCGTTAAGCGCGGATCCACCCGGAAGCACAAAGGAGTTGAGCGGCTCAAGTTCTTCGTTGAACGCATCGATCCATTGTTCAAGCTCGGTGACATCCTGCGCGACGATCTGCGACATTCCAGGCCATTCTTTACCGCTCGGAGTGGCAAGCATAGTGCCCAGGTCAAACAGACGGTCCTGGATCACGGCTAGCTGAGGAACCGTGCGCAAATGAATCGCAGAGTCAACAGGCAGGGCCTCGGCCAAGGTGCGGATCTTGCCCAACAAGCAGCAAAGCTCATCGGAAGTTCCATAGCCTTCTAGGCGAGGATGGGTTTTAGCGACACGGTCACCGGTTGCAAGGCTGGTCTTGCCTTGGTCTCCGCCACGGGTATAGATTCGGGATAAATTGATTGTCATAGCACTAATATAGGGAAGTCATGCGGGTGATAAGGAGTGATGAAATGTTTTTTCCGATAAAGTGTGCCGAATTTCGGCTTGCGAGCGTCTATGAGGAAGACTCCCCGTTGGGGCGTATTCAAAAAAGGACGTAGAATGATGCGAATATTTCCAAAATGGCGCGCGGGGACTCTGCTTGCACTGCTCGGGACCACGGGAACTTGGGCGCTCCTTGCAGCACCTGGTTGTGCGAGTGGCATTGTGCTGGGCACCGGCCTGCAAACTCAAATTTGGATGGGCGCCGCGGTAGGTAACTGGAACCCGGATGGGCAAAAGATTGGCATGGAACTGGGAGCCTTCAACGCGTTTCCCGAACCAAAAGGGATTACCACAAAAGCAGGGGAACCGGAACGGACCAAAACGTATTGCAGCTCGATTTTTCCAGATCACCTGGCCAACGGAAGGCGCGCCAATCACAATGATTCCAGACAATTCCAAACCTTCCTGCAACCTCGATGCAACCATGCGATTCCCCAATAATATAGGTGGTATATCATGAATCATGCCCATAGAACTTACCTTGTTCATTTGTTCTTGTTGTTCACAATCAGTGACGCCACCGAAACCAACCCTGCCCGCTTGCTGAGCCTGCAAGGTATGATGCAAAACGCCAACGGGCAACGCATGGACGATGGCAAGCATTATGCCTGTTTTCGTTTGTATGCAAGCAAGGAATCGACCAGCAAAGTTTGGTCACAGTGCGACACTCTCCAAGTTGAAAACGGTATGTACCATACCTTGTTGGGTGAATCGACGCCTCTTCCCTTTGCGAATGGAAAACCCGCATGGCTCGAACTCACCGTGGACCAGGAACTCCTTGCGGGACGCATTCCCTTGACAGGATCTATTGCCGCATGGACATCCGCGAGCGTCACCGATTCGATATTTCCCGGAACGGGCATGGGCCCTGGGGTAGGTGTACGTAGCATCAATTCCTTGCGCAACGACATTGTCCTGGAAAGCGAAGGGAACGTGGAAATCAAAACCAACGGTACTGTCATTACCCTGAAAGGCAACGATGCATATACCGCCGCGGAGATCGGGCGCGTGGACATGGCAGTGGCCCATGCCCTGTCGCGTCATATCCCAGTAGACAGCTTCTCTGTGGTCCAGTTCAGTCCGGTCAATCATCTCGCACAAATTCTGGCCACGGGCTGCACCCAAGCCACCGAAGGCGCGATGTTCTTCCGCTCGAATTACTGGAGCGACGGCCGGGGAACCCTGATGTATTGCACTCTTAAACAAGGCATCTACACCTGGGTTTCCTTACAGCAATAAATCAATACGAGGCCACCGCAATTCCGTAAGCGGGCAAAGAACTATGTCCGTCCAGGGTTTGGAGCGTCGAACCGTTCCAGACCTTCACGGCCTCTTTCCCAAATTCGCGATCACCTACGTAAAGAAGCCCAGCGACGGAATCATAAGCAAGACCGCCAAAAGAATCTACGACACCAGCGATCTCGCTCACACTCTGGTCTACAATGCGGACTGCGGCAACAGGTTCATCGCCAAAATCCTTGTACACACCGACATACAAAATACCAGATGCCGCATCAACAGTCAGCCCCGAAGGTCCACCACCCAAAGTAGCACCAGAAACAAACACAGCAACAGAGCCCGTCGACAAGTCGACTACATCTAAACTCTTGGTTGCATCAATCGTCGCATTCATGGAACTACCCGAATTAGCGATATAGAGCTTGGAGCCAACTAGAACGGCACCGTTGGGGTTTGAGCCTTTCAATTGCAGGGTATCGATCAGCGCGCCAGTTTTGGCATTCAAAAGCGCCACTAGACCCGGCATAGTAGGATCCCACATTTGCAGACGTTGCATGATAACACACAATGTATCCCCTTTCAGCACCAGACTCGTGGGATTCGGTGAGTTTTCACCCTCCTGCGAAAACTGGGCAAGGCTTACGCTATCGGTGAGGGCGCCTGTTTCTGGATTGAAAGCCAGTAATTGGGCACGGCCGCTCAACGCAATCCATCCCAAGGCATTATTTACGATGGCCACATCTTCAGGATTCGCACTGTTACCCAAAGACTGCTGGTACTGGATTGCTGCAGTTCCTTTGGAAAGTTGCTTTACATCAATGCGCGAAATATTGGCTGCAGCCGAGCGTTCCAGAACATAGGCGTATTGGCCAGAAGTCACAATTTTAGCGTCTTGATTGAACTCCAAGCTCGGAGTGGAAACCCCGCTGCTATCCACCCAATGCAAAGCCCCTGAGGCAAAGTCAGATGTGTACACAAGCACGGTCGACCCCAAGCTCGGGGAGGAAACCTCGATATCGTCAACTTTCGTTGCGCAACCTATGAGCAAGGACGCAACCGCGACACCTGCTGTGAGTAATCCCATTTTTTTTGATACGTTATTCATGATTGATCCTTTGGTTGATTTTAGAAAGTTTGTGCAAAATTGAGAAAGAATTGCCGTCCCGGTGTCGGATAGGCCGAATAGATATCCTGGGATTCAGCTCCATTCAAATTATTGGCCTGAATTCCGATGCGTGCCTGTTTCCAGGGAATCACCCCTAAGCCTGCGTGTAGATTCCATTGCGGAGCGATGCGCATCTGGTTCGCTTCATCGCGGTACACCGTGGAGCGCCATTCCTCGCGGCATGACACATCGAATTTTCCGATATGGAGAATTGCTTCGCTCCCCACAGATCCCTTGGGCTCATTGGGAAGCAGGCGATTTCGGTATGCTCTGGAAAGCGAACGATTACGCGGATCCTGCCAAGTTCCTTGCCAACTGACATCCAAGACATGCAGTGGCTTCGCATGAAACTCACACTCTAGCCCTATAGTACGACCCCGCGACAGGTTCATGGGTTTGGAAAATCCTGCGCTACGTACCCAGTACACGCCGTTGCGGCTTTGATTCCAAAAGCTGCTCACTTGCCAGCGGGAATGAGCAACATTTCCTTCCCAGCCGAGTTCCGCATTTTCGCCTTCTTCAGGCTGTAAATCTGGGTTGGGAAGCACCCCCATAGAGGTGCTGAACAGTTCTTGTAATTCCGGAATACGGTAGTGATGCCCAAATTGCAACTGCGTGCGCACCAAAGCATCCGCCTTGCCCAGTCGTAGCGAACCCTGCGCCGACTGCCGCACGGTGCTGTGTACTGATGCAGCCATGGTGTCTGGATATGTTGTGCGTAAAATCCCCCCGCTATTGTGATCCAGCACACCGGTAAACTGGTAGTTGGAACGCAACGCAAGCCAGGACAGTGGTGCCCAGGAACCCTCGAGGGCGCTTGTGGTGGAATGCCGCTGCAATTTCCATTGCCAGGAAAAGGGTTCATGAGGATTGTCCCGAGGATCAAGCTGTTCACCCAGACCGCGCAAATGCCATTCGAGACCATAGCGACCAGACCATTCCCCCAGCAGATGCACAGCCCCCTCGGCGCGCAGTGTGCGGCTTCCCGCTTCCTGATAATCCTGATTCCCCGTCGCATAGCCTAACCCATCGATGCGGTTCGACCAATGAAATTTGCTCAAATCCCCACGGCCTTCTAGCTCTGCTTCAAGCCGCCAGCCATTGTTCCACGGATTTTGCGTCCAAACTACCCGAGGCGCGACCCATTGTTGATCAAAACCCGCCACATGGGTTTCTTCCGCTTCCACTCCTGGAATTCCGCCCGAGAGCTGGGCGTGGGCAACCTGAAAACTGAGTTCTCCGCTAGGGAGAATCCAAGTTAACACATGGTTTCCTCCGAACTGGGCGAACTGCGCATTGCTACGGTTGCGGTACACATCATCTTTGCTGTTGTAAGGCGTTCCATTGCGATCTAGATAGCGATAGTCATTATCCGAAAATTTCCACGAAAGCGAACTCGACCAACGCAAGGAATCACTGATTGGGCTCGCTAAACTCAGCGAGGTTTCGCCAGTATTGTGGCTTCCGTACAATACCTCCAACTTGCCGCCCGTATGCACCTGTTTGCGCGTCACCAGATTTACGACGCCGCCCAGACCATTGCCCCCTAGCCGCGCAGGCACTTGACCTTTACTTACTTCAATGCGCTCTAGGCCATTCAGGTCGATCCCACCCAGATTCACCGCATGTCCAGAACCATCTTCCAGAGGCACTCCATCGACGCAAATCAGCACTTTGTTGCCCGCGACCCCACGGATGGAAATCGTCTGCATGCTCCCCGCACCACCCATGCGCCGGGTCTGGATTCCCGCATGGCTCGCCAACAGATCCGCGAGACTTTGCCCGCGGCCTTCCCACTGAGCAGCGGTAATGACAATCGGAGCCATACCAATGGCATCCATAGGCCTGAGCGCCGCATGAACCTCACTGCGGGCAAGCGCCAAGGAATCCTCGGTAGCCCAAGTGCGACTAAAGCCACCGCAAAGTAATGCAGCGCACGCAATCCATATACAATAAGACCGCAAGCGGCCCTGTGAGCTCATCAAGAACAAAGTCTACCTCGGACCGTTCATGCTAGACAGACCACAGGTAGTTATTCTGACTCGAGGATCAACCTACTGGGGCGCCTTCCCGTGGATATCCACAGTGGCAATGCCTTTTCGTACTCTCTTACAGCGGCGGGACCGTTCCCGAATTTCACGGGATTCCCTTCCCAGAATCCGGATTTTCCGGAACTGGTGAGCTCTTGCGAGCACCTATAGCGATTTGCGGCAACGCTAGCAATTTTTTACCCCTTTTGTCAAAAGGGAACTCTCGAAAATAGCGATAAGCCGATGAATGACAGCAATTTTGTATTGTTTAAGCAAACAAACTTTGGAGTTTTTATGAAATCTCGCGTATTTGGACTCATCCTTGCCCCGTTGCTTTCCTGGGCCGCCCAGTATCAAGTGCTTCCTGTGGAAGGTGGTGGTGACGAATCGCTAAAGAGCGCCGTGGCCGCTCTGGTTCGCAATGCTG
>Ga0209125_1003689_pt1 | contig 10267 bp, 9 predicted proteins | sample BarGraIncub1131A_FD_184503 | JGI IMG/M metagenome (GOLD analysis project Ga0209125, IMG submission 184503) | Arctic peat soil microbial communities from Barrow, Alaska - Barrow Graham LP Incubations 11-31A (SPAdes) (version 2) | ecosystem: Environmental > Terrestrial > Soil > Wetlands > Peat... | reverse complement strand
CGTAAACACAGATTACATTTTTACCCTTCTGGTTGAGAATCGTATCTATAACAATTGCAGTCTTCCCTGTCTGACGATCCCCGATAATCAATTCACGCTGTCCTTTGCCGATCGGTGTCATCGCATCAATCGCCGTTATACCGGTCTGAAGTGATTCGTTAACAGGGGACCGGTCAACAATACCCGGTGCAACCGATTCGATTGCACGGAAGGATGTTGTGTGTAATACGCCTTTTCCGTCTATCGGTGTACCAAGGGGATCAATAACCCGTCCAAGCAAATCAGACCCGACGGGAACACTGACGGTTTTGCCGGTACGCTTACACATAGTACCTTCAACAACGTCTCCTGATTCGCCAAGAAGTACAATGCCTACCTTATCTTTTTCAAGATTCATTGCAATACCATATGTTGTCGGGGTGAACATGATCAATTCGCTGCTCATACAGTGATCGATGCCTTTTACCCAGGCAACTCCGTCACTGATGCTCAGTACTTGTCCAATTTCTTCAACTGTTGTACTTTCCATGAAGGAATTGGCCATCTGTTCCCTAAGCTGATCGACCAGTCTTCTCGGAGTATCCGTCTCAGGTGCTACAATTCCGGCTCCTTCGCCTTCCCAAAGAAGATCCTGACCCTGAAGGGCCATCGGCTGCTCATCAAATGCGCTCAAAGCCATGTCAATGGATTTTTTGATCAAATCCGATTCTTTCTCAGTGGGTTCCAACCCGTCAATATTGGTAGAAATGGCCCGGGTGGTTTTGAGCTGCTTGGCAATTCTGGCAAGCTGACCCTTAACGCTGTAGTCATAGCGATACCCGGCTGCATATATTACAAAGCCTCCAATGAGTTCTTTTTCAGTTTCCTGTATCACGGAATAATCCGATATATGAAAATGCTCGGAAAATTTTTGTGCTACCATATCCGCCTTCTCAGGCGTCATATCCGAAGCGGTCACAATTCGGATGATACGAAATGTCTTACTGTCAGTCAATCTTTTTCACCTCTGCCTTTAATGTCTCATCCATGATGCGGTCGCTCATTTCTTTCTGGTGAGTATCATCTATAATTGAACCAACTACTTTTGAAGCTATGGCAATCGCAAGATCCGCCACTTCATCCCTCATCTGATCAAGCATTGCATTGTGCATGCGCTTTGCGTCCTCAGAAGCCCGTTCTACAATAGTAGTTGCTTCTGTATGTGACGCGTTTACGATTGTCCGGGCCTGTTTTTCTGCCTGTACTCTTGCATCGGACATGATGGTAGATGCTTCATTCTTGGAATCTTCTATTCTCTTTGTTGCATCCGCGAGAAGTGCCTGTGCAGATGCCGTTTTATTTGCCGCATCTTCAAGTTCATTCAAAACAGCCTCACGGCGCTTATTCAGAAGCTTGATAATAGGCTTGAAAACAAAATGCCTTAGGACAAAGTAGGCAATAAGAAGATTTATTATTGTCCAGACAGCCGTAACGGCATATCCGGCGAACTGATCCGGAGTAAGCAAACCGGATACCACCTGCACAGGTGATGTTGTTGGTATTGGTACAGCATTTGCGGCCCGTTGCAGCACCCACTGCTCTGCACCCTGTAAAGCGGGAATAGCAAGAATAGCATTGGCAAAAATCATGATCTACCACCTCTTTGAATCCTATAATGAATTTTATTTATTCATATAGACTTGTATATATATTATCAAAATGTAAAAATCAGAAGAAGGCTTACAACAAGTGCGTATATAGCGATAGACTCCATGAATACAATTGACGTGAGAAGCATCGTCTGCAGCTTGCCATAAATTTCAGGCTGCCGTGCTGCAGATTCAAGAGCCTTACCGGCTGCAATACCAATGCCTATTGCGGCTCCGCAGGCTCCGAATCCGATCGCCAGACCTGCACCTACGCCGGCAAGTCCTTTTGTACTGATTGTTGATGCTGCAGTTGAACTAAGTACCATTGCTAATGAAATTAATGATGTCATACTTTCTTCCTCCTAATAAATAACACAAATACGGAAATTGCGGTTCACAAAATGAAAGCAATTGAATATAACAAAATGTTGGGTTAAACAGCGAGTTTTTGTTTATCCCGTTCGTGCTTTTTTTCTTCAGCGAGCTCGGCACCCTCAATAATTTCTCCAATATACGTAGTTGCCAGATATGTGAAAATGGCCGCCTGCAAAAGACCATCAATAATATCAAACCAAAGTCCAAGTATGCCGGGAACGGCAACAGGAATAACTATATATATAAATTCCATAAGAATGAATGCACCGAAAACATTACCGAATAGCCGCAGGGAAAGCGACATCGGCTTAATAAGGTAATCAAGAAGCTTAAAAGGAAGCATGGCAGGCATAGGGTCAATCAACGAGCCCCAAAATCCCTTTATTCCTACAAAACGTATACCCGTAAAAATAACATATCCAACTGTAAACAGTGCCAAAGCAATCGGAAAAGCGATGTTCTTGGCGGGGGGTGCGATTTTGAATGCCGAAGCAAGATTACAGGCTATCAGGAAAAAGCAGATTGATCCGAGAAACGGCGCGACGCTTTCCGCCTGCTTCTGATTCATTCCGTTACTCTTGCATAGCGTCAGGAACAGATCAACGACAGATTCAGAAACTAACTGCCGTCCTGATGGTACTCGCTCCCTTTTTGCTGCGATCCAAATCCAAAGTGCACAAAAAATTGCGACAGCAACCCAGGTTACAATAACGGCGTCAGTAAGGAGGACATGAACTTTTCCTACATACAAATATTGCTGCTGCTGGAGAATGGCTTTACTTATATCTTCTCCGATATTACCGATTTTAAGTGACTCAATAAACTGATCCTTGAAGGAAACCAGAAACTGAATAAACCAATTCGAACTTACAAGAAAAACTGCAGTTCCCATACCGTCTCACTTTCTTCTTCAAACAGATGAAGCCCGGATATAATCCGGACCTCATCGTCACGTTATCATTATGATATTTTACGCCTGTTTGTAGAAGTCTGCAAACAGCAGGAACTGAACAGATGTACAAATTTGTATGAACCAACGTTCATTTTTCTGATCGTTTTGTTATTTTGTACCGAAAAGCCTGTCTCCGGCATCACCAAGACCCGGAACAATATATGCATGGTCATTCAATTTAGGATCCTTGGCAGCACAGAAAATCGGAACATCCGGATGGTCGTGTGAAAGTCTTGCAATACCCTCCGGCGCTGCAATAAGGCACATAAACTTGATCTGCGTAATTCCTCTGTTCTTAAGGAATGTAACAGCGGCAGAAGCAGATCCTCCGGTTGCAAGCATCGGGTCCAGAATAATGATCTCTCTTTCAGCGGCATCCTCTGGAAGCTTGCAGTAATATTCCACAGGTTCAAGGGTCTTCGGATCGCGGTAGAGTCCGATGTGTCCAACTTTTGCCATAGGAAGAAGATTCAGCATTCCGTCTACCATTCCTAATCCTGCCCGGAGAATGGGTACGATCGCGAGTTTTTTGCCGGCAAGAACTTTTGTTTTTGCAATGGCAATAGGTGTCTCAATTTCAACTTCCTTCAGAGGCAGGTCTCTTGTAACCTCATACGCCATCAGCATGGCCAATTCGCCGACAAGTTCGCGGAATTCCTTTGTTGTCGTACGCTTATCACGAAGCAGTGAAATCTTGTGCTGAATCAAAGGATGGTCAAAAATAAAAACATTCGGTTCCATGTTGCATTCCTCCTGCAATTGTATGTTCTTAATATTATATTTCTTTTATTGCCTATTAAAAAGTCCCATTTTCAAGGGCCCTTAAAATACAGTTTCTCCTGTGAAAGGATCTCATCAACGCGCACCTGATGACGGCCTCCGGATTCGAAAGGTTCTGCCAAAAAGCTGTCAACAATGGATAAAGCCAATCCGATGCCTATAACACGTGCTCCAAGAGCCAGTATATTTGCATCATTATGCTGGCGGGCCATCCGCGCCATAAATTCGTCCGTACACAGAGCACAGCGTATACCGCGGTGTTTGTTGCAAACCATTGAAATTCCGATACCGGTTCCGCAGATTGCGATTCCCTTGTCAGCTTTACCGGATACTACATCCTGTGATGCACCCTGTCCGGCATTTACATAACTGGCAGCAGTATCACTGCTCAAGGCACCGGACTCCAGAAAAGTATGCCCCTTCGCGGATAAATGTTCTATGATCTTTTTACGCAGTTCAAATCCTGCATGATCAGAAGAAATTGCTATAACCAAGTCGTATCGCCTCCCTATGTTTTCTTTGCGTATGATATCATTTCTCGTCCTGGAGTGGAATAGGCGTGTGTGTAAAATGACTTTTTCCGGAAGCATAATCCTCCGCAATCTGTCCCTTTCCAAAAACTTTATATTTATAGGTAACCAGTCCGTCGAGGCCTACAGGTCCGCGGGCATGAATCTTCGAGGTGCTGATTCCCACCTCAGCGCCAAAACCGTATTTATAACCGTCGGAAAATCTTGTTGAGCAATTCCACATCACACTACCGGAATCAACTGCCTGCATAAACCGCAGGGCTGTCTCCTCATCTTCCGTGACAATAGCATCCGTGTGTCCGGACCCGAATTGATTGATATGGGCGATAGCTTCGTTCTCGTCCGCAACAACCCGTACAGACATCTCATAATCAAGATATTCATGATGCCATTCCCCTACAGGTTCCATAGGCCAAATGGCTTCAGCCTGATCATCACCATGAAGAATTACATGCTTTGCCTCAAGTGCCCTGGCCAGTACAGGCAGAAGTTCCGAGGCGACTGATGCATCGATCAGTAATGTCTCTGCTGCATTACAGACGGAGACATATTGTGTTTTGCTGTCAACAACAAGACGGACAGCCATTTCCGGATCTGCTTTTTTATGAACATATATATGACAGACTCCATCTGCATGTCCAAGTACCGGAATGTTGGAGTGCTGCATGATGTATTGGACAAAAGCGTTGGAACCGCGGGGAATAATAAGGTCAATATATTCATCAAGCTTGAGCATCTCCTGCACTTCGCTTCTTGATTCCATGAGAGCGATCCAGCCTTTGGGAATTCCGGCTTTGATTGAGGCGGTTTCTATTACTTCAGCTAAAATACGGTTCGTATTGGCGGCCTCAGAGCCGCCTTTGAGAAGAACTGCATTTCCGGCTTTGAGGCAAAGCGCCGCAATTTGTATAAGTGCATCCGGGCGCGATTCGAAAATAATGCCTATGACTCCGATTGGGCAGGACACGCGATACAGGGACAATCCTTCATCCATCTCGGTACCGAGGAGCTTTCTTCCAACGGGATCCGGCAAAGTAATAAGGCTTTTAATGCCCTGGGCGGCGGATTGAATTTTACCTTCATCAAATGTGAGACGTTTGCGAAGTGGCATGGCAAGCCCTGAACGTTCTGCTTCGGCAAGATCTTTACGGTTCGCTTCAATAATTTTCGTCTGATTAATAAGAAGTGCTTCTGAAATAGATTCCAAGGCTGTGTTCTTCATAGAGGAAGATAGTCCGGCCATAATAAAAGATGCAGTTCTCGCAGCTTGGGCACTCATATATACACCAGACATTGGAATACCTCTTTTCCTTCATTGTTTTTTCTCATTATACCAGACACAAATCTGTCATGCAGTAGTATTCTCCGGAATCCGAAACGAGTTTTCCACCGATTTGCCCTGTGGATAGTGGGGATAAGTCTGTGCATAACTACAGGACAACGCTTTTCGGGACTTCGCTGCGCGAAAGGCTTGCAAACAGGCGATGCGCGATTTATGTAATATTTTTGTAAAAACGCTTTACTTTTTTGATATTCCCTGTCACCCTTGAAAACACTGGATTTCGGGACATGCTATGAATAAATGTTCTTTTGTGTGTGCGCCCCAGGCGGACACTCTCATATAATATCATATCTTTATGGAATATATTTATTTTTCGTTTCTTCCGAGTTTATAGTAATGATACATCTGGCATCGGATGTTACCATTGTATAGTTTACGTCTCTTATCGGCAGGTCTTCCAACTGCCCTTTCAAAAGTATCGTCCGGGGATATTACAGACAATCGTATGCCTTTTCTGCAGTTTCCTTCCTCATCCAGATATGTATTGGCAATGCCTTTATATATCTCCTGAGCTTCTTCCTCTGTTAAGAGGCGTTCACCGTAGGGCGGGTTGCAAAGAATAAGCTGACGGGCAAGTCCGGTCCATTTTCTAAGTGTCTCAGGAGTCTGGTCAAATGCGTTGGCCTGGCTGAATCGGACAACCTTATCAATTCCAGCTGCACGTGCATTTCTCATTGAGGTTTCGACCGCTGTATTATCCAGATCCGATCCAAAAAAATACAGATCTTCCGGAATATCCTGATCCTGCATTTGTTTGGCTTCTTCACGTGCCCTGACAAAAGCTCTTTTACCGATAATCGGCCAGGTCTCCGCTGAGAAAGGACGGTTCAATCCCGGTGCTATATTGAATGCGGCTAAGGCGGCTTCAATTACTATCGTTCCTGACCCGCAGAACGGATCTACAAGCGCCTCTTCCCCGAATGGTCTGTATCGGGACAGACGAACCAGACCGGCTGCGAGGGTTTCCTTTATAGGGGCAAGGTTTGAGAGCGGACGGTAGCCGCGTTTATGCAGACCCTCTCCGGAAGTATCTATCATGACACTGACCTGATCCGCAACAATACCGAATTGGATTTTCAGCAATCCGTTTCGTTCATCTTCTATGAGTGTATCGGTCGGGAGCAATTTTCTTGAAGCCAGAAGTCTCTTTACAACAGCCTTTTTGCAGATTGACTGACAGGCTGATATTCCGAAAAGTTCTGATTTTCGGGAATATCCGTTGATATGGAATGCATAGTCTGTCGGAATATAATCTTCCCAGCTGATGCGTGTCATACCATCAAACAACTCGTCAAACGATCGCGCCGGAAAGTTCGCAAGTTCAACAAAAACACGCTCACCGGTCCGTACCCACAAATTCGCCCTGGCTACAGATTCTGCAAGTTGGGAGACAGGTACATCCAACGCTATCAGACCGTCAGATACCGTAATATTCTCTTTTTCATAACCGATTGACATAAGGTCTTCACTGACCAGTGATTCTAATCCGAATAGTGCAGTAATAATTATTTTCATGATTTTCTCCTGTTGTTCTTCATCTTCGTTCGTATGTGTTTCAACTGAATGCATAAATTATCACGATTAAGTTACAAATTCATCACAAAATCTGTTTCGCTGCAATGTATACTCAAAAATACTAACAAAGGTCTTGGTATTGTGCAGAGAGGAGGATTTTTATGCTCAGTGGATTTATTACCCGGTTTGAAGATGGTAAAGCCATTATTGAACAGTGTGATCGAACCTTGATGAAAGTCAGCCGAAGCAGACTCCCTGCTTTTTCCAGAATAGGTGATTTCATCATAGAGGATTCCGATACCAATAGCTTTCATATTGACTTTTCCCTCACGGAAATGAGACGGCAGGAAATACTCCGTATGGCTGATATGCTTTTTGAATGATTGTTCTGCACGGGTCTTTTTGAGTGCTTCCTGAGAGGCTGATGACACACCTGTCTCCTTATTAATATCGCTTCCAGCTCTTTGCAGGCAAGGGGAACTGGTACTTATCCGGATCAATCTTTCCCCTTCGATTTGCATCCGGACCAGCCGGTGGTTGGGAAGTTCTGCCTGATGGCCTGTCGTTCCTGGCTCCCGGTTGTACGGGTCTGCCTGATGGCCTGTCGTTCCTGGCTCCCAGTTGTGCGGGTTTGCCTGATGGCCTGTCATTTCTGCCCGCCGGTTGTGTGTTTCTGCCTGCCGGCCTTGTAGGTTTGGCTGCTGTTCCGGATGATTTACCCATCGGCTCAGCAACTTGGCCTGTCTGGTCAGAAGGCATGTCAACAAGCAGATATGGGTGGTCTTCGACTACAGGAATTGTTTTTGCAATCAGCTTCTGAATGTCGCGGAGCAAATGCTTTTCATCCTGGTCGCAAAAAGATATGGCAATTCCTCCGAGGCCTGCCCTGCCCGTCCGACCTATTCTATGAACATAGGTCTCCGGGACCTCAGGCAAATCAAATAGAATGACATGGGAAAGTTCTTCGATATCGATTCCCCTTGCAGCGATATCCGTTGCAACCAGAATCCTTGTTTTTCTTTCTTTAAAGTTACTCAGCGCCAGTTGCCTTGCATTTTGGGATTTGTTGCCGTGGATCGCCTGGGAATGCAGATCCGCTTTTTCAAGTGCCTTAACAATTTTGTCCGCACCGTGTTTTGTTCTCGAAAACACCAGTGCTGAATCAATCTTATTATTTTTCAGTATATGAATCAGTAAATTGATTTTGTTGACCTTGTTGACAAAATATATTTCCTGATCAATTATATCAACCGTTGAGGCGGCAGGAGTTATTTCCACTTTGACTGGGTTTTTTAGTATCGAACTTGAAAGTTTGGCTATTTCTATCGGCATTGTCGCAGAAAAGAACATCGTTTGTCTTTCTTTGGGTAGATATGCAATAATTCTTCTGACATCATGGATCATTCCCATATCAAGCATCCTGTCGGCTTCATCCAGGACAAAGTATTTGACGCTGTTTAGATGGATGAATTTCTGACTAATCAGGTCCAGAAGACGCCCGGGTGTTGCAACAAGTATATCAACACCACTTGTCAGTTCTTTAGTCTGCGGGTTCTGCGAGACTCCGCCGAAGATTACCATGGTTTTAAGGCCAAGATGTTTCCCGTATGCTTCAAAACTCTCATTGATCTGAATAGCAAGTTCCCTGGTCGGTGCCAGAATCAGGGCCTTAATCTGTCTGTGACCTGATGAACTTCTTTGTTCGTATGAAAGACCCTGTAAAATCGGTATGGCAAAAGCTGCCGTCTTTCCAGTGCCTGTCTGTGCACAGCCAAGTAAATCCTTTCCTTCAAGCAGCGGCATAATCGCTTCTGCCTGTATGGGGGTCGCTTCTGAATACCCCGCTTCCTCTAATGCTCTTAAAATGGGTTTGGAAATAGTAAGATTTTCAAATAACAATATTTTCTCCTTTGGGCATGATATGTCTCATATTCATGCATGTGCCTGGGTATTCACCCTAAATGCTTTGAATCTGTAATGCTGACATAGTGCAACTCAAAAATAGGAACGCATATTATGCGCCCCTATAATGATTATGATTATCCCTCTGTTGATGAATCATCTTTTTCATATTCTTTCTGACGGCTTCGGTTCGCAGACAAATTCTATTACCCTTATATTGTACCATATAAAGGCCCTTTTTCGTTTTCTATTTTTAAAAGGGACTTTAGGTGCCTGATATCAAAGCCCGGGATTGCTCATCATGTTACTACATTAACTCTTTGTGATTACATCTGTTTTATTATCCGGCGACATAATTACCAATATTTTGTGTGTGCGCTGGTCGTCATGCAGAAGGATGCTGCTGCCCTTTTCCGGTAATCCATCCATTGTTATGGAAACAATGGAAATACCCTGTCCCGAATCGTTCTCAACCTTAATCTGGTACAATGCTGTGCCGTACTGGTAGTCTATCTCCCACGAATGATACATCGCAGGAACTGCCGGAGCAATAAAGAGCCGGTCTCCCTGCAGGGATATGCCAAGCTGCGAATGCAGCAGAAACTGATACATCCATCCAGCCGAACCTGTATACCAGCTCCAGCCTGCTTTACCTGTGAATTGCTCCCCCATGTATATATCCGCGCTCATTACGTATGGTTCCTTTTCGTATCTTGCAACATCCTTAATTGTTGAAGTTGACATAATTGGATTCAGTATATCTGCCAGTTCATATGCATCCCTTCCCCTGCCTGCTTTTGCATTTGCAATGGCAAGCCAAAGTGCTGCATGCGTGTATTGCCCGCCGTTTTCGCGGATACCAGGGAAATAGCCCTTGATATAGCCGGGATCCGGCAGTGATTTGTTAAAAGGAGGAGTAAGTAATTGTATGACTCCGTCAGTCTGATGCACCAGGTAATGTTTGGCAGAATCCAATGCCTGCATGGTACGAGCCGGGTCGCCTCCGCCGGAAATGACCGACCATGACTGGCTGATAGAGTCTATCTGGCACTCCTCATTGACATGTGATCCCAGAGCGCTCCCATTATCGAAAAAGCCGCGAAGATACCATCTTCCGTCCCATGCATTCTTTTCGATTTGCGACCGCACTATCTCAGCAAGGCCATTGAGCTGATCATACCTGTCCTGATCCTTCATCAGAAGACAAAGCGGAAGGAAATTTTTGACGGCAGAGTAAAAGAAC
>Ga0209125_1003688_pt1 | contig 10271 bp, 9 predicted proteins | sample BarGraIncub1131A_FD_184503 | JGI IMG/M metagenome (GOLD analysis project Ga0209125, IMG submission 184503) | Arctic peat soil microbial communities from Barrow, Alaska - Barrow Graham LP Incubations 11-31A (SPAdes) (version 2) | ecosystem: Environmental > Terrestrial > Soil > Wetlands > Peat... | reverse complement strand
CAGTGATCACCACGATTGTAGGACTTTGCAGTTCCTTCTGTAAGAGCTTTGCATAAAACACCATCGACAGCGACTTTCCACTACCCTGCGTATGCCAAAACACGCCACCCCTACCATCGGTCAGCGTAGCCTCAGCAGTCTTGGCAACAGCCTTCTTCACTGCAAAATACTGATGATAAGCCCCCAGTATCTTTACCTTATTCATACTGCTATTGTCATTGGAAAAGCAGATGAAGTTGCGCACGATATCGAGCAACCTGCCTTTATCAAGCATCCCCTCAAACAACACATCAAACATAGCATAATCCGTATGTTCATACGAGCCATCCGTCGTTTTCCACTCCATAAAGCGATCCGCTTTGGACGTGATGGTACCCGCCTTGGAAGTAGCCTGATCACTGATAATGCAAAACGCATTGTAGATAAACAGCGAAGGAACCTCCTTCATATAGTTACGCAGCTGTCTGTAAGCAGAAGAAGCATCCGTCACTTCGCGCGACGGAGATTTCAGTTCCACGATGACCAACGGCAGTCCGTTCACAAAAACCACCACATCGACACGCTTCTCCGAATTCTCAATAAAAGTCCATTGACTGGCGACACAGAAAGTGTTATTCTTTACTTGCTCATAGTCGATCAGATGTACCAACGCAGCCTTTTGTCTGCTGCCATCATAATACGAAACCTCAATGCCATTCTGAAGATAATCCATAAACACAGCATTCTTCTGCACCAGGCTTGCCGTCTCGAAGTTGTGCAACTTTACGATAGCTTCCCTGATAGCAGCCTCCGGAAGGCTCGGATTTATATCTGGCAATGCAGCTTCCAACTGTTCGTCAAACAAAGGGCTGTGATAGTCACGAGCCACATCAGGTCCATAGCAATACGTGTACTCCAGCTGGTCACGTATTAGCTCTATCACTGCATTTTCAAAATTTGTTTCTGTGTATGGCATAGCATCTAAGGTTTATAAATCCCTGATTGACAAATATACAACTTTAATTATTATCCTATAAAACAAACCAGTTTTAATTATTTCTCCACTAGCTTATATGAGAATATAGCGAACTAAACAGGATCAACGGACAGCTCGCCAGACATCAGCTTAGGGAGAAGTGAATCACGAAGTTGAGCTAAATTACTATTCTGAATCTTATTTGATCTAAGCATAGCAAACAATGGTGAAACAGTTTTATCAAACTGCTCCAATAAATGACATGAAGGTATAACCAATAATAAATTGTTTAAGATTTCTGTAGTCATACTTGGAACTGCAGAACCAGCATTCATTGAGGCTAAGTCTTTTGAACTCATAAAAAAGTAAACATACTTAGCTATGTGAGAAACTTTCATTACTGAATAAAACATTGTATCAACTGACCAAAAAGGAGAGTCCATGTAAATGACGTTATTCAATGTTCCTTTTCGCGGAATAAGTACGGATTCTTCGGTAAATAATGCAGAATCCACATACCGCATTATTCCCCCAGAGCCAAAAACAGGAATACTACCTGATAATAGTTTCTTATGATCTTTCCCATATTTTACTTCCACCAAATCAGAAAGACGCCCAACTTTCCACCCTTTCGGAATCATCCCGAGCTCGCTCTCCACAAATTCACCATCTTTAAAAGGTTCGAAACCAACAAACCAAGATTTAAATACCGCTTGTGCCTGCTGCTCTAAATTATCATTTATCCGGTGGTTAAGCTCAATTTTATCATCCAGACTTGAAAGGATATTAGCGATCTTCATTTGAACTTCTAAGGGTGGAACATTCACTTCAATATTTCTCATAGTCGCGCCTGAGACTTCCTTAAAAGTAGTGCCACTACCCATTGCTTCTATATTTTCCTTATTGTATTTCAAAAGATAGTATAGAAAAATATTATTGACACTTTCTAAAGGAATAATACTTTTAAAGCCTTGATTTGTACAAATAGGATTTTTGGCTATTGCTACATACCCGATCGGTGCTCTTGAAGTAAACAAGATACTTCCTGCAGGCAACATCTTAGCTGAACAGCTTCTTAAACCCTTGACAGTAATATTTCGCTCACCTCTTGATATATATCGACCATAAAAAGTAGACAAATCTTTAGGAGTCAACCATGGAATTGTACCCCCATAATACTCATCAATACTAGTTGAAGGAGTCGCACCACCTACTACTTTTCCTATGTCACCTATTTTAAATTTTTCAAATTTATTCATAAACGTTCTTCTATTCATTTTTAAGTTCATAACTTACATCAACAATTGAATTGGCAGAAGATTCATAGTTCACGTTAATCTGGTATTCAACTTCATTTATGACACATTTAATTGCTATTGCATAGAGATTATCTGAATAAAGATCTCGAATTACATCTAAAACCTCATATTTAGTTACAGAAGCGTCCAGCTCTTGTCCTATTTCTATTAAAACCGTTTCTTTTAAGTAGACCTGATTCTCAAATGCAGCTTTAACAGAATCAATATCTTTCAATTTGAATATTTCTGAAAGATAAGCCTTTGCAGCCTCTACTCCTACCAAATCATGTACCTTTTCGTCTGGTAATTTATTCAGAGTATCTTTTAAATCATTATCGTTTGTAAAAATTACTCCCTGCAAATCATGTTTATTGCAATGTTCAATTATCGTCTCAACAATTAATGCGTCTTTAAAACCTGCATCAGTATATTCTTTTTGACCAGCGTTTGCTTTTGTAAATGGTTTTTGTGCTCTAAACGCTTTTTCTACTATTGATTCAAAGGTTTCTCTACAGCGAGGATATAGAATAACTGTACATTTATTCTTTTTAAGAAATCCATCAATCATCGTTTCGACATATTCTTTATACAATTCAGAAGAATCTATTGAAAAGCGATAAGATATGTCTATCAAAGATCCAAAAAGGTTCTTGCATTCATTGATTTTACTCGTAACGCTATCTTTTTCTTTTTTGAATTGTATAAATAAATGTTCTTTTATTTCTTGCAATACAACTTCTGGAATACAAATATCTATTTTATCTTCAAGATGATTTTCGTTAATATAGCGAATAATCGTATAATAATCACTGGAGGGCTTAATATCATATAGAGATACTAATGTTTTGCTGTTATATGATTCTAGTATATTAGTATCTAAAAATAATTGAATCCTATTATATGCATCTACCATATTATTATCACTATTTACAATTGATATCCAATTCCGTTTAACTGTTTTCTTATTTCCTCTTCGAGCAGATGCGATTTTGCAAATAACTCCGAAAGCTCGCTCGTCAATCTGTCCATCTTTTCAACAAAAGGCTCACTTTCTTCTTCCTGATCAGCAATACCAACATAACGCCCCGGAGTAAGGATGTAATCCTTCGTGCCAATATCTTCGATGGTCGCTACAGCACAGAAGCCTTTCTCATCTTCACAGGTGCCATTATCAAAAGCAGCAAAAGTATCAGCAATCTTTGCAATATCTTCATCAGTCAATTCGCGAAGTTTACGGGTAATCATTGTACCCATGTTTCGCGCATCAACAAATAATGTTTTCCCTTTCTGCTTTTTCTCTTTGGAGATGAACCACAATGAAACAGGAATCGGTGTGGTATAGAATAACTGCGGAGGCATAGCAACAATGCCTTCTATCAAATCAGCCTCGACAAGATTGCGACGGATAGTTCCTTCACCTCCACTCTGTGATGACAAAGAACCGTTGGCAAGCACCAACCCAATCTTTCCTTGCGGTGCAAGGTGGTGGATCATGTGTTGGATCCATGCATAGTTGGCATTACCCGCAGGAGGCAAACCGTATTTCCAGCGCACATCGTCCTGCAACTTATCGGCTCCCCAATCAGATAGATTGAAAGGCGGATTAGCCATGACAAAGTCAGCTTTCAGTGTAGGGTGACAATCGTTGAAGAAGGTATCTGCATTGTAACTACCGAGGTTGGCTTCTATTCCACGAATAGCAAGATTCATCATGGCCAGCTTCCAGGTTGTTGGATTGGAATCCTGACCATAGACAGAGATGTTATTGATACTATTGCTGTGATTTTCAAGAAACTTGGCAGATTGCACAAACATTCCTCCGGATCCACAACACGGGTCATATACACGCCCCTTATTAGGCTTTAGCACCTCGACCAATGTTTTAACCACACAAGAAGGGGTATAAAACTCACCAGCCAATCGACCTTCCTGTTCGGCAAATTTGGATAAGCAGTATTCATAGGTTCGCCCCAGGATATCTTTGCTACTGCCATGTTCTATCATCTGAAGGTTGGTAAACAGATCGACGACATCACCCAGTCTGCGTTTGTCCAGTTCCGGACGAGCAAAGTTTTTAGGAAGAATCCCTTTCAACCGCTTGTTCTCTCTTTCAATCGCACGCATCGCGTCATCAATGATGATGCCAATTTCCGGTTCCCGTGCTTTCTGAGCGATAGCATTCCAACGACCTTCTTGCGGCACATAAAACACACTTGCAGCCGTATATTCGTCAATATCTTCCTCAAAACCCTCGCCTTCAGCGAGCAGTTCGTTGTATTTCTCCTCAAACTTATCGGAAATGTATTTCAGAAAGATCAATCCCAAGACTACATTTTTATATTCTGAAGCGTCCAGATTACCCCGCAGCAAATCTGCTGCTTTCCATATTTCTTTTTCAAAACCAATCTGAGCGGTATTGTTTTCAGCCATATTTTTTTATTTTGATGGTATCCTATTCTATAAGGTTCAAAGGTACGGAAGAATCTGAATAAATCAACGAAAGAAGCGATCAAGATTTCATTGTATTAACACTTTGATTCTGTTTTAGAAAAAAACACAACTATAACCCTTACAAAGTAAGGCATTCTAGTTTATCTCTGGACAATTTTCATCAAAATAAACAAATTGGGAGAGATCTTAAAATTATAATTAATACATTTGTAGTCTTTGATGTTTCATAATCAATATCATCAATTCTAAAAACATCGAAAGACTTGTGCAATCTGAAAAACATATGCTTTCTATAAGTATATTAACATGAACGAAATTGAACGAATCATTGAGCAGGAATCCCTTCCACCTTTGGTCGTCAACTTTCATTTAACACCTTTGAAAAAAGAATTAAACAAATAATATGGGAGCAACAAAACTAACGGACAATTTTCTTAAGACTTATGAAATTTCAGATATTATTGAAGAAAAGCCCAAATCCGGACAAAAGCAAGTTTACATTGTCAAAATAGATAATATAAACTATGCTTTAAAGGTTATATCAACTGTAGATAAACGAATTATAAGAGAATTAGAAATATACGATAAGTATAAACATTTATCTGGAATACCCAATATTATCAGAATCGATAGTTATGAGAGCGATTTAATTGTAATAGAGGAATATATTGATGGCCAAGATTTAAACAACATTTGCAACTCTTATCTATCAGATAGCCTAAAGATTCGCAAACTTATTTATGACATAGCAACGATCCTCACTCCTATATGGAAAGATAAATATGTTCATCGAGATTTGAAACCTCGTAATATTATTATTAGACCTGATGGCACTCCTGTTGTTTTAGATTTTGGGATTGCACGTGATCTTGATAATAATATTACTCCGACTGGGAGACAACCTTATAGTTGGCCATTCGCTTGTCCTGAACAACTCTTTGATAAAAAAGAACAAATCTTATATCGTAGCGATTTTTTCTGTTTAGGGATCATAGCATTTTTTCTGTATACAGGGAAATATCCTTTCGGAAACTCAGAAAATGATGTTGCAGAATGTTTTATGAAACCACAAAAGACATTTGATCTCAATGATAAAGAAATCAATACATTTTTAAATTCCGTCCTGAAATATAATGTTGCAGAAAGGCCAAGAACAATTGAACAATTTATTAAATCTTTAAACATATGAAATTAATCCATATCTTAGGGCATAATTTTAATTGGAACATAGACTCATATATCGATCAGAATATTGGAGATGAATTTCTAATTACAGCATTTTCTTTAGGAAACACCTATTCTTCAAATAGTAGAATCAAGCCTATACTTGATAAATGCATGATTGATCTCCAGTTTTACGGAAAAAAAGCTCAACTATCTAAGGGGAGCCTAACTAAATTCGATTTTCACCCTGCAAACTGTATTGGCATAGATGAGCCAACAAATGTCTATTTTGAAAGTTGTATCAATGATGCAATCAATTACCAAATAAAACAAGGATTTAAGAAAATCATCATTCCCAATTATTATGAAGACACAGATCTTAGAAAGATCACTTCATTTATAAAGTACGCCAACAGCTTTCTGATCGAGAATAAAATTGATGGTGTTGAATATTTTATGTCAATACCATTGGCGTATGATATTGTTAGAAATAATGACTTTGTAGATCAATTACTAATTGATCTGACAGACATGGAAATTGCGTTTGATGGATATTTTATTGCTTGTGAGAATAAGCCTGAGCAAGGGCATAAGATTTCAGTTGATCTTAGACTAATAACTAACTTATCAAAAATTTTCAAAACCCTGAAAGCCCAGAACTTCAAAACAATTTATGCATATGCGAATTGGGATGCCTTGATATATCTTTCTCAAACTGATATCGACTATATAACAATTGGCACATTTGAGAACCTTCGAAATTTCTCAAAAAAAAGATATACTGAAGACATTTCCGGTGGAGCTTCTAAAGGTTATTATTTTTCTGAGAAACTACTTAATATGGTTCGAGCTATGGATTTATTAAACATCAGAGATAATAATATGCTAGATTCAATTAGAAACGATAGGAATATTTTCTCCGATATTATATTAATACCGGGGTATGATTGGAATATCCATAAGCCAGATGTAAACAAGAACTATTTATTATCCATCTCTAAACTATTAAATAGTGTGGCAGAAATATACCCAATTCAAGATCGGATTATGTATGTTTTGAGTTTAATACAGGGTGGTATAGATAAGTACAAACAGTTAGACAGGAGCTACGTTACATTACAAAGCGAGGGGAAAAACTATCACCTCAATATATGGTTTAACTATTTGTTAAAAACAATCCAAATGAGTCATGATGATTTCCAATCTTGGTATCAATCAACTTCCTTAGAATAAAGAAAAACCTCCGATAATAATATCTGCATAGTTGGATCTATTGGTTTTTGTTTTTGGGGAGAATGATAATATTCAAGACTTCCGTCTGTTGAAATTGTTATCAAACCTATATTTGCATCTTTAAAGATCTGAATGTTTTCTATTGCAGATTTTGAGTGATCATGATCTAATACAACATAAGAGTAATCAGCAAACCACTTATATCTATAAGCTTGGGTAAGAGCTTTTTTCCAATTTCTTAGCTTAGCTTCAAAAGCTATTGATTTCTTAAAAGACAATTCATATTTATTCGTAAACTCATAATATGAGTCTTCTTTTTTCACAAAGCAACCTTTAATTAGCTTTTCCAGAGATTTAGATATGCTTTGTTTGTTCGATCTTGTCGTATTTATAATTGCCTCAAATGATATTCTCTTTTTATTCTTAATAATTTGATAAACATTTATATCAATAGGAGTTAACTGTTCTCTTTCGAAACAAGACACACAATCTTTATACTCAGAAATAACTAAATCAGCGATTCCAAAGCCCAAACTAACCTCTTCTAAGATCTTAGAATTTTTATTAGGATCCGCCATATTGGTAAAAGATCTTTTGAAAAGCTCGACTAACTCTCGTTCGGTATTAAAGCCCATTTTGTTTAATAATAATATACGTTGAATCGTCGTTATTGAAACCTCTTTGAATCTTATCAATAGCATTTATAATACTATTCCTTCGTTTGAAATGAAGAATTGAAAAATACCTTTTAATATTAGCTTCCATGAGTGAATAGAAGCCATCGGAACATAGCAGGAAATTATTAGATGTCTCTACCGTTTTTTGCACAAAATCATCGTATTTCAATCCTTCGTTTCCCAAGCATTTGATTAAAATATTACTATTTCCTATCAATGTATCATCTTTTGTCAAAGGCTCAAGAAAATGATTTGAGAATGCATATATTCTTGAATCACCAATATTTAAAACATAACTGATATTATGTTTGGGATAGATTAATAATGCGCTACATGTTGATTTACCTTTTATCTTTGATTTTAATGAATATAGATGCATGTCATACATTAAGTCATTCAACTTTGGATCATTCATTAAGTATTTTAAATAATTTCTTTTGATGTACTTTTTACAAATCTGCACGTAATCAATGCTATTTTCCAAAGAGCTAACACCATCAAAGAGAATCACAAGATAAAAGAAATCATTATTTAAGATCAATATATCATCTTGATTTCTAAAACGACTAATCCCTTTGAGGGTATTGGTCGTAATTACTAAATCTTGAGTTTTCTTTTCCATGCATAGTCCTCTTGAGCTACAAAGTTACATCTTTTTCGCATAAGTATAGAGTCAATTTCGATATTTCTACGTAACAATCCTCTTTACACACAATGACAATGATTGACTCCAACCTTCCCCTCTGATTAAAAAGCAAAATGCGCCCATCCTCTCAGACAAGCGCATCTTAAACTCTAGGACAATATAGAGTGTCCTTTTTCCTAAACCTTCACAAAGGTAATCTTTTTTTTCGGGTATCTGTTACGATTCTCGGATTCTTGCTGATTTCACTTGTGTTTCATCACTTCAATGATATCGTTTTTTTGGAAGGTCTTACTACTTTGAACTTATTCCACTCGTTTGCTTTTGCATAGGCTTCAATGGATTTTTCGGGTATGACCAGTACGCAATTGTCATAATCCAGGTTGCCAAAAGTATTGCCATTCATCTTGGGGGGTGTTGGATTGAGTGAGTAAATCACCTTCAAAGGGCAGTCGAGAAAGGCTTCTTTTCCTATCTCTGATACTTTCTTGGTGATCTCTGCAAATTGAAGATCCATACATTTTGCAAAGGCTCGCTCTCCGATCACTGTCACATATTTGGAGAGGTAGAGAGAGGTTATCATTGTCTCTTGAAAGGCTTTACTTGCAATGGCTGTAATCCTATATTGACTATTTTCTTGTGTAAAAGTTCCAGGCAGTACCAGAATGCCGATGATCTCGCGGGCAGTTCCGGTCAGATGAAGCGTTAAGCCTCCGGGATTGCAATTGCATGTGAACTTTCCAACGATAACTTCTTCGTTCTTCAACGCGCATTTCTTATATATAGTCTGCGGGATGTAACTCTTAATCTTCTCTTTGTCTGAACTATTGAGAGGTATATGGCCGCTGTTATGGATTAATAAGGGTACAATCTTTGCGCCTTCGACGGGTACTCCGTTTTTCATCTGCACAAGTCCGATTTCTTTACCGTCTTTTATACAATTCATGGAAAACTCCACGGCTTCTTCTGTATTCAAGGTGCAACTGGTCCGGAGTGTCAGTTCATGAACGCCATCAATCAGGACCTGTATTGTCACATTCTTCCCATTGACGAACCGTGAATAACCGGAGAGTGAAATGATCTCACTTTTTTCGTGTCCCGGATCACTCAGTTTAGCGATCTCATTCCAATGATAAAATAATACGTGAAAATGATTTTCCCAAAATTGCTCACTGAAGCTGGCTTTTGTGTCTGGATTCGTATTCTTGGGTGGAGCGACATTTACTTCTTCTGGTGTGGGATCAGTCGTGTTGACTGTTGCGATAGGATTCATTTTTTCGTTCATTCGAGATTTTTTTTTTTGCTACATTGAATGCAGCTGATTTTTATTAATAACATTAAAGACTGTGAGTTTGGTAATTTCTCGCTTTAGAGGCCCTTATGAAGGGGCGCATTGGCGGATACAAAAATACTCTTCCTTTTTTATGTATCAATTTCATCTATGAAATTGAACTGTAATAGAATAGTATCATCTTTGCTGAACGGGATTCTAACTGACGCAAATAATTCATTTTCAGACGTTTTTGAAAAGTGGCAACATCGTCATCCATGTATAATAAACAGAGTACATCCGGCAAAAACTGTTACAAAGAGCCGCAACGTCTCTCTAATATCTTGCGAATGATGTACGGAGAGGAGGCAACAAACGAATGGACAAAGGGCGACGCGCTCCCTGATGTTGCTCCCGTTGACTGTGCGGTGAACGGGAAGTCGGCGAATGGCGAACGGGAAGTTACCGAGTGGCAAACGAGGGAGGGTGTGGGAGAAGTGATAATTAAGGACACGGAGTAAAGGACTCCGAACAGAGATATATGAGTGTAAAATATGAGTTGTTTAAATCGCCTGTCGCA
>Ga0209125_1003686_pt1 | contig 10278 bp, 12 predicted proteins | sample BarGraIncub1131A_FD_184503 | JGI IMG/M metagenome (GOLD analysis project Ga0209125, IMG submission 184503) | Arctic peat soil microbial communities from Barrow, Alaska - Barrow Graham LP Incubations 11-31A (SPAdes) (version 2) | ecosystem: Environmental > Terrestrial > Soil > Wetlands > Peat... | reverse complement strand
ATGGACTATGGAATGAGTGACGCTCTTGGAACAATTGCTTTTGGTTCAGGTAGTGATGAGGTATTCCTAGGAAGAGACATGGGTAAAGGTAGAATCTTTAGTGAAGAAACCGCTCACAAAATAGATTTAGAAATAAAAAAACTTATAGATGAAGGATATAAAAAAGCATTGACACTTCTAACTGAGAATAGGAGTAAACTTAATGCTGTTGCAGAGGAGCTTTTAGTACGAGAGAAGCTCGAAGCAGTTGATTTTCAAGAAATATTTGCTAGAAGCTAATTAATGCAATAACAAGTTTTAAAAGACGACGGAGGTCGTCTTTTTTTATTGTGCTAAACTTAAAAGAAACCTATTTATTCTTAATTTTTACTTGCCACGTGGTGGCACCTAGTTATTTATACACTTTAACACATATGTATGTTTTTAAGACAGTTTAGCAAATTTGATTGTACACATTGCCCTTGTTTGGATTTATAGTATACCTATAGCAAGTTATTAACTTGGTAAATACAAAATTTCTGTAAGCTAATAGCTTATGGTATATTTCCAAATGGAGGAATTAAAAATGAGATTTAATTTTGATCAAACTATTGATGTAGAAAAAACAAATGCTTATATGGTTGGTGCTGGACTTGCATCACTTTCCGCGGCGGTATTTTTAATTAGAGATGGACATGTTCCAGGAAAAAACATTCATATATATGAAGAATTAAACATAACAGGTGGAAGCATGGATGGAAATGGTAATCCTGAGCAGGGTTACGTAATTCGTGGTGGAAGAATGTTTGATGAGGAAGCTTATGCTTGTACTTTTGGAGTAATGGAAAGTATCCCTTCATTAACGGATCCTAAAGTTTCAATACTTGATGAATTTAATGCTTTTAATAAAAAGGTACATACCTCTGGAAAAGCGAGATTAATAGATAATGAGGCTAACATCCTTGATGTATCATCTTTAGGATTTAATCGCGAAGATAGAATGGCTTTAGCAGATATAATACTTAAACCTGAAGATTCTTTTGGTACAAAAACTATTAAAGATTGTTTCCCAAAATCATTTTTTAAGACGAACTTCTGGTTTATGTGGACTACAACTTTTGCATTTGAGCCTTGGCATAGTGCTGTAGAGTTCAAGAGATATGTTCATAGATTTCTGCATGAACTACCCCGTCTAAATGATATGTCTGGAGTACGTCGTACAGCATACAATCAATATGATTCAATGCTATTACCTATGACTAAATGGTTAGAATCACAGGGTGTTAATTTTGAACTAAATTGTAGAGTAACTGATTTAGAATTTAAGCAATCAGATACACAGACTACAGTTACAGCATTTAAATGTGTTAAAAACGGAAAAGAAACTAGGATAGAAATTGGAGAGGATGATTTTGCATTTGTTACTATTGGTTCCTTAACAGCTGGGACTAGCCTTGGGTCAATGACTACAGTGCCAAAGATTAATGACAAAAATGTTGGCGGCGCATGGGATCTTTGGGAAAAAATAGCTAAGGGACGTCCTGAGTTTGGTAATCCTTGCGTTTTTGATGATCGTGTAGAAGAATCAATGTGGGAATCTTTCACACTTACCCTTAAGGATCCAACTATGGTAAAAAAAATAGTAGAATACTCAAACAATGAGCCAGGAACTGGTGCGCTCATGACATTTAAAGAATCAGGATGGTTTATGTCAATAGTTCTGCATAATCAACCACATTTTCTAAATCAACCTGAAAATGTACAAACTTTATGGGGATATGCTTTGTACCCTTATGAAAAAGGTGATTTTATAAAGAAGAGAATGGTTGATTGTACAGGTGAAGAAATATTAACTGAGCTATTATATCACCTTAACTTTAAAGAGGATATGAAAAAGATTATTGAAACATCTATTTGTATACCATGTATATTACCTTTTACAACAGCACAATTTTTAACTAGAGCAAAGGGTGATAGACCAGAAATTATACCAGAAGGTTCAACTAACTTAGCATTACTTGGACAATTCTGTGAAATAGCAGATGACGTAGTATTTACAATGGATTATTCCGTAAGGGGTGCACAAACTGCTGTTTATAAATTTCTAAATTTAAATAAAAAAGTTACCCCTATTTATAAAGGACAGCATGACGCCCGTGTACTATTTAATTCTGCTCTTTCAATGATGAAGGATGATAACCTACTTGAAGAATTAGGTGCAATAAAATCATTATTAAAATAAATTGAATAAAATTGAGCTTTCTGGCATATTTGAAAGGAGCTAACTTACGAAACAAAAGGCACAAGTTGTATTTAATACATCTTGTGCTTTTCTATACATATGCATATATCATTACACAATAATTAATATAAATTTCTTATTGACATATACAAGTTACGGTTGTAAACTATATTTAAGGTTACACAAGTAACCCCAGAGGGGGAATGCATATGAGCAAATTGGTTTCAAAAATAACAGATTCCGAAGTTGAAGTTATTCGTGTGTTATGGGAAGCAGGTCATGAACTTCCTATCGCGGATATTAGAAAAACACTTGAGCAGACGAGTAAATGGGAAGCCTCTACAATAAAAACATTACTTCGTAGACTTTGCGAAAAGGGTGCAGTTTTAGCGACTAAAAAAGAGGTATTCTATTATAAGCCTTTGGTTACTGAAACAGAGTATAATGAATATACTACCCAAAGCTTAATTAACCGGTTATATTCTGGCAGTGCAAAAAAACTTGTAGCATCTCTTTTGGGAAGTAAAAAGCTTGATGATACTGATATTGAGGAGCTACGTGATCTATTTAAGGTAGGTGATAGTGATGAACGAGATAGTTAAACTATTGCTATCCCTTTCCGTGTCAGGTAGCATTCTTGCAGTGTTAATATTTGCAGTAAAGCCACTTATAAAGCATAAGGTTTCAAAGTCTATACAATACTACATTTGGATTGTGGTACTCCTAAGATTGACACTGCCATTTTCTTTTGAAACAAGTATTATGAATCAAATGTTTTATGGTAATCAAACGCCTGTGGTAGCAACTTCTCAAGGGGAAGTTCAACTAACTGGGGGTACAGATAAAACTATATCCAATTCAAGTTTACTGCCTAATGTTCAAGAAAACGTAGCTAATGGTGATGCTGACAATGGTAGATATATTCAGGGTTTATTTAACCAATATACTTTATACCTTTGGCTAATAGGTGTAATAATCGCACTTACTGTTAACTTAACAGGGTACGCGCGTTTTTTAAAATATTTAAAACAATCAAATATTTCAGCTACTAATAGGGAAAACGAAATGTTAGCTACTTTATCGAATAGACGAAATAATATGCGACTTGCACGTAATCGCTTTTTAAACACCCCAATGTTAATTGGAATTATAAAACCATATATAATTATTCCAGATAATAAATTCACTGAAACACAGCTTAAAAATATTTTACTTCATGAAATTGTACATCTTAAGCGTTTTGATATTGCGGTAAAATGGCTTACAATGATAGCTTCATCCATCCACTGGTTTAACCCACTTATGTATTTTATTAAAAAGGAAATTAATAATTCTTGTGAATTAGCTTGCGATGAAGCAGTTATCAAAAACCTTAGTCCGGCAGAAAAGCAAGGTTATGGTGATACATTAATATCTGTTGTAGCACAGCATAAATGTTCTACTCAAATATTGCAGGTAACTATGTGTGAAGAGAAAAAGGGCTTAAAAGAAAGATTAGTAGCAATTATGAACCATACTAGAAAATCAAGACCAATAATGATCTTTTCCGCGATTTTGCTAGGATGCTTTATAGGAGGGGCATTTTATTTAGGTGCGGGAATTGGAACTGGGAAAGATACCACACCGAGTGTAGAAGGAGTTGATATGACAACATACAATTTAACTGATATTTCAAAATATAAAACACCATATGTAGGAGATAATAGCAAGGTTTCTGCTATTGTTAACCGTTTACCTGTGCCTGATAGTTACTTTAAGCAACAGTATATCTCAATGATAACAGAAAACAAACCATATAAGCTTAATGTATTTTATGAAGCGAAAAAAGGTGCTTCACATATCAGTGAGTGGCCAATTGTAGATCATGATAATGCAACTTATTCTAATATGAGCAAAAATGCATTAGTTTTATTTTGCATGATTGATAATCTTGATCAAGTAACCTTTGCTTTTCGTGATTCACAGTCTGGCGGAAAGCTAGATGATTCAAAATACGATACTGCCTTTACATTTTCACGGGCTTCTACTCAGAAACAATTTGGCATTTCTGCTGTTGCTGGGAAATTAGACTTACTTCAAGAGGCATTAACAGGGGATTTAATTGCTAAAGAAACTGCTATACAAACACCAAAAGATGATCAAATTGAGAAGTATATTAAGATAATTATGTCTTCACCTAGTACATCGTCCAGTCCTAATGACTATATTAAAGCTCATGAAAATGAGTATCAAAGCATAATAAAAATGGGTGACGAGGCTCTTAATTATTTACTTGCTCAGTTTAAAAAAAGAAGTAATAATAATGATCTTAAAGGGTATATCATGATGGGGCTTTGCAAAGAACTCTTAGGAAACAAAAATAATGTAACAGATAAAAGCTTGTCACCGCAGGAGTGGTTTTTGAAGCTCACACACCATTAACATAAATTTTCTAACAACAATCGTTGTTTTCATCAGAACACCCACAATGTGGCTCGGTACCAGTAAGTTTACCAACAATTATAGCCTGTGCACATCCCGTTCCACTTTTTACTTCAATAGCTGAACATGGGCAATTCTTTGCACAGGCGCCACATTCCATGCAGGAATCTTTATCAATAGCTTTACCCTCTTTCAATTCAAATACCCCATGCGGGCATACATTTAAACACATTTTACAGCCAATACATTTTTCTTGTATAAGTTTAAGGGTTACCACATTTTTTAAATACTTATGCTTCATGAAAAATCACTCCTAAAATATTATTAGCTTACAAATTTACAGATTTTGTGCGGAAAGCCCACTCATTCAGGGGTGGGATGGATAGCACTTGTAGATACGGAGCAGGAGGATTATAAATAGCAATAAATGTATAAGTACATTTATGACATACAAAAATAACGCTACAATTTTGTATATTATCCAAGGTATATGAGAAAAATAGTATTAATATCTATTGTAATTAATATTTATTGCATTAGTGAAACTATTAAAAAACATGTAAGAACAAAAACAAGCTATCGAGGGAAAGTGAGGTGAATACTCAGTGGCAAAAAAAGAAGCTAAGCAACGATTCATATTGAACCTAAAGTTCAAAACAGAAGAATTCGAAGAAAAGATATTGGATAAAAGATTTGAAATTGGCAGGAAGATCTATAATTCAGTTTTAGGTAAAGCTTTAAATAGGTATAATGAAATGAGCAAGACTAAAAAATGGAGAAATAATCAATGTGAATTATCAAATATTTATAAAAGTAAATGTGAAAAGGAAGAGTTTAGTAAGCTTTGCGCTCCATATGTTTATATTAAAAATGAAATGCTTAAAGAATTTAGGCTAACTGAATATTCACTTCATGAAGACGTAAAATTAGTTCAACATATATTCAAAAACAATTTAGATAGTTTCACTGCTCAGAAGGTTGCGTCAAGAGTATGGAAAGCTATAGAAAGCAATCTGTTTGGTAATGGTGAACAAGTTCATTTTAAAGGCAAGAATAACCCGTTAAATTCATTAGAAGGTAAATCTAATGGTACTGGAATAAGATATGATATTGAGACAAATACTTTTAAATGGATTGGTTTAGAGATTGAAACAATGCTTAATATAGATAACCAATATGAGATAGATGCTTTGGTGAATAAAATATGTTTCTGTAGAGTTAAAAGAAAATTTGTACGTGGGAAATATAAATATATACTTCAAATAATTTTAGATGGAGTAGTTCCTGTTAAGCTAAATAAAGAGACTAGAGAGATTAAAAATTATATAGGAATTGGAAATTGTGGAATTGACATAGGCACGCAAACAGTTGCGTGTACTTCTGATTATGATGTTAAATTATACGAGTTGGCGCCACATGTACAGAATATTCAAAATGAAAAACGTAGAATTCAGAGGTTAATGGATAGAAGTAAACGAACTACTAATTTTAATAATTTTAATGAAAATGGAATGATTAAAAAAGGTGTTAAATTAGAATGGGAATATTCAAATAGATACATTAAAGCTAAGAATAAGCTTAATGACCTATATAGGAAACAAAAGGATATAAGAAAGCAAGATCATAATGTAATGACCAATGAAATAGTAAAAGGCTGCAATGTAGTATATGTTGAACAAATGAATTTTAAAGGACTACAAAAACGTGCTAAAAATACAGCTAATGATAAGAAAACTGGAAGAATCAACAAGAAAAAGAGATTTGGTAAATCATTGGCAAATAAAGCACCTAGTAAATTTTTAGAAATGTTAGATAATAAATTAAGAGCTAAAGGTGGAAAATACATTGAAATTAATACAAGGCAAGTGAAAGCTTCACAGTATAACCACTTAAATCAACAATATAATAAAAAGAAATTATCTCAAAGATGGAATTATTTTAACTACAATGGCAAACAAATCAAAGTCCAAAGAGATATGTATTCAGCATACTTAATAAAAAATGTTAACGATGATTTATGTAGCATACATCTTGATAAATGTAGCAAAGGTTTTGATAAGTTTTTAGAACTACATAATATAGAAATTGTAAGATTGCAAGGATTAAATAATTTAAGTAGTGTAGGAATTTAGAATAAAATAAAACGTCTTGAAATGGGCGTCATACTACCGCTAATGCAATCAACGGATTGCTTGGTAGTGAAATTCTTAGGGAAAATAATTAGTGGTAATGTCACTCGTGATATTAAAGAAAGTTATTTAGTACCTAAGAACACCATGCCTTTAGGCGTGGGAGTTTCAGGGTCACCTGGTTTATATGGTCAATAATTAAAGACAAAAAAAGAACATTAATTCCATAAAGATGTCAAGAGGTCTTATGGGAAACATGATGGGTCAAATAATCGGTATATTTTTTCTTATTGGTTTAATATTAACGTTTATTCCTCCTGATACAATAAAGCAATATATGGGTAAGTCCAATGCGCTTATATCAACAATTATTTCAGCTTTTGTAGGAAGTATAACTTTAATACCTGCTTTTGTTGCTTTTAAATAATAGTCTATATTAAATTAAAGAAATGCTTATAATTATGCCGGTTATATTATTACTAACTTCCCTCATTGAAGCATGGGTTCCTAAAAAAACAATAGAAAAGGCCTTAGGTGAGGGGTCTGGTGTTAAAGGCTCTGTATTTTCTTTCTTACTTGGAAGTTTTTCAGCAGGCCCTATATATGCAGCATTTCCAGTGTGCAAAATGCTATTAAAGAAAGGGGCAAGTGTTTCAAACATTGTAATTATGCTTAGTACTTGGGCTGTAATTAAAATACCAATGCTTGCTAATGAAGCGAAATTTTTGGGACCAAAATTCATGGCTATAAGATGGGTTTTAACTACAATTTCAATTTTTATTATGGCTTATATTACATCAAGGATAGTAAAAAAAGAGGATATACCAATGGAAGATATTTTGACTAATGAAGAAGAAATTATGCTTAATGTAAATAAGCAATATTGTATTGGGTGTGGACTATGCAATAAGATTTCACCTGACACTTTTGTTATGAACAATAAGAAAGCAAAGGTTATTAGAAAGATATCAAAATCAGAGGAAAGTGAAAGTATAAAAGCAACCATAGATAAATGTCCAGCTAGGGCTATTGGATATAAAAAATAATATAGCGATAGATAAAACAGTAAGGTTTAAAATTGACTTCTATCAATTTTAAACCTTACTATTATTGAATAATAGATGCAGCTTTTCTTACAATTTTATGAATAAAAATAGATCCTTCTGGTTTTACTATATGAGTAAACTCAGGATTAATTGTTTCTACGAAAGTTCTAATCCATGAAAATCTAAGAGAATATAAGGTTTCTACGTTTGCTCCTGTAATTTCCCAAAATCCTCTATGTAAACATTTCAAATTCTTCCATTCTAATATATCAACTTCTTTTATAGTTACACTATTTACATTATCACAAGGCATACCTTCAAGTATATATGCGTTAAGTGCTGCGTATATCTTAGGAGCTGTGTCATTTTCATAAATATCTTTTGCCTGTTTTGCCAATTCACTAGCATTCTTGTTAAATACATTAAACGCGATTATTTCTGCTTTTTCACCATGTTTTTTTATCAAATCCCCTAAAAGTCTTGCTTGACGAGTTTCAGCTGTTGCTATTTTATTCTGTAGCCATCCATGTATGTTATCTGAATCAATCAAATCTTCAATAAGGCCATCACCTATTGGGTTACCATATTTTTCATTAATATCATTTACAAGTGTATTCACTTCTTCTCCGTAAACTTCCCTATATGAATTTATTAAATCTTTTTCTAAATCCTCTGTAACCTTTATTTTACTGAATAACAATCCATGAATTGGTGCTAAAAATCTGCTCATTATTAATTCCTCCTTAATATTTAAATTGATTATAAATACTTCTTCTCCAGCTCTTCTAAAACACCTATATATTTCTTTTGCAATTGATTATTAGTTGCCTCGAGTTCAAGGTTTTCACAACTTAAATTTACGTCTTCCATGTCTACCTCACTTAATGCTCTTCTAGCAAAGCTATATATAAGTTTATCTTCTTTATCAATATGTCTTGTTAACAAATCTGCATAACATATAGAGTTTGCTATTATATCCACTTGTGAATCTAAGTCACCATTTTTAACTCTTAAAAGAGCTTCCTCTAAAAGTTTAATGTGTTGCCTTCCCAAATCATGTTCTATATACATTCCGGATAAAGGCCCTTTTACCATCTTCTCTCCTAATTGAGTTTCCATCTTCTTAAAAAGAACAACCTCTTCCTTATTGTGATGATGTTTATCGGCATAATTTCTAACAAATAGAATCATCTTTTCAAAATCAGCAAAATCAACAGTATTGGTATTTAATATTTCTACGCTTAATTTTCTAAATAACTTTAACCCTCGCATTATATATTTATGTTCATCCATCATTAAATCTATTGCATCCATAATTAATCCTCCTATTTTTGATTCAATATATACTTTAAATAAAAATTATCTTATTAACTTCCTTAACAATATAATACTAGTTTTTATAATATAAGACGGTAACTTATGTTACAAGTGTTTAAATTTTCGGAATATTGATTTATATTATATTGAATTTACTTGCTTTAGCATAAAATAAATTATATTTATATTAACAGTGTTTATAGAAATTTTTTCAAGACGTCCTATAGATTAAACTTGTATAAATAGGATATAATTAATATTTAATATTTAATATATGATAAGAGGTGTATTTATGGATAACTTAAAAGATATTAGATGGAAACAAAGATTTGAAAATTTTAATAAATCATATAAACTGATGGAAAAATATTCAAAACAGCAAATAACCTCAGAACTTGAAAAAGCAGGTATATTTCATTTTTTTGAAATGACTTTTGAATTGGCCTGGAAGGTATTAAAAGATTATTTAGAAGTTGAAGGATATATTGTAAAGAGTCCGAGAGAAACAATTAAGCAAGCTTTTCAAATTGGGTTAATAGATAATGGACATGTATGGATAGACGCATTAGCAAACATAAATCTAACTACAAATACTTATGATGAAGTATTAGCTGATAAAATGGTAAAAGAAATAGTGAAACTATATTTTCCAGAACTAAAAAAAATGCATGATAGATTATCAGAGGAATTATAGTATGTTTGGATTATTGGATCGAGATATTGAGTATATCAAAGAGGGAATATCAAAATTCGAAACTATAGAAAAAGCTATTATATTTGGAAGTAGATCTATGGGGAATTATAAAAAGGGTTCAGATGTTGATATTGCTATTTTTGGTGAACAGATAACAAGGGAAGTTATTTTTATGCTAGATGATTACTTAAGTCAACTAACCCACGACTAAAGTCGTAGGCATGGAGGAGAAATTTCTTATGTCTTAGGTGACTAGACTAAGCGAAAGCTACGTTGTTCAGGTTATGATACCTACGAATATTTATCCTAGTTTGTAGCTCTATCGTATAGTATTAAAAGCTCCAAGGGTATGAAGCGGTGTGCTATGCCTAACAAGCCTTTACAACATTGTCTAAGGGTAATTAACTCTGAAAGGAGAACGAAACATGAGTGTATTCGTGATTAATCAAA
>Ga0209125_1003685_pt1 | contig 10282 bp, 9 predicted proteins | sample BarGraIncub1131A_FD_184503 | JGI IMG/M metagenome (GOLD analysis project Ga0209125, IMG submission 184503) | Arctic peat soil microbial communities from Barrow, Alaska - Barrow Graham LP Incubations 11-31A (SPAdes) (version 2) | ecosystem: Environmental > Terrestrial > Soil > Wetlands > Peat... | reverse complement strand
CGGAGCTACTCGCTTTAACCTGCCGGCTTACGGCCCATTAGTTTGCTGTCTACGCTTAATCATAAAGATCACCCTTTACAATTCAAGACTCGCTAGTGGCTGATTAGTTACTCTTTACCACGCAGGATTCCCACCTGCTATACATTACACCCTTATTCTTGGCGCACTGGCTGCCATTATCCTAAGTATACCTTATCCTTAACTAAATTTTCCCGAAGTATCTTAACATCCATTTCCCTAGGTGTTACACCAAGCCTACAACATAACGCTGCGGCTGTACCTACAGCTTGACCTTGAGCCATACAAGAAACAGTGTTTCTGGTAGACATATGAGCTTCCCAGTCGGATGTAATAAGTCTTCCCGCAACCAAAAGATTCTCCACACCCTTTGGTAATAGTGCCCTATAAGGTATACCATATACCCCTCCGTTTTTTATTACTATACGTGGAGCTAAATCATGAAAACCATACAAGGCAACCTCATCTTTAAATCTAGCAGCATTCGTTATTTCATCTATAGTAATATCATGTTCACATTCAACAATTCTTGTTCTCCTTACTCCAAAGTGAATTGGTGTCCAGCTAACATAAGCTCTTTCAAACCCAGGAATATACTTTTTCAGTAGCATAGACATATGCATTACTTGTTCTCTTAATTCTATTTCTGCTCTAGTTATTTCCTCTACATTTAAGGCATCTAAAGGCTTAAGGTTTGTACAATTAATATAAGAGAAATCATTTTCATGTTGAGATATAGTTAAAGCTCCCCATAATCCATACTTGTCCATATAACTTTTGAACACTTCCATCTTCTTTAAATCAAACCCAACTCTAACTACGTTATCATGCTTATTACCTTTATCTGCATGTACAATTTGAGTTATCATATTATTATCCTCAAAATACTTTACTGCTTTAGGTATATCAACATTTGCCATTCCAAAGGGCATGCCTACGTGTCCATCTGGATAGGTGTTACTACATTTAACTCCAGCCTTGAAGGCTACATCACCATCTCCCGTAGTATCTATAATAACTTTAGCTAATAAAGCTTCTCTACCAGATTTACTTTCAATTATAACTCCTTTTACTTCATTACCATCTTTTATGGTATCAACTATCTGTGTGTGTAATAAAAGCTTCACTCCTGCCTCTTCCATCATTTTAAATATAACGCTTTTAAATATTTCCCAATCTATGATGGTGGCAGCTGAATCATAGCCATAACCCTTTTCCTGGTCTAGATGTCCAAAACATCCACCTACCTCAATTAGTCTATCAATAATTTCTTGGGGAATACCTCGGACAACCTGTAATTTCTCCACTCCCGGAAATGCTTTAAATAGGTTAAAAAAGCTATGTAGAGGTCCTGCTCCATTTACTAATGCCCCCCCTAAAGATCCCCGGCCTTCAACTAATACAGTTTTAGCCCCACCTCTAGCCGCTGCAAGAGCAGCAACAACACCAGAAGTACCTCCTCCAGCAACCAATACATCACATTCTAGCTTTACGACTGTAGACATTGTCTCTTGAATAAATTTAATATTTCCCATATTTGCTCCAATCAACTATTTTATTTCCTAATAGCTAGTTATCTTACTATCATCTAAGCCAAGATAGGTATCTGATTCATCCTCTATTTTTAAAAGTTCAAAAAGAGAAACTTCATTTTTAGTCAGAGTTAGCTTTAGCTTTATATACCCTGCTTCGCTTTCTACTCTATTTGTGGTGATATGGGGTTTTGCAATTTCCCTGAGAGTTTCCACTGTTTTTTTATCAGGGAATCTAGGTCTACCCATCTGAATCCATGCTTTCCAGGGATTTGCATAAGCTTCACTTATTGTCTGCTTTTTTATAAAGACTGAAGCAAAAGCTACAGGCACCTCAAGCTCAAGCTCTCTTTCGAAGCCTTCTCCCTTTTCCATTACCTCATTCCATACTATAAAAGCTATTGAACCACCCCTCTTTCTAGTTACAAGGCAATGTTCATCTCTGTAGAGTATTTCCTCTCCCATGCTTTTGAAAAACTTAAAGGTATAGAAGGTAGGTTTTGGTATTCCGTTTAAAGCGATTAATCCAAACCCTCCATGGAATTGAGCTCTTGGAACATCATGCTCTTCAAAGACATCGCTAAAGGTCCAGTAGGAAAAGGAATCTACATAATCTCCGCCCTCACTTAAGATCCTTGAAAGATAAGCAGCATTAAAAGCAGTATCATGTACTGGACTTAAGGGATTCCAGGAACTATTATATTCTGTGATATGGAAAGGAAGTTTAGGGAAGGGTGATTCATCTATCAGTTTTCTAACTTCCCTAAATTCATCCAGCATATAGGTATTATCTTCTAAATCATGATAGCAAAAATGTGGAGTAATATGAGGAGGCTTTGCAGTATAAGCATGTCTAGATACAAAATCTAGTGGCAGCTGCTCTTCCTTGCAAAACTTTAAGAAATCCACAATCCAATGATCTGCTCCACCGCAGACGGCTGGACCACCAACCTTTAAATTTTCATTTATCTCTTTAACTGCAGTAGCAGTTTCTTTGTATAGCTTAAAATATTCTGCTTTATCTGCATCCTTCCAGAAGCCCTCAAGATTAGGCTCATTCCAAACTTCTATGGGCCATTTTAAAACTTCCTCTAATCCATAGCGAGCTATAAAATGAGTAATCACTGCTTTTATTAGATCTCTCCATTTTCCATAATCTTTTGGAGGTGTTACATTACCTTTCCAGTAGAATACAGTTTTGTCACCAGAGGCAAGCTTAGAAGGCATAAATCCTAGTTCAATAAAAGGACGTATTCCTATTTCCAGAAAAGAATCAAATATTCTATCTATATAAGTAAAATTATAAAAGGGTACAATTTGGCCCTCTACTTCATCCTCTCTATAAATTCCTATATCATCATGGAGGAGGCCATGGCCCCTTATATATTTGAAGCCTATCTCCTTTTGAACTAAAGCAAGATGATCCAAATATTCCTTTTGAAGTGCAAGACCAAGCCTTCCTGTACCTACACAAAAATTCCAGTTCTCACTGAATTTCTTTCCACTTGCTTCCTTTGATATTTTAATTCTCTGCATGTCCTTTTGCCTCCCTTTATTTTTATAAGCCTATATACTCAAACCAATCGAAATAGGCTATATTATCGCTTTGGGTTCCATTAGAGCTTGCATACATTCCCATCTCAGCTCCAATAAAACCTCCCGCAACATCGGTGCTTAAGATTCTTCCATCCACCTTTTCTAGAAGAGACTTATAATTATCTGAGCTTTCTCCATAATAGAAGCTGTATTCTTGGCCTTTTGCCTCCACCTTTAAATATAATTTAGAACCACAAATAACTTGTTCCATTAGGATTTCCTCAATGCCCTCTGCACATTTAATTAATTTAATTACTCGTTTATCACCATTTTTCCCAAGGACAAAGCTAAAGTTAAAATTATTGTTTTGCAATAATACAATTCCTGCTACTTCGTTATCCTTCTCTGGTAGAAATTCCATTAAGGTAGAACCTGAAAAATTAATGTGCTGCTGTCTTCTTCCTACAAAACTTGGATTAACCTTTTCTGTTATTCTCTCTTTTCTTAATTTCAGTGCTAAATATCCGGGTTTTTTTGATAAGCTAAAAAAATCTTCTCTAGGAGTTCGAATAAAATTCCATTTAAAATCTAGTTTTTCATTATCAAAATTATCGCAGCAGGAGGGACTAACCCATCTGCACTCTGCTAAATCAGGTACAGGATAACTCATCTCCATTTTTCCAGTACCTACACTAACAACTGGCCAACCCTCTTCCCAAATAACTGGAGCTAGAAAGGTCTCTCTTCCTAGGTTCCTATAATATCCTCCATAAATACGAGATGCTAGTGCAACCATCCACCATTCGCCCTTTTGAGTTTCTACTAAATCACAATGACCAACATTTACAACAGGATAAGCTCTTCCTAAATGTCTATGTGTTAGGATAGGATTCGCTTTATTACCTATATAGGGGCCCTTAAGAGCTATACTCCTGGCAATGGTAACTGCATGCTCCGAACCTGTGCCCGCTTCAGAGATCATAAGATAATAGTATTCTTTGATTTTATACAAATGGGTCCTTCAGGCCAAACTGCATCCCTTAAAGCCCCTCTCCATAACTCCAAGGTCTCCCCTATTAATTTCATTGTAGTTAAATCTAATTCTTGAAGAAATATCTCATTATTTCCATCATACTTTTGTCCTTCTGAGGCAGATCTAGTCCCCGTGTAATAAGCTCTTCCATCTTCATCGAAAAATAGAGATGGATCGATTCCTGGAGCATCTAAATAGTAAGGCTCTGACCAAGGACCAGCAGGGTTCGTAGCAGTTACTACAAAATTCCCACCAGCTCCTACATTAGTATTTATCATATAAAAAGTGCCCTTATTATATCTAAGGGTTGGTGCAAAAACCCCTTCTGATTGCTCTAAGGCGTCTAGGGGAAGCTGTGAAGGTCTATCTAGCACATGACCAATTTGCTTCCAATTAATTAAATCCTTACTATGAAATATAGGCACTCCTGGAAAGTATGAAAAAGTAGAGGTCACTAAATAGTAATCCTCTTCCACTCTACAAATCGATGGATCTGGATAAAAGCCTGGAAGTATTGGATTTTGAAATGTTCTCATACGCTAGCTCCTTTTAACTGTTTTATTTTTTTCTTGGATCTATATTAAAAGTGTTCTTACCAAGCTTTAAGCCTTGGATTGGGCCTGCTATATTAGATTTCTGTATTTGCTTACCAAAATAATCGCTGGATATTTTTTCATCTGTTGCTACGCTTTTCATTTCCTCTTTAAGCTCTATTGTCATCTCCAGTTTACTACTGTCAATGGTAATATCCATATCATTTAAAGAGCCATTAAGGTCATAGCCACAGAATTCCTGCCAGGTGGGTAGAAGAAGACACATCGCTGGCTCTGGAGATAATACTCTTAAAAAGCCTTGAGGCATTTTCCCATAGGTGTTTCCCTCTGCTTTATTATGGGGATTTGGGAATTTAATCGCTGCCTCACCACAAGCATAAAATATATTGTTGAAGAGCTTATGCTCCCTTGCGGTACCGCCCCTTCCAAATTCAAGACGAAAAGCAACAGTTTTAGCAAAAAAACCAGCGTTGTTGCATTTTCCGATTAAATTATTAGCAATCCTTAGCCTATCGCTTCCCTCTACATAAATACCATAACCATTTGTAGCTTCCAGTTCACTGTTTTTATACCAACCAGAGGATCCAGGCTCTTTAGGAATGTTATCTCTGTCATATCGTCCCTCTACATTCCAAATAATATTATTATCAATTAAATTTTCTGTATCCCTATTACATTCCATAAATATGTGCTCTCTTGAATCTATACCATCTATCAAAAGATTTGAGGATAAACGACAATTATTGTTATCTACATCCATCCAAATTGCATCACAACCAATACAGCCTCTAATTATATTTCTTCTAAAAAGAGCACTTTGTGCGTGGTGAACCTTTATTCCCCCAGCCTCCCAAGAAAGCTCCATACGTTGCCAGCCAGTTCCATCAATTAGGTTGTCCTCTATAAGAAGATTTGTTGAACCTATTGCAGCAATGCCACATACACCTGAGTCAAATATTTTATTTCTTCGGATTATATGATAGCCTAATTCCTGCTTTTCATCACGTTCATGATGCCAACATTCATTTCCACAATCAATACCTACAGTGTTTGCCCAATCAATGGTACAATCTTCAATAATCCAATGATGTCCTCTATAGGTAGAAATGGATCCTCTTTGTGGAACAGGAGCTCCGTTTGCAGCATGAGCGCAGATAATACCTTTTACTTTTATATAAGACAGAAATTCTGTCTCAGGAGCAAAGCATTGCTCTCTATTTGATAATTCAATTATATGATCCTTTGGATTTGCATCTTTGGGTAGACGAACATGTACCTTTTGTCCATTATGTTCAACGAAATACGCTCCATCTTGAAGGGATAAATGATTGTATATTGGAACTTGTTTCATAGGCTTTCCATCTACAAATACCATACCTCTGCGATTTAGGTAAGGTGTCATATCAGTTTTTGCGTATTCAATAAAAAGCCTGTCTCCGATTATATTAACGCAGCAAAAAGGATTATAGCCTTTAAAATCCTCCGGATTAAGCTTGGTTTCCCATACCTTTATTCCCTCTGGTGCAACTACATCTCTACGACTTAAGGCCCAGCCCTTGCTTTCCTTCCAATTGGTAACTTCTACTGAAGCTTTTATTATTACTTCCTCACCTTCCACAGCTTCATATACAATCATTCTATCAGCACCCTCACCAGAACGTGCTGGGCTAACTGTTTCACGGTAAACTCCAGCATGAATTAAAACTTTATCCCCCGGACACGCGATCTGAGCTGCCGCATTTATTGACTTAAAAGGTTTGTTAGCTGCTCCTGTATTGTTGTCATCAGCTTCTGGGTTTCCGCAATCTACATGAATAATTCTCTCTACCTGCTGCTCTACTTCCCAAAAATCAAAATAGGTTCCGTCTGGTAATTTACTACTAATATCGTTTACATTTGTCATATAATATATCTCCTCTTACCCAAATGTTTTTAATATAATAATAAACCTATATAACTAAATTTACTGGACATATATTTGTAAGATGTAGCCAAAAGTTGACTTATGTATATATTTATTTATACATAAGGAAAAGAAAAAAGGCAGAAAGAGCCATACCCTAAGATGATATAACTCTAAGTGCCATTATGATTTTAATATTCTTTTAATAGTAGTTACTACAGGAATAATAATAAGAATAGATATAATAGCCTCTGGTATACCATTTGTTAGTCCAATACCAAATATAACTTTCAATACCGTATTAGGATTTATTCCTTTAGCCTGTGCAAAGGGTTGTGCATACAACAAATATATCATAAATAATACACCTAAGGTATTGGTCAATGAACCAATAACTGCACTTAGCCCGATTCTGATAAACTGATGCTTTCTAAAAGTTAGCTTATAGCAGTAAAATGGAAGTATACCTACTAGTATTCTTGGAAGTATTGATACAAGAGGGTTCATAAAGGCAAAGGATAGAATATTTGGGTTTGAAATGTTTTGGAATATGCTAAAAATACCGAATATTAATCCTACCATTGCACCTACCATAGGACCTTCAAGTATTGCGCCTATAATAACTGGTATATGCATTATAGTCGCTTTTGCCATGGGTAAAGGAATGAAGCCATATCCAGTTAACCCAAGAATAATTGAGATTGAAGATAACATTCCTATAATAGTAATCTGTCTTGTACCAAACTTATAAGACTTTAATTTGTTTTTAAACATAAAAATCAACCTCCGCTCTTATTCCATAAGGATATAAGTCGTGAAATATTTCAAAATTTTTAGACAGTTCAGTTTCTGAGGAATACCGACTGTCAGTTTATAATATACGAGTTTGTTAAGATAATTTTAAGTCTATGCTGATTTCTCCATTTACTAAACAATAGGCTTTATTATCTTCAATCTTTAGGTATATATCTAAGCTTTTGATTTCAGAAAGTTTATGAGTTTTTACCCATTGTTCATGAATACTTTCTATTATTGTCTGTTCACTAACCTCTTTCCCATTATATTGAACATAGAAGCCCATATCAATTTTCTTAGCCACTCTTTTTTTTGCAGCAGTTGTTGCGGTAGTAGCTACTTTAGAAGCTTTTGATTTAACACTTTTAGCAGTATCCTTCACAGCATTAATAGTCTTATCCACATTTTCTTTTGTAACAACATCAGTAGCCATTTTCCATGCCGCCTCCGCTGTTTCCTCTGTAGACTTTATAACTTTTTCTGCTGTAGCAATTACAACCTCTTTAGCAGAATTTAAAGTATTATCTTTTTTCATTTCTTTTTCCTCCATAAATAAATAATTTTTTATTCTTCTTACTATATATTATTTGATGTTTATATTGATAATCCTCTTTTTTTGTAACAAATTAACAAAAAGTTAAAATTGATAACATAAATTAACTATTGACATAGGAAATAAATCCTATTATAATTATAATTGAACATTGCTCAATACTGTGTTCAGTTTTGACAAGAGGAGAAAAACGCCCTATGAGAGAACCCAATGTGAAAGACCGAATTTTAGATGCTACAATTGAATTAATTGGACAATGTGCTTCCATTGAAAATGTAACAATAAGAGATATAGCTGCAAAAGCCGGAGTTGGTGTAGGCCTTATCAACTATCATTTTCAAACAAAAGAGAACTTGATCAATCAATGCGTGCAAAAAATTATAGGAAACACTATAAATAAGTTTGATGAACTATATAAAAGTCTTATTCTTGAACCTGTAGATAAACTCCGTTTTCTTTCAAAATTAACCTGCACATTTTTAGTTAAAAATCAGGGTATTTCCAGAGCCTCCATACTTTCTGATTTAAAAGCCGGAAGCTGTACAGACAACACCTCCCAAACTATGGAAGCATATCTCCCTGTGATGAGAGAGATATTTGGTGCTATAAAAAATGACAAGGAACTTTATATACTTACTCACATTCTGATTACATCCTTTCAGTCTGCATTTTTAAGAAGAGATACCTTTATAAAAAGCGAGAAAGTTGATTTTTACGATGCAAAAGATAGAGAATGGTTAGTTGATTCCATAATAGATACTGTTTTGAAATAAAATAAGGGAGTTGTAAAATGAAAGTTATAGCAATTATGGGAAGCCCTCATAAGGGGAACGGATATAAAATAGTTAAAAAGATTGAAACTGAGCTAAAATTATTAGGCGACATAGATTTCAAGTATATATTTCTAAGTCGGGTACAGCCATAATACATGTAAAAATAGGCCACATGATGGAAACAATATTCATTATGTGGCTATTGGGTGTTTAATAGGTTTTTCATTAAGTATATTTGTGTTTTGAACATTTTCGTATATTCTTTTTATAACCTCTGTGAAACATATTCTAATAGTGCCATTAGGGTATCCTTTGTGAAAATATATAGTTGATTTTTAAATAAACGCTTGAAAAGCCATGTCATGAAACTATTATCCGGTCGTTGGTAAAATGCCTACCTTCCAATGAGCAAACAGAGATGTTAATTCCATTGATAGTTTTCTAAGATATTTTCTGGCTAGCTCTGGTTTATATTTATACTTTTTATATTTTCTTCTTACCCAAAAGCATAAATGTACATTTATGTTTTCCAGAACCCTTGCTAATTCACGTTTCCCATATTTACCATAGTAATTTAGCCATCCTCTTATAACTGGATTATACTTTTCAGCTATTTCATTTATTTGCTTATTAGTCATCCATAATAATCGCCATTCTTTAATTGTCTTATTAATATGGTCTTTAGCTTTATTACTAATTGCAGGAAGAAAACTAGTGAATTCCTTTCCATTTTTACCTTTGGCCTTTCTCGGTCTAAAAGTGTAGCTTAGAAAAGTAAATTCTATATTATTGTGGATCTCTTTTCTATTACTATCTTTGCAGTAAACTATCTTAGTCTTTTCTGGGTGAATCTCAAGGTTACACTCTCTGAATCTCTTTTCTAGGCAATCTCTTACATATCTAGCTTGCTTCATTGTTTTACAATGAACAATTCCATCATCCGCATATCTACACCATGGATTTGAAGGGAAGTTTATTTTCATCCATTTATCGAAAACGTAATGCAAGAAAAGATTAGCGAGTACCGGACTTATGACGCCCCCTTGAGGAACTCCAGTTCTCCTTGTGATTATTTCACCATTAGATTTTACAAAAGGTACTTTCAACCATCTTTCGATGTAAAGTATTTCCCAAGTGCAATCTGTATGTTTCTTAACAGCCTTCATTAATAAATCATGGTTTATGTTATCAAACAGTCCTTTAATATCAAATTCTAACACCCAATTATATTGCCAACATCTTTTCCTTGTTACTTCAATGGCATCATGTGCTGATTTTCCAGGTCTGTAACCATATGAATCTGGCAGAAAATACTTTTCTACCTTATTCTCAAATTTCAACTTCACTACCATCTGTGCTATTCTGTCCGCAACTGTTGGAATTCCTAGTATTCTTATTCCGCCATCTTTCTTTGGAATTTCTACTGCTTTTACTGCTGGTGGAAAATATGTTCCCGATGACATTCTATTCCATATTTTATATAGATTCTTCTTTAAGTTAATATCAAATTGTTCAAGGGAAATATCGTCAATGCCTGCAGAACCTTTATTTGCTTTAACATGCTCATATGCTTGATAGACTATCA
>Ga0209125_1003684_pt1 | contig 10282 bp, 11 predicted proteins | sample BarGraIncub1131A_FD_184503 | JGI IMG/M metagenome (GOLD analysis project Ga0209125, IMG submission 184503) | Arctic peat soil microbial communities from Barrow, Alaska - Barrow Graham LP Incubations 11-31A (SPAdes) (version 2) | ecosystem: Environmental > Terrestrial > Soil > Wetlands > Peat... | reverse complement strand
TCAGATTAACCCCGAAGCCTTTTGGCTTAGCCCTAAAGTCTTTGCCTGATCTGCCTTTATCCGTTCAATCCGTTCAATCCGTGTGCGAGGTTTTGATCTTTGTTTAAAAGACGCACCTTCTTCCCGGGAAGGTTTCGCTTTAGGGTTGGTTTTACAGTTCAAGGTTGGATTTCTTTTTGTGCCTTTTGCGCCTTTTTGTGGCCAGATGTTTTTTGTTTGCCTGTTTTTTCCCGGAGCTATCTCAGACAATGCCGCCATCGACCACCAGGCATTGGCCGGTGATGTAGGAAGCGCGATCCGAGGCGAGAAACGCCACCACCTCGGCAACCTCCTCGGCCCGGCCGATCCGGCCGAGCGAGGCGCTCTTGATGATCCCTTCCACCATGCCGGGCTTAAGCGCGGCAGTCATCTCGGTATCGATCAACCCCGGCGCCACCGCGTTGACCCGGATCCCCATGGGGCCCACCTCCCGCGCCAGGCTCCGGGTAAAGCTGAGCGCCGCACCCTTGCTGGCGGCGTAGTTGGTCTGCCCGGCGGTGCCGGTGAGAGCGGAGACCGAGGAGAGGTTGACGATGACCCCGCGGCGCCTGGCGAGCATCTTGCGCACCCCCCATTTGCAGCAGTGGAACAGCGGATAGAGGTTGCCCCGCACCACGTCATCCCAGTCCCCATCGGACATCATGGGAAGGTAGCCGTCGCGGATTATCCCGGCGTTGTTGACCAGGATGTCGATGGAGCCTCCTGCGCCGTCCGCAGCATCCATGAGGGCACGGGCCCCCGCGGAAGTCGCCACGTCTGCCTTCATCGTGACGATGGAGCCCGGGAGCGAGGCAGCCTCCTCCGTAAGCTCTGCGGCAGCGGCGTCGTTACTTAAGTACGCGGCGCTGACCCGCGCCCCCAGGCGGGCGAAGTGCAGAGAGACGGCCCGTCCGATGCCGCGGGTACCACCGGTGACCACAACAACCTTGTCCTTGAATTCCATGATCGCTCCAGATCAAAAAAGGGGTATCCCTGCGGCGCCGATTCTGTAGGGGCACCCCTTGCGGGGGCGCCGCGGCGTGCGGTGCCGGTGGGCACGGCCCACCCTACGGCTAAATCTCCCATCAGTGGTAGAGACGCATTGCATGCGTCTCCGCCTTTGTTTCACACCGGCACCCGGCAGCAAATCCCTGCTGCATCGGTGCATCCCGAGACGCATGCAATGCGTCTCCACCTGCCCGTCCTGGTCACATCGGCTTGATCCGGCTGCGCCCCAGGCGCTTCAGCTGTTTCCAGGACGGCCCGCGCACCGGGAAGTGGCGCAGCGCGTCGAGCATGGCGTCGCTCATGTTGAGCTCCATCCCCGGCGCCACCCAGTTCTTGCGGGCCAGCGCCCGCTTGGCCACCAGGTCGCACATGGTTTCCCGGATGGCGGGCGCGATGTAAAAGACGGGCTCCAGTAGCAAGGTCTCTTTGGTAATGATGCCGTCGCCCAGGGCCTGCTGATAGAGCGCCGTGCCGGGAAAAATGCGGATGCCGGTCATGGCGATGACCGCGCTCGGCGCCACCTCGTCCATCAGGGCAAAGCTCTCGTCTATGGTCGCCTCGCACTCCCCGGGCCCGCCAAAGAGCATGTAGTGGGCAAAGTCCACCCCCAGCTCCCGGCACAGCCGCGAGGCGCTGCGTATCTCGTCCACGCCAAAGGATTTGCCGAGGTTTTCCAGCATCAGCTGCGAGCCGGACTCGCTGCCAAACTCGACCGCGTCGCACCCGGCGGCAACCATCGCCTCCAGCAACGAAGCGCTGACAAAACCGGGATTGATGAAGGCGGACCAGTTTATCGAGAGCCTTTCTCGCACCAGGGCCAGGCAGAGTTCCTCGGCAAACTCCGGCGGATAGTTGAAGATGTCATCGACGAAGTAGAGGTAGCTGGCGCCGGCCTCGATGATCTCCCGGATTTCGGCAATGATCTCGCTTATGGGACGCAGCCGAAGCAGGCTTCCTTCCAGAATCGGATAGATGCAGTAGATGCAGGAGAAGGGGCAGCCCCGCTTGGTCTGCAGGTTGGCCATCCCCCCCTCCAGGTGGTAGCGCTCCACCGGAAAGAGGCTGCGGTCGGCCGGCCCTATCTCCCGCACCAGGGACGCCGGCAGGTAGCCGGTCTCCCCCCTGGCGAGCACCCCCGGCAGGGAACCTGTCGGCAGCCCGCTCTCAAGCAGCCCGATCAGTTCCGGCAGTACCTCCTCGCCCTCGCCGACCACGCCGAAATCGGCGTCCAGGTGCGCGAGCAGTTGCACCGGCATCAGGGAAAATCCGGACCCGCCCAGTATGACCGTTGCCCTGCTCCGGCAACCCTCCACCACCGCCTTGATCCCCGAGAGGTAGGAGCGGGTTCCCGGGAAGGTGACGTTATCGATGTTTCTGATGGAGATGACGACGGCGTCGGGTGAAAAATCGGCCAGCGCCTCGCTCATTTCCGCTTCCGGATCCTGGACAAACAGCAGGTCGAGCACCCGCAACCGGTGCCCGCGCCTCGTCAGGGGGCCGGCGAGATAGGAAAGCCCCAGGGGAAACACCGGGTAGGGATTTTGTTCCCTGTTGGCCGAGACGAGCAGGATGTTCATCACACCCCCAGAAAACCCATGAGCGCGCCGAGCCTCTGCGCGATCGGCTGCGGCATGCTGTACTGCAGCACCCCGTCCTGATCGGTCAGCGCATGAACCGTACGGCCGGAGGCGGTCAGTCTGCCATCCTCGCCGATGATGTCACAGAGAAACTCCAGGGTGGCGGTCTGCTTGCGGGCCAGGGTCGTTCGCACCCGCAGTTTCTCGCCGAAGCGGGCCGGCCTCATGAAATTAAGCTCCAGCGCCACCACCGGCGCCCGGAAACCGGCAGCCGCTATCTGGGCAGCATCCACGCCGAAGCGCCCAGCCAGCTCGTTGCGCGCCTCTTCCATCCAGGCGACATAGTGGCCGTGCCAGGCTATCTGGTAGGCGTCCACCTCGTTAAAACGGACACGTATCTGCGTTTCATGATAGTTCACGGCGCCTCCGCTCCAATTTCGGCTTCGATCCAGCGGTTGTATTTCTTCAACGATTCGCCCCGGCCCACCTCGAAGAAGTTCGCGACCCCGGCCGCCCGCAGTGCCCGGTAGGTTCTCTCCCAGTACACCGGCAGCTGCAGCTCCCGCAGCATGAAGCCCGGCAGTTGTGCTGCCGAAAGGTAGCTCTGATCCAGATGGTCCATCAGGGGAGAGGCCGGCTCCGCGTAGCGGTAATCGGCGAAAATCTCGCCCAGTTCCTGCTCCAGCTGCGCCACCAGCGGGGTATGGAGCGGAGCGTCGCAGCCGAAGCTGCGCGCCGAGAAAGCGCCGGCCTCCAAAGCCTCGGCCATGGCATGGGCCATCTCCTCCTCGCCTCCCGAGAGCAGGAAGTGGCGCGAGGTGTTGTGGTTTGCCAGGTGGACCTGGTTGTTCCCGGCGACGGCCCGGAGCGGCTCCAGGGAGAGGCCGATCACGCACCCGAGGGCGTAGCGCCGCGTCGTTCCCATCCCGGCGAGGCAGGAGCCGACGCGCCAGGTGATCTCGATTGCCTGAGCCTCGGGCAGGCAGCCACAGGCGACCAGAGCCGGATAGATACCCATGCTGTGCTGGGCGACCAGTGCGGGGTGCACCCCGTGGCGGCGCAACTGCCGCAACCGGTGCAGGCTTTCGGCAACGCCCGACAGCTGCAATTTGACCTGGTCTGTCCCCTGCACATCGCGCCAGCTGCAGCTCGCCAGATCGAAATGGGCCTTCCGCCGTACCAGTTCCGCTATCTCGGCGAAATCGGCGTCGTCGGGAAGCGCAGTGCTGCAGGAAAGCGGCTGTCCGGGAAACATGAAGCAGTTCATCTTAAAGACTCCAAGTCGTTGAGTCGTTCGACTCTACGACTCTACGACTTCCCGCTTCTCCGTATGGCGCTGCGGAAACCGAGATTCATCGGGACGAACACCTGCAGCGAGCGGTGCAGCCTGAACATGCGCCGGTACATGGACGAAAACGAGTAAAAGGAGCGGTTCAGCCAGTCATGCCCCGCCTGAAGCTCGGCGGCGCTCATTCCATCGGGCCGGAAATTCACGTGCCCCATGTCGTAGTCGCGCCAGTTGTTGGAGGTGATGCGACCCTCCCCTTCCAGCCTCTCGCGGACCCGGGTCCCCGGATACGGGGTGAGGATGGGGAAAATGGCCGCCTCGAGCCTGGCCTGCTCGCAAAAGCGCAGTATCGGCTCGAAGATGGCCGGGGTATCCCCGTCGCAGCCGAGCACGAACGAGCCGAGAATGCCGATCCCCTCCCCCTGGATGGCCCGGACCTGCTCCAGGTAGGAATCGGCGCAGTTGGTCTTTTTCCCCATGGCGGCGAGGGTCTGCTGGTTCAGCGACTCGAAGCCGACGAACATGCCGACGCAGCCGGCCCGGCCCGCAGCCTTCAGGAGCTCGCTGTCCAGGGCGAAGTCGATGGGCGCGTGGGAAAGCCACTTGAGCCCCAGCCCCCGCATCCCTGCAAAAAGCGCCATTGCATAGCGCCGGTTCACCACCAGGTTGTCGTCGACGAAGAAAACGAAGGAGCCGCTTTTGCGCAGAGCCTCCAGTTCGCCGAGCACCAGGTCGAGCGGCCTTTCCCGGTAGCTTCTGCCGAAGAAGGCGGTCACCGAGCAGAATTCGCAGTCGTGGGGACAGCCGCGGGTGGTCTGGATGGTATTGGTGAGCAGATACCCCTGTTCGGTGAAGATCTCGCGCCGGGCCGACGGGATCCCGGCCATGTCGAGCGGGACGCAGGAGCGGTAGGTGCGCTGCAGCTCCCCCTTGCCAAGGTCGGCGACCAGCCGGGGCCAGACCAGGTCACCCTCGCCTACCACCACCGCGTCCACGTGCCCCAGGGCCTCCTCCGGCAGGTTGCTGGCGTGAAAACCTCCCATGACGACGGGAATACCCCTGGCGCGGAAGGCTGCGGCTATTTCGTAGGCACGCGGCGCCTGGGGGGTCATGGCGGTGATCGCCACCAGCTGCGCATCGCGGCCCAGATCGAGCGGCTTCATGTTCTCGTCGGCAAGCTCCACCTCCCACCCGGCGGGGGTAACGGCGGCAATGGCTGCCAGCGACAGTGACGGGAACCTGAATCCCAGCTCGCCCCAGAGTCTTCCCTTGGGCCACCCCGGGGAAACGAGCAGCAGTTTCATGAAGCGTGCTGTTCGATGTAATCGGCCATGCTCCGCACCGAGCGGAAAACCTTGGAGCCGACCGCCGCATCGGGCACCACCACGCCGAAGGTGTTTTCCATACCCACCACGAGCTGCAGGGCATCGATGGAGTCGAGACCCAGCCCCTCCCCGAACAGCGGGGCGTCAGAATCGATGTCCATGCTGGACATCCCCTCGATGCGGAGGCTGTCGATGATCAGCTGCTTCACCTGGTGTATCAGTTCGTCAGTCATCTGCTACTCCTTGTCGGTTATTTGGTTAATGACCAGTAAATGCCGCAGAAGGCCAAGGCTAAAAGACTGCCGCCGGCTGCACCTGCGGCAATTGCTGATGCTCCGACACCAGGCCCTGCAGTGCCAATCGCCCCTGCACCGGTGAATCCCGCGGCTTCAATGGCAGACGCTCCGACTACTGCACCGACACCACCAAGCCCCAACAGTTGGTAAAATTTTCTCATCGTCCACTCCTGTTTATTTATTTCCGCTGGGAATGTTCCGCTGCGAAGAAATCGAAAAAGTTGTACCACTGGTCGGGGTACGCCCTGATGTAGCGTTCGAACACCCGCAATAGCTGCTCGGTCCCCTCCCGGATGACGCGGTCGCGCTCGCCGGGCTTGGCCCGGAAAAAGATCGGCTCTTCCATGATCGCGGCGTAGCGCCCTCCCTCGAGCGGGACGAAAACCGGGATGACCGGCGCGCCGCTTACCAGCGCCAGATGGGCAGCGCCTAGCGGTATGGGGGTCGGCCTGCCGAAAAAATCGAGAAGCATGGTATGGGAGGCGCCGTCCCGGTCACCGAGGAGGACCAGCACCTGGTTGCGGTTCAGGGCGCGGACCGCCTCGACGATCGCCAGCGCGGATTCGTCGCGGTCCACATAGATGAAATTGATCCCCCTCTCCCGCCGGAGCCGTTCACGCTCCCGGTTCACCTTTTCATCGGGCTCGTGGAAGGTGAGGATATTCAGCCGGTACCCCTTCTCGGCAAGCCCCAGCCCGCCCAGCTCCCAGTTCCCCAGATGGACGGAGATCAGTATGGCGCCCTTGCCGGCCGCAAGGGCGTCGTCAAGATGCTTTTCGCCCGTACCGCGGCCGATCAGGGCGAGCAGCGCCGGTCCGCGCAGCCTCGAAATCAGCATGATGTCGCACCAGTTGCGGCCGAACTTGTAGAAGGTGCTGAAAACCAGCCGCTCCACCTCCCCGGAGCCGGTTACCACGCGCAGATTCCTGCGCAGGGCACGGCGCGCCCCCGGCAAGGCCAGGTAGAACAGCCCCCCCCAGAAGAAAGCGAACGGCGGGTGAAGAAACCGGGGGACGACGATGGTGAAGAGCCTGATGAAGAGCAGGTTTATGTTGCTGTAGAGTGCCAAGGGCGTGGTCCCGATATCTGTTGGTGTCGCTCGCCGGTATCCGGAAGCTATCCCGTGAGGTCGCCGGTGCGCTTATCCGTGACTGCCGGAGCTGCGAATTCCCGCTCCCAGGCGGGATCGGCAATCTCGCCGTAGCGCTCGGCGTAGGCGTCGAGCGCCGGTGAGAGCTCGGTGAAGATCTCGGCCGCCCCCTCGTGCGTCGCATAGGCCCCCTCGGAGCCGAACAGCTCCCGACCCACCTCGGGGTGATCGATCAGCATGCAGGGGCGCAGCAGGTTCTCGTGCCCCCCCTGCCGTTCCCTGATCCTCATGAACAGCGGGGAGCGCAGTGCCTCCTTCAGGGGGGTGCGGCGGATGTTGTCCACCGCGAAATGGCAAAAGACGCAGGGCTCGATGTCGCCGTTGGCGTTCACGTGGAAGTATTTGCGCCCCCCCGCGATACAGCCGCTGATGAGCGGTCCGTCGTTCCAGAAGTCGATGAAGAGCATCGGCTTGCTGGCGCGGTACACGGTCGTGGTGCGGCGCATCAGATCGCGCTGTAGCGGGGTCGGCATCAGGGCGATCTCCGGATTGCGCCCCACCGGCACATAGGAGAAGAGCCACATGGCAAAGCACCCTTTTCCCACCAGCATGTCGATGAAGCCTGGGTCCGTGATGGTACCGGTATTGCGGCTTGTCTGGGTGAAGGAGCTGCAAAAGGAAAGGCCGGCCGCGCGCAGCAGGTCCATGGCATGCATGACCTTGTCGAAGTGCCCGGCGCCGCGGCGCTCGTCGGTCTCCTCCCGGTACCCCTCGAGCGAAAAGGAGGGCATCACGTTTCCCACCTCGATGAGGCTCCTTACCATCTCCTCGTCGATGAGGCCTCCGTGGGTGAAGACGAGAAACGCCATGTCCGAATGCTTGCGGAAGATCTCGAAGATGTCCTTTTTGAAAAAAGGCTCTCCGCCGGAGATGACGGCAAAATAGACCCCCATCTCCTTCATCTGGGTGAGCACGGAATCGATCTCCTCCAGGGAAAGTTCCAGCGTTTTCTGGTAATCGCCGGCGTAGCAGCCGTAGCAGGAAAGGTTGCACTTCATGGTCGGGCTGATCACGACCGTCGAGGGGGGGTAGTACCCTTCCCGCTCCTGCCAGCTCTTGCGCTTGTTGGTGCCGGAAAGCAGGTGATTCACCACCAGGTTGGTGATCCACTTGTCGCGATGGTTGGGGTGCAGGTCGCGCAGGATGCGGCGCGGGACCTCGATGCTGGGATGGTTGTCACGGATGAGGCCACGTATCCAGCGGATGCGTTCCTTGTAGTAGTCCTTCTGCGGGATGAGCTCCATCAGGTGGGTCATGCGCGCCAGGTTTTCGTTGGACGAGTTGGTCGCCAGCGAAAGGAGCATGGAAACGATTTTTTCCCGCGAGTATTTTTTCAGACCTTGCAGCATAGAATCAAATCTCCCGGACTGTCAGTGAGGGTACGTCGCCGGCAGGCATAATCAGATGTGAAGTGCCCGGTTCTGGCATCAGGCTGGATCCGAGGCTCGCGTCTCTCTCTTTTGCAGTTATTTTGTCATTCGGGCCGACCCTGCAGTCAGCAAGATAATAATGAGTTAATTATACGTACCAAATCTGTTTGACGCAACAGGATTTGGTGAAAAAAATGCTACAACGATTTCGCATCGACTTGAAAGCTCTCCCGGCTCACGGCATTCGGCGGCGCGGTCTCTGTCACCGGTTGCTCCCGGCATGCTCCTTGAGCAGGCTTTGCTTACAGAAGCGGCCCTACATGTAGCGCAGAAAGGTCATGCAGATGTTCCAGGTGTCACGGACGGGCCGGTAATGACTTGTCGAGCGTCCATCTGCCACACGTGCTGCTATCGGCAGAGAGCCTATGACAAACCCGGCGCGCCACGCCTTCATAAGGACCTCCATCTCCATGTCATAGCCGGCGGATTGAAGCGTCACCTGCCGCAGCAGCGCGGCGGAATAGTAGCGAAACCCAGACTGGCTGTCGCTTATCTCGAAGCCGGTACGCTTTCTGAGGCACCAGACCCCGAAACGGTTCCAGGAACTGCGCAGACCCGCCATCTCCTGGAACTGGGCGAAGCGGGACGCGATCAGGATGTCGACCCCCTCGGCACGGGCGGTTTGTGAGAGATACCGGACCGCGGCGGTCTCATGCTGGCCGTCGGCGTCGAGCGTCACCACGCCGTCAAAACCCCGGGAGAGCGCCCACTCGAAGCCGGTTCGCAGCGCGACCCCTTTGCCCCGGTTTTCGGCATGGCTGATGACCGAAAGCGGCAGCCCTCCGATGCGGGCGACGGTCGAGTCAAGCGAGCCGTCATCGACCACGAGGAGCGGCAGACCTGTGCTGAGCGCCTCTCGGGCAACAGCCAGGATGGTTTTTTCGGCGTTGTAGGCCGGTATGATCAGGCAGATTCCCATGTAGCCGCCAGTTCACTGAGTGTTTGGAACTTGAAATCCTGCAGAAGCTCCCTGAGCCTCTGTGCCGCGTCGGTCCTCGGTCCGTAGCTTGCGAACGACAGCAGAGGCGACAGCGGCAGCCGCGGCCCGAACGCCTCCATTTCCCGAGGGTGCAGATAGAGTAGCGCCGGCTTTCCGGCATCGTTTAGTCTCTGCACGGTGCTGCGGATCAGCGCCAGGGGAAAGAACCTGAAGCCCCAGCCGCCGCCGGTCGGCAGGTTGCCGATCGGGGACGGGGTCACCATGGGGGGCAGTTCGAGGATCGCTCCGGCAGCGGTCTCGATGAGAAATGGGGTGCGCGGCCCGCGACGATTCCCGACGAAGGGGAGCGGATTGTAGCTGGAATCATACCGGTACCCCTCCTGCTGCAGGATATCGAGGGCCCAGGGGGTGTCGGGACCGAGCGACCATTGGGGGGCACGGAAGCCGGCCGGGAGACAGCCCGCCTGTCGCGCGATAATCTCGGCCGTGCGGCGCACCTCGTCGCGGAACAATTCCGGCCCGAGGAGCGGCACCAGTGTATGGGAAAAACCGTGGGAAGATATCTCGTGTCCTTGTGCGGCGATCATCGGGATGAGCGAGGGGTTCTGCAGAGCCACGGAGCCGAGCACGAAGAAAGTGGCCTTCACCCGGCACTCGGCCAGAAGGCCCAGAATAAGCTCCGTGTTCTGACGCACGCGTCTTTGATCGGGCGGGACCACCGGTCCAGTCACGGTGCAGCAGCAGTGATACCAGTCTTCCAGATCGATCGTTAGGGCGTTACGCACTTGAGATCTACCTTTCATTAATTAGAAGAATGCCATAGTACACCATGCAATGCGTCATGTCAATTCAGGCAGAGGATGGCAGAGGATTTCAAGCAGAGGGGGCGCTACGTCGTAGTATTACACCTGTCGGCAACTTTGGAATGCTTCACTCAATCATCGCCCACCATTGCAGGCGGGCGCTACAGGGAACTACCGAGGAATCCACGGTAGTTCCGGTTTAAAACCTCCCCCGCCCCACTGATGGCCCGAGCTATGAGTGGGGCTTTTTTTTCTAAACCGTCGAGAGTCAGCTCACCTTCCTGGTACATCCGGTACCATTCACGACGCTGTCTGATTACCGGACCCGCTCGAGGGAACAAAAGGGGACAGGCTGAAAGCGCCGGTAAAAGCCGGCAAAGGGTAAAGGGTGAAAGTCCCTACATAGTAATGGCTAGCGCCCAGCTATGACTCCGAGTCTTGCGTCGG
>Ga0209125_1003682_pt1 | contig 10289 bp, 10 predicted proteins | sample BarGraIncub1131A_FD_184503 | JGI IMG/M metagenome (GOLD analysis project Ga0209125, IMG submission 184503) | Arctic peat soil microbial communities from Barrow, Alaska - Barrow Graham LP Incubations 11-31A (SPAdes) (version 2) | ecosystem: Environmental > Terrestrial > Soil > Wetlands > Peat... | reverse complement strand
CATCCTGCATCATTTTAACGGCATGGGAATATTTTGCCCGCGCTCCTTCGATTTGTGAAACAGGACCAATGCACGTTTGACCGCTTCCCTCCGAACTTTTTTTGATGTATTTATCCCATTCGTTGGGCAGAGTCATTAAACGAAGTGTATGGCCTGTGGGTGCTGTATCAAATACAATGATGTCATAAGTTTCATCGCCCAGAAAGTCGGTAAACTTATCGAAAGTAGCTATCTCTACAGTGCAACCTCCGTTAAACTCCTCTTTAACCTGTGCAAGAGATAGTTCATCAAGGATAGCTGATAGCGGTTCGAGCATTCGGTTTTTGTAAGCATCGGTAATGGCATCCGAGTCCATTTGGGCAACCCAAAGATTGGGAGCAACCAAGGCCGGTTCAACACCCACTTTACGTTCAAAAATATCTCCCAGATTTCCTGCCGGATCGGTTGATACAAGCAGAGTGCGTTTGCCCTTACCTGACTGATAAACTGCTGTGGTTGCGGCCATGGTAGTCTTGCCTACGCCGCCTTTTCCTGAAAAGAATATATATTGTGTCATTGTTGTAACTCAACCTGTATCGCCCGGATAATCTTGGATATATTGATTTTTTTGTCAGCACTGGCAACTTCTCCATCCACTAAAACGAATGGAAAATTTATCGATCCTTCTTCAAGCATTTCCTGCACTTTTTGATTATCGAACCATTGACTGGACATAAATTCGATATGACCGAATTCAACTAACTTGTCGAATCTGGTTTCGAGTTGGTTTTTCACCATGTCACCAACTTGCGTCCAGTTTGCTTTGTTGGAGTCACAAGCGGCCTGGGGAATGGTGAAAAGTTCTACGCTTATGTGTTTCGTCTCCATATATTTTTGTTCAACTGAAAATGCCTAAAATTTTAATATCTGGCTTGATGTCATTCAAGGTTGGGATAAGTTTTTTAAGTTCACCAATTGTTGGATATCCTCCGATTTTGATGATTTGATTATCAAGCACGGCCAGTGGCAACTTACCCGGCCCATTGGCTTTAATAAAATCCCTGACAACAGTATTTTTCACAAACATAAGCGGCGCCTGATTAATGGCATACCGCTTGATTTCAATACCTGCTTTTTTTAACAACTGAATGGTGTTTTGCAGGTCGATAAGCACTTTATCTGGTTCAGGACCACAGACACCACTGTCGCAGCAAAGCGGCGGTTCAAAAAGTTCGAGCTTCATAATATATTTCTTTAGAAAAATGGTTGTGTAATTTTCCATTCTGAAGTTGTATTTTAGTATCCCCATATTCAGCAGCCCTAGGGCTATGTGTTACCATAACCACAGTTGTTTTTTGTTTTTGGTTGATCTCTTTTAAAATACCAAGGATTTCTTCGGACAAGCCTGGATCGAGGTTACCAGTAGGTTCATCCGCAAGTAGCAAATCTGGATTGTTTGCCAATGCACGAGCTATCGCTACACGTTGTTGTTGTCCTGCTGAGAGTTCCTTTGGGTAATGAGTGATTCGATCTTCCAAGCCAACCCATTTCAACAATTCCAAAGCCCGTTTTCTATTTTCAACCGTGTTGTTGCTTTTTACATTCAGGGTTATCATGATATTTTCAATAGCAGTAAGATATGGCACAAGGGCAAAGCTCTGCATCACAAACCCAACATGTTGGCCACGGAAATTGGCAAGATCTTCGTCATTATGCAGGTTTATTTCCTTACCGTTATAGCTCATCTTTCCTGAAGTTGGACGTAATAAACCACCAAGAATCAGCAATAAGGTTGTTTTGCCAGAACCAGATGCGCCTGTAATGGTTACAAACGAACCTTCAGGTATGTCGAGTGAAAGGTTGTCAACTGCGTTGATTGCCCCATCATGATGTTGATAGGTTTTCGTGAGATTTTTCAGTTGTATCAGCATAATTAATCCTCCTGCATGTTTGAAAATGGTTCTATTTTCCCGGCTAGGTAAGCAGGAATAACTGATCCTAAAATTGAAATAGAAATTGAAAGGGCGATAGAAACGAGTAGCAGCATATAAATTGGGTGGACTTCGATTCCGGCAAATTTAGGTCCAAGCCAGATTGCGACTAAAGTTCCAAGGATATAACCCGCAATACCACCTAAAAGTCCAATGATGATGCCTTTTAAAATAAGGATATAATAAATATGCCTTTTGTGGTAGCCAATCATCCTGAGTATTCCAATTTCTTTTCGACGTTCGTTTACGTTGGCCCAGATGTAATTGCCTATGGATATGCTACCTACAAAAAGAATGATGATGAGAAATACCAATGATATTTTGTTCATCATTTTGTTGGTTTCTATTTGGGTGGAAACGATCTGCCCAATAGTGGTAATACGGGTATCCGGCAATACATTCCGGAGTTTGCCCAAAAGTCCGTCGGAAATGGCGGCACAACAGCCCATGATTTCGATGGCGCTGATTTGTTCGCCTGTGCCTAAAAGTGCCTGAACGGTATGCAAGTTTGCAAACACCCGGTCATCGTCAACCGTGCCAGTTTCTGGCAATACTTTAACAATTGTAAAGGACTTGCCTTCGATGACCAGCGATCCCTCTTCTTTTACATTGAGCCTTTGAGCAATAGCCGAACCAACAAAACAATCTGCTTCGGCAAGGGTGTCAATTCCTTTTCGTTGCAACTTTGCATCCAGATATTTAGCCGGTTCGGCTCCTGGTTTTGGTGCGCAACTTGCTGCTACTTTTTCAGCAACCAGACCTCCTTGCTGCCAAATAGGTTTTGATGCTATTTCGCTTTTGGGCAGGATACCGGTCAATACAATGCTTTCATTCCCGATTTTTACCCTGCGGGTTAACTTGGGTGATAAATTATCGACACCCGGTAAAGTGGAAGTCACAATTCTTTCAACATAGCTTTCCGGAAAAGTCGGGGCATCTATGTCAGCAGAATAATAATTGTCGACATTTGCGGCCTGCGGAAGTACCAAAACATTTGCCCCTAAATTGTCGAGGTTCACTGCTACAGCTTTCTCTGAAACAACCGAAAAAGAACGAATTCCAACAATTACGCCAATACCCAGTGTTATGGCCAACAAACCTGAAACAAGCTGTGACTTTCGGTGCCATAGTTCCTTTAATGTCAAATCTGTTAATCTCATGTTTCTAAATGTGCTAATTGTACAATTCGACAATTTAATAATGGATCATTCCAGTCATTGTCAAATTATCGAATTGTCGAATAAATTCATTTTGCACAACCTGATGGTCCGCAACCTGGTCCACATCCACTTTTTACGGGTTCTGTTGCTGCAGAAGCCAGTTTGGCAGCATCTGGTACACTTGTAGAAGTGCCGGCAACTTGCCCTTGGGTATTGATAACCAAAGTGGTAGAAACAGTTGATGCTTTATCAATATTAAGCTGATTGATGAAATTTGCTTCGTTTGCATCATCCATGTCTACCTCAATTATGACGGCATTGTTTTTTAAAAGGTTAACAGCATTCTTACACTCTTTAATCACTTCTGCCCTGTCGCTCAAAGTTTTTTTAGAGAAAACGACAAGTGCTGATTTTTTATCTTTGATAGTGGCATAAACTTCTTCTAGTTTTTGAGTTGGAATTAGAGCTACAAGGTTTTCAGCAGTAGCCTCATTTAGAACCATCCCCCCAGACAACAAACCTTTGGGTGAAATAACCAATACAAGTGGAAGCGGTGCACCGGCCAAACGCCATTCAGCTACCAATTGGGAATTGGCAGCATCGTCCCTATCCAGTTGAAGAACAGCAGCATTTTTATAAATGGCATTGGCACCTTTGGCTACTGTTGTGGCTTTATCTGTATCTGTAACGCCTGTTCCGGTTACAACCACAAAAACAGCTTTACCATCTTTTTTCGCCTTTTCCAGATCGGCCTTAATTTTTGAATTGCTGGCAGGCACAGGAACTGGCTGTTCGGGTTGAGTGCGTTGTTTAACCTCTGGGCTGGTATTTGCCTGTTTGCCGCCGGCATTTGAGTTACCGCATGCAATTAAAGCCCATATACTTAATACGGACAGCGATAAAAGTGATGCTTTCATTAAGTTCATGATTTTTAGATTTTATCTATTTTTTTGAATTTCAATTGTGGATGAATCTATGTCAACTATTTTTTTACTTAACAATGCAGTCAAAGGGAGAGCAATCAATTGTGTTTGCTTTAATGTTTTCGAAAAAGGCATCGAACAGATCCAGAAAGCGTGCAATCTGAGTCGAACATAAACAATAGTTGATTTTCAACCCATCAATTTCGCCATGAATGAGTCCCATGTCACGGAGTTCTTTCAGGTGTTGAGATACTGTTGTTCGACCTAAGGGTAAATAATCCGAGATATCTCCTGAAATACATGATTTTGTTTCGGCCAGGTATTGCAGGATTGCCAAACGTGCCGGATGTGAAATGACTCTGGAAAACCGAGCCAGTTCTTGTAATTTGTCATCAAATTTTTCTGATTTGTTCATGGTCGTTATTTCTATTGACGCAAACATACGACATATTTTTCAATAAACAAATCTAAACAGAGAAATAAATTAAACCGAAAAATACCAGGATCGCCTTAAATTGTCTAGTTATTTCTATGGTGAAATCTTGTCAAACAATCCCATCAGCTTTGTCTGATAGATTTCGGTAATCTGTGCCTGATTTTCTCCAATTGGCTTTACCGGAATTAAATCTATCACCTGTTCGGGTGAAAGTCCTGATTCAAAATACAGATTCATTGCAGCAAGTAAAGTTTGCTGTATGGCAACATTGCTTTCTGCTTCTGTCAATCCCATCGGATCACCAAGCTTAATCAGTTCTTTCCACTGAAACCAGAAATAAGTGGGCAGCATGGCCGATACCTCATAAGAAGGGATCAGTTAATGGAGTTGATGCTGAAATCAAGCAGATAGCGTTCGGCTTCCAGGTTCCATAGTCCATTGTACTTGTTGCAGAGCCTATTCAGTTCAGCGAACATTGGATTCGTTTTGCCTTTCTCCTCAAAATCAGAAATTGGGGTCAGTGGCATGTCTATATGATTATATATCAACTTCTTCCCTCCCGGAATCTCCGGTAGGTGAAGCGTAGCCTCAATGACCGCATTCAATCCGCCGATATGGGTGACCAAGCCGGCAGGGTCCAATCCGGCAGACATCAGTCGGATGGCCTCTTTCATATCTTCTGTATTGCCGCCACTCGTACCAACCAAGTGGGTATAAGCATAATGGACGTTGTAAAAATTGATTCTGGCGCTGAAATCCAGATTCGACGGACCGGCAAAGAAGTTCAGACAACCGTCGAAAGCCAGTAAGGCATCGGCCTGCTCTACAACAGGAGTGACAGGAGCAAAAACGAACACATCATCATATCCAGTTTCCCCCGTTAGGGATTTAAGTGCCTTAACCGGATCTGCGAAACTGGCCGTATTGATGTAGCGAAGATCTATACTGCGTGATTTGGCATAGCCTACAGTATAAAGTGAAGCGGCCCTGTCGAGGCGCGATTGCTCAATATCAGTCACTACCAGGAGGGAGGGTTTTCGGTCGGGGCGGTTAAGTACGTAGTTAATAGCGGCGAGACCCATCGGTCCGACGCCGGCTAGAATAGCCATCTTTCCTCCATCTACAATCTCCATTTTATGGATGTAGGAGCCCGGATTGATGTGATAATTGGCATGCATGGCACCGATCACACAGGAAAGTGGTTCAGCAAGAGAGGCAGGATAAAAGCCTGCTCCGGAGAAAGGTAACAAGGCGCCCAGCTCCATCACCTCGTTCGGTATAATCACATAGGTAGCGTCTCCTCCGATATATTGATAGGAATAGCCGGGAGCGCTCAGTACTCCGACCGGACCATCTGCATAGTTCAGGGCAGGCTGAATGGAAAATTTATCGCCTGTTTTGAATTGGCTTCTCCATTTGGAACCAATTTCAACCAGTTCGCCGGCAAATTCGTGACCTATAATTACCGGATTTTGGGCCACATCATTTGGAATACGCTTGTGATCATCACCTTGCGAGGCGGCCTTGTAAGACGACATACACAAAGAGTCACACACAACTTTGGCTAATATTTCGTTTTCCCTGATCTTTGGGAGCTCAAACTCCTCCAATCGCAGATCTTTTTTGCCGTATAACCGGACCGCTTTTGTCTTCATTTTTTAATTTTAATTAGTTCAACATAATCTGTCCGCCGGTTACAGGCACCGCCTGGCCTGTCTCGTATTCCTGTTCGATGACATACAAAATCGCCCTGAAAACGTCTATGACCCTGCAACCTCTTCCGGCAGGAACCTTTGACTCATAGAAAGCCTTGACATCTTCAATCGTCCTGGCTCCGGGAATTTTTCCAGTCCTCAGATACTGCACAAACAAACCCTTTTCAGGATCGCTCCACAGCGGACCTTCGAAGAAATTTCCCGGACAAACAGAATTTACCTTGATTCTGAAAGGCATCAACTCCAAGGCAAAAGACTGGGTTAGCCCGATCCCGCCAAATTTCCCTCCTGCATAGGCGAAGTTCTTGTTGCTGCCTGCCAGTCCGGATTTGGAATTGATCTGCACGATGTCTGTGAAGAAATCCTTTCTGTACTTCGACTGGATCTTCATCACAGACGAAGCATATTTTGCACAAAGAAAATAGCCCTTGTAATTAACATCCGTCATGAATGTAAAATTCTCGGGCGTCATCTCCTCCAGTCCTCCTGCCCTCAACACTCCGGCATTGCTGACAATCAGATCGAGCCCGCCAAAATATTTCACGGTAGTGAGTACCATATTCCCGACGGATGCTGCATTGGACACATCGACCTTCACAAACAAGGCACGATTGGCTGACTCATAATTATTTAACAAGTCTGCCATCTTCTGACCTTCCTCCTCGTTCCAGTCGGCAATGACCATATTAGCCCCTTCATGAAACAGCAACTCCGCAATTCCGGCGCCAAAACCCATGGCAGCTCCCGTCACGATGGCAATCTTTCCGGATACGCGTCCGGTCGGAACTTGGAATTTGGACTCCTCATATCCGAACATCACATTCAATTGTGCGGCATGTTCCGCCAGAGCAACCAGACCAACTTCCCTGATCAGCACATAATCGGGGTAATCCTCCCGGTCTTCCTTCCACATGGAGAGTTTCACCTCCAGATCGGAAACAATTTCTGTAGCGTCGGTCGTCTCATCAACCACTAAAATATTGGCATCATTTGGAATAAAAGGAAGGTCCCTAAGTGCTTGAACATCCTTTGCATTCTTAAAAACATCGCGATCATCCAGGCGCAAAGTCAGGACCTCTTCACGCGAAGCCAGCATCCGTAATGCCGGAAGTACTTGTTTTACAATTGTATCAGTCATGGTGGTTCAGGTTTATGAATTCAATAAGCGCTTGCCCCAAGGTAATAAAATTTTCGGATTCCGAAGATTTCGGCTTTCCGCTTTTATCGAGATATCCTTCGCCTGTTGTCGCTGAAAGATATTGATGGGCTGCAATAATGCAAGCACCGCGATAGCTGATTTCCTTCAGCATCGGAGATAGTTCCGTCTTCTTACGGGCAAAGAGTTCGATTGGTTCCATCGCAGGAGTATTGTGTTCACTGCCCAGCGTTACCACGAAACCCTCTCTATCCAGATAACCAACATAATCTTCCAGCACTTCCAGGTTGTTTCTGGTCGTAATAAACTCAACAGACCAGATATTTCTTGCTTTCAATATTTTAGCGGCTTCCTCTTTCAATTCTTCAAAATGGGTGAAATTGCCGTTGCTGTCATCGGCAAGAAATGGATAAGTAGGTATTCCACCTTGGTTCAGGATCATTTCGCATACCATCTCCGAATCCAGAAACGCTGCTGCCGGTTCCGGGATAAAGGCCGGTCCGCCAGCTTTCAGAAGATTGTTGCGCAATTCATTTTCTATCGCTGCCGGAGCATCAAGCTGTGAGACCAGCTCTTTGCCTCCGAACAGTCTGGAATAAAAGGCTTTCTTTTCGTCCGCTGCACTTAACTGCACTTCAATTGCCTCGCGTAATGCCTTGGCCAGATGCCTTTCACGAACCATTCCCTTGGTCATGCCGGATCTGATGGTCTCAAAATCAAGCCGGAAACCAGCATGGATCTTATCCAACAAATCGTTCATTTTTGCGCACATCCCGGCTACGTGTCTATTGGATTCAGCCCTTACGGAAGCTAACGCGGAAGCATAGGGCTCATCCATCTTTGCAGGGAAAGAGAGCCCTTTGCCGCTCAGGTAGGTCCTGCCGGGATTGCCCGGATCATTGACTTTTAATCCTGCCAGCTGATCCGCCTTGTTTAGACTGATGTATTCAATGTTGAAAAGAGGAAATATCCCGCGGACGGCACATTCGGCAGACCATTCTTCATATCCGTCGGTTGTATAGAAATCATTGATCCCCATCACCTTAACATTCTCAGCAACAGCCATATCCAATGCCTGTGGGATATCCGAAAATGCACTGAAAGAATAAGGCGTGTGAAGGTGGGCATTCACAGAAAAAGTTGTCTGTTTGCCGTATTTGGCGTACCATTTTAACAATTCTTCCTTACCAGGAAATCGCTTCCAAAAATCCATATGATATTTTTCTTCTTTGTTCATTTTATCAATTTTTACCGAAAATCAGTTGTTGGGCGGCCACACAGGGCCGCCCCTACACCAATCCCATTTCTCCATTAGCACATTAGCAAATTAGCACATTAGCACATTTTCTTAAATTCCCATCTTCGCTCTTCTCATCTGCTCCATATCCGAAAAATTCTCTCTTACAACATGCCCTGGCAGCGGGACAATTTTTTCGTGGATGGCATCCAAAAACCAGCTGGTCTGAGGGAAAAAAGCTTCTTCCAGCTCATATGCCGGGGTAATCCAATTTCGCGATCCTACCACAACAGGAGGTGCATCCAGGTAATCGAACGCCAGTTCGGTGATATTTCGTGCCAGATCGTTCAGGAACGAACCACGACTGGTAGCATCACCCGAAACCAAGATTCGTCCGGTTTTCTTCACAGACTCGACTACTAGTTCATAGTTAAATGGAACGAGCGAGCGTGCATCGATAACTTCCGCCGAAAGGCCATATTTTTCTTCTAAAATCTTCGCTGCATCCAGGGCACGGTATAAAGTAGCTCCAATGGTCAGGATCGTCACATCTTTTCCAACTCTCTTGATATCAGGCTCTCCAATAGGTATTTCGTAATACCCTTCCGGAACACCACCCTTGTGAAATTGTTCGCCGATGTCATAAACCCGTTGGCTTTCGAAGAAAACAACAGGATCAGTTCCCTGCAAAGCGCTGTTCATCAAACCTTTGGCGTCATAAGGTGTTACAGGGAAAACAACTTTCAGTCCGGGGATGTGAGCCACCAGAGAGGTCCAGTCCTGCGAGTGCTGGGCACCATATTTGGAGCCAACCGAAACCCTCAAAACGACAGGCATCTTCAGCACATTGCCGCTCATGGCCTGCCATTTGGGCATCTGATTGAAGACCTCATCTCCGCAGCGGCCCAGAAAATCGCAGTACATAATCTCAGGAATCACCCGGCCGCCGCACATCGCGTAACCAATAGCAGTCCCGACGATAGAAGCTTCGGAAATTGGCGAATTGAAGAGACGGTGATAAGGCAATGCCTCGGTCAGACCGCGGTAGACAGCAAAAGCGCCACCCCAGTCGCGGTTCTCTTCCCCATAAGCAATCAGGGTCGGATCCTTGTAAAAACGATCGATGATGGCTTCAAAGATTCCGTCGCGGAGCTGATATTGCTTCATCTTGGAGAATGGTTTTCCATCCGCATCGAAGGCAAAGCGCTCTTTTTTAGTCAGTTGGACCACTCTTGGATTTTCAGCCATGGCATGATTTACCTCAACCTCACGATTTTCCATCGCGATAGTAGGGGTATTTGAGAAGATCATCTCTCCGATCTGATCCGGTCTTTTAAGGATATCCATGCGGGGAGAGATCGTAGGATCAATGGAGAGTTTCAGCAGTTCGACAGTCATGGCTTTCACCTCATCCCAGATAGCATCGAGGCTCTTCTGATCCGTGACGCCGGCTTCCACCAGATTCTTAGCAAAAGTATGGATGCAATCCTGGTTTTGCCAGGCTTCCACCTCTTCTTTTGAGCGATAGGATGAGGCATCTGAAGGAGAGTGACCACTGAAACGGTAGGTCAGAACTTCCAGCAAGACTGGCCCTTTTTTTTCCTCTATAATTTTAAGTTTCCTTTTGTATGCGTCGATAACGGCCAGCGGATTATAACCATCCACCCGCTCGGCATGCATCTGGTCCGGATT
>Ga0209125_1003681_pt1 | contig 10293 bp, 9 predicted proteins | sample BarGraIncub1131A_FD_184503 | JGI IMG/M metagenome (GOLD analysis project Ga0209125, IMG submission 184503) | Arctic peat soil microbial communities from Barrow, Alaska - Barrow Graham LP Incubations 11-31A (SPAdes) (version 2) | ecosystem: Environmental > Terrestrial > Soil > Wetlands > Peat... | reverse complement strand
CATCTATTACGTGATGCTCCAAAGACCCGCTCTAAGTGGCAGAAAATATTTAAGCACATCTTGATTGACGAATATCAGGATACCAATGCGGCACAATATAACATTATTAAATTACTTGTTAATGACAAGCGAAACATTTGTGTTGTCGGTGATGATTGGCAATCAATTTATAGTTGGCGTGGGGCTGATTTTACAAATATTCTTAATTTTGAACATGACTTTAAGGGTTCGGCAGTTATTAAACTAGAACAGAACTATCGCAGTACTGGTAATATTCTGGATGCTGCCAGTAATGTTATTGCTAAAAATATTCAGCGAACTGACAAGAAATTATGGACTAAGTCTGGGCCAGGTGCGCCTGTGCAGGTTCACGAATTATACGACGAAGCCGAAGAGGCAAATTTAGTTGCCGAAAGAGTTTCGTCTCATGTAGCGATTGGTGCTAGAAAATATGGTGATTTTGCGGTTTTATATCGTACAAACGCCCAAAGCTATACCTTAGAGCGTGCATTTTTGCGTTTCCGTGTCCCTTATCAGATTATCGGTGGGGTCCGTTTCTATGATCGTAAAGAGATTAAAGACGTTATTGCATATTTGCGATTAATTTATCAACCAAACGACCGGATGAGTTTTAGCCGAATTGCGAACGTTCCGGTGCGCGGTGTCGGTGCAATGAGTTTAGAAAAGTTTTTGGTTTGGCAATCTGAGAGTGGCATGGATATTATCACAGCACTTGAAAATATCGACCAAACTAGTACCGTAACGGCAAAGGCAAAATGTGCTTTGGCGATACTCGGTGAAAAATTACGAATTGCACAATCAGACCTCGATAATGTAAGCCCAACTGAACTTATCGAGAATGTACTAACCCTAACTGGGTATAGAGACTACATCGCTGATGGCACGCCAGCGGCTGAAGAACGTGAAGCCAACATTGGGTCGTTATTGTCAGATGCTAAGAGCTTTGCGTCGATACCTGATTATTTAGAAGAAGTAGCCTTAATGTCGAGTGCCGATACCAGCAGCGACGGTCAAAAAGTCACATTAATGACATTGCACGCTGCGAAGGGGCTTGAATTTCCAGTCGTCTTTATCGTAGGCATGGAAGAGGGCATATTGCCACATGCTAGAGTTTACGAAGCTGGACCAGCCGAGTTAGAGGAAGAGCGTCGTTTAGCTTACGTTGGTATGACTCGGGCTCGTGAAGAATTACATTTGACCTATGCACAGAGTCGTATGCAATTTGGTCAGCGTGGGTATAATCCGATGTCACGTTTTATTGCTGATATTGGCGATAAGGTCGCACTCTCGTCACCAACTGAACCTCGAATCGTTCACGAACAGGAATTTTATAGCGATGAGATATTTACAGTCGGTGAAAATGTCCGTTCGGCAACGTTTGGCAATGGCGAAGTCACTGAAGTTGACGGGTTGGCACTTACGATTCGATTTGATGATGGTCGTACAAAAAAGCTTAATGCTGAATACGCTCGTTTAGAAAAGATTTGATAAAAACGGCCTTTTTTCTGCTATAATAGAGCAAATACTGTGGGGTTTAATGCGAATAAATGAATAGTCTAATCCGTAAATCTGCCACGCCATTTGGCGCGATTGTTTTTGCTGCATTATTACTGATATCGCTAGCGTTTATTGCCATGACTAACGTGACCCATGCTGATAATGGGGGTAATTCAAATGGCGGACGGTTAATTACTATCCATGACCGAGGCACAGAAAAAGTAATTCTATCTAAGTCCGTAACGGTCGGTGAGGCCTTAAAGGAAGCCGGCATATCAATAGACAGTAACGATTCAGTAGAGCCAGCTGTTACTGAAAAACTCATTGCCACTGATTATCAGGTGAATATTTATCGTGCTCGTCCTGTGCTGGTAGTTGACGGTAATGTTCGCCTAAGAATCATTACACCTTATCAGACTGCCGAGCAAATTGCCCTAAAGGCTGGAATCGTATTATATCCCGAGGATAAGACCACGCTTGGCCGTGTCGATGATCTGACTGGCAGCGCTGGTCTGCAGCTAACTATTACCCGCGCAACTTCGTTTATTTTTACTTTATATGGCAAAACAACAATCGTTCGCACGCGAGGTGTAACAATAGCCGAGATGTTAGCCGAAAAAGGCATTAAGCTTAGCAAGGATGATCGAGTTTCATTGCCTCAAGATACAAAAATAACCTTGGATATGGCGATTAAGGTCTGGAGAGAAGGCAAACAGACAATCACAATAGATGAAGCGGTTCCCTTTAAAGTTGATCAAATCAAGGATGCCGATAGAGAAATTGGCTATCATGAGGTCAAAACCCCTGGCGTCGATGGCATGCGAAGCGTGACATACGAAATTTCTATTCAAGACGGACAAGAGGTCAGTCGAACCGAGATAGCAAGTCTGACAACCAAAGACCCAAATAACCAAGTTGATATTATTGGTGCCAAGCTCAAGATATTTGGCGGTACGTGTTCGGATTGGATGATTAATGCCGGTATTACTGATTTAGGAAGCGCCAGTGAGCTAATCAGGCGCGAAAGTAACTGTAACCCATATTCAGTTAATGGATCTAGCGGAGCCTGTGGCGTTGGTCAAGCGTTACCATGTGGTAAAACTGGTTGTGACATGGGCGATGGAGCCTGTCAGACGATTTGGATGAGTCAATACGTTATTGGACGTTATGGAAGTTGGGCAGCTGCACTTCAACACAGTTATCAATACGGCTGGTATTAATGACTGGCACCAATAAATCACTTGGTCAGCATTGGCTTCGTGATCGAGATACGTTAGCGCATATCGCTGACTGTGCTGAACTGTCAACTAATGACACTGTTCTTGAGATTGGTCCAGGTCTAGGTACTCTCACAAGCGAACTCCTTAGGCGAGCAGGCAAGGTCGTGGCCGTCGAGTTTGACAGCGAATTAGCTCGTAAATTGCCAGCCCAATTTCCTGGTAAAAATCTAGAAGTAATATTATGCGATATTCTTAAATTTGACTTGAACACGATGCCTGATGATTATAAAGTCGTGGCGAATGTACCCTATTACATAACTAGCAAGATTGTAAAGATACTTATGACGGCGGCCAATAAACCGTCAATTACGGTGTTATTAGTACAAAAAGAGGTTGCCGAGCGACTAGCTGCAAAACCAGGAAAAATGAGCATACTAGCGGTTAGCGCTCAGGTTTTCTCCGAGGTTACACTCGGTGACATAGTGACTGCTAAAATGTTTACACCACCACCAAAAGTTGATAGTCAGGTAGTCATTTTACGAACACGACAAACCTCATTCTTTGCAAATATTGATGAAGATAACTTCTTTCGGGTTGTCAAAGCTGGTTTTTCATCGAAGCGCAAAAAGCTTCGCAGTAGCTTGGCAGGCGGACTAAAGTTATCAAAAGATGAAGCTGAAATAATATTGAACAGGGCTAATATTAGTCCTGACATTCGGGCCGAAGCACTTGATTTGGACGCTTGGGTTCGCTTGACCCGCGTTGTTTATGCTTAAAATTCATCAAACTACTAGTCGCAAGCGTTCTCTGTTACAATAATACTAAGCTTATGGACAAAAAATTATATATTACTACTGCAATTCCATATGTAAATGGAACGCCGCATATTGGCAATGCCATCGACTATTTAATTGCAGACATTTGGACGCGTTACCAAAAGCAAAATGGTCATGAAGTACGTTTTCAAGTTGGCACTGATGAACATGGCAACAAAATAGCAGCCAAGGCTGCTGAGGTTGGGCTTGATCCAAAGACTTATACTGATCAAACTTACGTTAACTTTGAAAATCTTATGAAAAAGCTTGACGCCAGTTACACTGATTTTGTTCGCACGACTGACCCGCACCATATAAGCGCTCTGCAATATATTTGGCAGACCCTTCAGCCTTATATCTACAAAGGTACTTATGAGGGCTGGTATTGTATGGGTTGTGAGGCTTTTGTATCTGATAAGGAAGCAACTGCTAATAATGGCGTCTGTCCTGATCATAATCAGCCGTACCAGCGATTAAGTGAAGAAAATTATTATTTCAAAACCAGTGCTTTTACCGATAAAGTGAGAGAGGCTATTAACAGTGGCGAGATGCAAATTGTGCCGGAATTCCGTAAAAAGGAATTTCTGGAACTTATGAAAGACGGACTGCAAGACGTCAGTATTTCTCGTCCCAAGAAAAACCTAAGCTGGGGAGTGCCAGTACCGGGCGACCCAGATCAAATTATGTATGTTTGGATGGACGCATTGGCAAATTATATTACTGTTTTAGGGTATCCTGATCAATCGGGCTGGCAAGAATATTGGCCAGCAGATATACAGGTTATCGGCAAAGACATAATGCGCTTTCATGCCGGTCTTTGGCCAGCGATGTTGCTGGGACTTGGTTTGGCTTTACCAAAAAAGTTACTAGTGCACGGGCATGTTAATGTTGGCGGTATCAAGATGAGCAAGTCTGTCGGTAATGTAATCGACCCCAACCAAATTATTGATGAATATGGTGTGGACGCATTTAGATATTTCTTTTCTCGACATATTCCTACGCTTGACGACGGTGATTTTACTTGGGACAAATTTGAAAATGCCTATAATACTGAACTTGCAAATGATTTAGGTAACGTTGTTTCACGGGTTGCGAGTATGGTTACTCGCTATCAATCTGGTGTTATCGGTGAAATTACCAAAGGCGAACATGACATGAGCGTTTATCACGAGGCAATGGAGTCACTTGAATTCAACAAATCAATTGACGAAGTATGGCTAATGGTTCGAAGTCTTAATCAATATATTGAAAGTGTGAAGCCGTGGGAAATTGCCAAAAATCTAGGTAAAGATGCCGAAGCAGAATTGCATTTGAGTGAAGTATTGTCTTACGCGGTTGGGGCATTATTACAAATAGGCGACTTATTGGTGCCATTTTTACCATCAACTGCTGAAAAAATTCACAAGATATTTGGAACTGGAGCAATCGTGGCCCCGGAAGGTGTATTATTCCCAAGACTTTACATTCATACCCCCAATCCAAACGCGCCGAAGGCTTAGTCGATGTTAATTGATACGCATTGCCATATTCATGAGACCAGCTATCCACTTGATGGAGATGAGGTTATCGCCCGAGCACACCAAGCTGGCGTTGGGCAGATAATCTGTGTTGGTACCAATGAGGTTAGCTCTCGAGAGGCTATAGAATTTGCTTCAAAATACGACGACGTGTTCGCTTCAATAGGCGTACATCCGCACTATGCAAAGGATGGTATAGGCAATTTAGGTCAACTTGTTGAATCCGTTTATTTAAGAAAAGGTAACAACAAATTAGTCGCGATAGGGGAAATTGGGCTGGATTATTATTACGAAAATAGTCCACGCGAAGATCAGATTCGTGTCTTAAGACAACAGATTGAATTGGCTTTAAAGTATGATTTGCCAATCATATTTCATGTTCGCGAAGCTTACGAAGATTTCTGGTTGGTTTTGGATGAGTTTAAGTCAGAGCCAATTCGTGGAGTGCTGCACTGTTTTACTGATAGTGCAGCAAATGCCGAAGAATGTTTTAAGCGAGGTTTATTGATTGGCGTTAACGGTATCAGCACGTTCACAAAAGACGAATCTCAAAAAGCTATGTTCGCTGCACTTCCTATTGATAAAATAATCCTAGAAACAGATGCACCATTCTTGACGCCTAACCCTTTACGTGGTAAAGTAAAAGTAAACGAACCAGCATTCGTAAAAGATATAGCCGAGTTCAATGGCGCAATTCGACAAATTACGTTTGACGAAGTTGCAAATACTACAACTGCAAATGCTCGTGCGTTATTTAATTTATAAAATAAAAAATCTCAACACATATTAACCTAATAGTAGGTCTAAAGAGGTCTTATGGCGCAGGAATATCAAATTCCTTCTGGAAATAATCCAAATCTTCAAGTTCCCATTTATGATGAGATTGATACTATATTCCAAGCAAACGAGACCCCTGGTAATCAGCATCAGCAACGTAATACCGAAAAAGCTATCAATCCGATTTCGGAAAGGCTGTTTGCTATAGCCAGCGAAATTGATGAAGCTCGTAAATATAAATTAGACACTCAATTTTTTAATAAACGCGAAGTAGTTCGCAACCGTTTCATTGGTGATATAACAAAAATGATTTTTGGTCGTGTCCTGGCGACGGATCGTCTAGAGTCACTTACGGAAGAAATCTTAAAAGCAGAAGAAAGTTCGAAAGTTGGTGCGAAAATATTCGGACCATTTAAGCAAAATGAAACGCGAAGAGAATTTTTCTATGACGGCTCTAATAATGGTTTTCTAAGTTGGTTTTATCACGAAGAAAAAATTAATCCAATCACTAAAATAGTTGGAAGCGTCACCCTTCATTACGAGGCCGGTCACCCAATTGGAAATGGTGTGCTTAGAATTAGCAGTAATCCTGAAACAAAGAACGGATTAATTGAAGGTAAGGAATTAACCGATTTCGTCACTGCAACAGAAATGTATCACGAGGGTGTTATAGGTAAAATATACTTAGCTACAAATATTGAGCAGGCCGATAATGTACGTAAATTACACAAAAAAGTGTATCAAATATATGATACTGATAATGTTGAATCCGACGACCGATTAGCTGCTTAACTGATATAATAGGTGAATGAAGACGGAGTTCATATATCTTGATCATGCTGCTGCTACGCCAATAGATGGACGAGTCTTGACGGCCATGAAGCCTTATTTTAGTGACAAATTTTTCAATCCTTCTAGTCCATATTCCCCAGCCGTATCAGTCAGACGCGATTATGAAGCAGCTAAACAGAAGCTAGCCGTATCAATCGGTGCCAAGGCTGGAGAAATCATAATAACAGCCGGCGCAACTGAATCGATCAATCTGGCATTCAATGGTATCGACGGCCATGTGATTGTATCTAATATTGAACATCATGCTGTACTTGCTAGTGCCGAGAATCACGACCATACAACCGTAAGTGTTGATGAGCGCGGAATGGTTTCAGTAGACTCAATAAAGGCCGCCATAAGGTCAGATACGCAACTAGTTAGCGTGGCACTTGCCAACAATGAACTCGGCACAATCCAACCAATACGCGACATTGCTGGAGTAATTAAAGATGAGCGCGAATCTCGTTTAATGCACAATGACAAAACGCCAATATATTTACATTGTGATGCATCACAAGGAGCTACGCAATTAGATGTTAATGTTGCACGGCTAGGGGTTGATATGTTGACATTAAATGCCGGCAAGATTTATGGACCAAAACAGGTCGGATTACTTTGGGCATCGAGTCACGTTAGACTTCGTCCGATAATTGTAGGCGGCGGTCAGGAACGTGGTATTCGAAGCGGCACTGAGAATGTTGCTGGGACAGTCGGCTTCGCATGTGCGCTTGAACTAGCCAGTGAGCATCGTAAATTTGAATCAGATAGATTAGCGAAATTACGTGACTATTTACAAACTACGCTAATGGGCGCTTTTCCTACGGCAATAATATCTGGCCATGTTAAGCATCGTCTATCTGGGTATTTACACATTTCGTTTCCTGGGCTTGATGGCGAGCGACTGATTTTCCTACTAGAAAACAAAGGGGTATTAGTTGCATCAGGCAGTGCGTGCGCTGCAAATAAAGGTACTCGTTCTCATGTTTTAGAAGCGATTGGACTGCTACCAGAGGTTGCCGACGGTAGCATAAGGCTGACGTTAGGCCACTTATCTAACGCTGAGAATATAAAAAAAGCTGGTGAAATTATGATTGAAGAGATTAGTCGTGAATATGCACGAGTTGGTCTATGATAAAGTTATTAGTTACAATTGCTGTTTTCTTTGCAGTCGCTATTTTTGGCATTAGTATTTATCTTCAGCCAAATGATTTAGCTCAGTGCAATAAAACACCTAATACGGTTACGAAGTGCCAAACTGTGGACGCAATTGTTGCGGTTAGCGGTGGCGACACCGAAGCACGGGCTAATTGGGCAATAAATTTATATAAAAATGGTTGGTCAAACACGATAATATTTTCTGGGGCTGCCCAAGACAAATCAGGTCCAAGTAATGCGGCGGTTATGAAGACACTTGCCATTAATGCAGGTGTTCCAAGTTCAAGTATTTATATCGATGAGTATTCGGAAACAACAGGCCAAAACGCCTTAAATACTCAGACGATTTTTGAAAACCATAATATTAAAAGCGTTATATTGGTAACCTCCGGGTATCATCAACGCCGCGCAAGTTTGGAATTTAATAAACGAGCTCATGACGTAGCTATATTGAACAGTCCGGCGCCAACCGATAAAGATTGGTCATTTTGGTGGTGGTTAACACCTCGCGGTTGGTGGTTGGCAACGAGTGAATTTGTAAAAATAATTATATTTTATGTTGTTGGCATATGGTCATAAGCAAAAAAATAAAAGTTTATGTCGGCATGAGCGGCGGAGTTGATTCGTCATTGGCTGCGGCTTTGCTAGTTGAGCAAGGCTATGATGTGACCGGTGTTTATATGAAAAATTGGACGGCTGATTTACCGGGAGTAAAGTGTCCGTGGGCTGATGATTTGGCTGACGCTAAACGAGTTGCGGTTCAGTTGGGGATCGATTTTAAAGTTTTTGATTTTGAAAAAGAGTACAAACAAAAAGTTGTCGATTACATGATTGATGAATATAAAAAAGGTTATACGCCGAATCCAGACATAATGTGCAATCAAGAAGTTAAATTTAAATTGTTCCTTGATGCCGCACTTGCCGATGGTGCCGACATGATTGCAACCGGTCATTATGCCAGAGTAGAACATCTTGAGGGCATTTCGCCCATTACCTCATCTTCACTGCTTCATGCCGGGTTGAATCAGGGCCCCGGCGCCTTATTAAACTCGGATTCCAGGGTTTCAGATGATGCAACAGGCGAATTGCCGCCAAGTGATAATGATTTTTCATCAAGTTTCACTACAAATTCGGCTAGCGATATAGCGAATCATTCAGGTGTTTCGATGACTATTTCAGCTGAACATCTGCAGCCCAAGTCTGATCAGGCGCCGGGGCCCTTATCAGACCTGGAGCGAAGCCGTTCTGCTGGGATAGTTGGCGAAACACCCAAAGTGAATAGTTTATTAAAACAGGCGGTTGATAAAAATAAAGATCAGACCTATTTCCTTTATCGAGTTACGGGCAAGGCGCTGGGGAAAACATTATTTCCAATTGGTGAATTTACTAAACCTACGGTGCGCCAAATGGCGGAGGAGCGAAATTTATCAACTGCGGTAAAAAAAGATTCTCAAGGTATTTGTTTTGTTGGTCAAGTTGGAATTCGCGATTTTCTTAGTCTGTATGTCGATTCAAAGCCAGGCGAAATTATAGATAAGAGATCCGGAAAAGTACTGGGCCGTCATGAGGGCGCGATATTCTATACCTTTGGCCAACGCCATGGCTTAGACTTGGGCGGCGGCATGCCATATTATGTCGTTGGCAAAGACATGGATAAGAATGAAGTTTATGTGACAACCGACTTAAATGACGATAATTTATGGAAAAAGACGATTAGTCTAAGTGATATTCACTGGATTAATATCGCGCCAACTGAAGGTAAATATCAAATTCGCGTACGCCATCGCGCGCCTCTCGTTGGGGCCTCTTTGAGTTTTGATAATAAAAATGTGATTCTAAATTTAGATAACCCCGAACGAGCAATTGCACCAGGGCAGTCTGTCGTCATATATGATGGTGATATATGCTTGGGCGGTGGCGTCATAATATAAATGATACAATATTGTCATGTCTAACGAGCCTGATTTAAAATCATCTTTTATATACCGTGACAAAACCTACTATATTGATTGGTACGATATTGTTGATGATAATATACCAAATTTATCTTGGCAGCAGGTCTATGTGATAGGTGATGTAGATGGTATGGTCCCGGTTGTGCACTATGATGGTGACGAGGATGATAATTTACCAGGTGGTAAAACTGAGCCAAACGAAACCGTCGAACAAACTATAGTCCGCGAGATGGATGAGGAAATAAAGGCAAAAGTCGTGTCCTGGAAACCACTTGGTTATCAGGTTGGCGTTAATTCTGATGGAAAAAAAGTATATCAACTTCGTGTTTACGCAAAATTAATTTTTGAAGAAAAATTTGAAAACGATCCGGGAGGTTCGGTAATTGGTCATAGTTTGGTTCCTATTAAGGATCTAAATCAACACATACGGTGGGGTGAAATTGGAGATAGGTTAGTGAATATGGCCCTAAAGTCAAAATAATGCTACTATCAACAGATATGAATG
>Ga0209125_1003678_pt1 | contig 10298 bp, 7 predicted proteins | sample BarGraIncub1131A_FD_184503 | JGI IMG/M metagenome (GOLD analysis project Ga0209125, IMG submission 184503) | Arctic peat soil microbial communities from Barrow, Alaska - Barrow Graham LP Incubations 11-31A (SPAdes) (version 2) | ecosystem: Environmental > Terrestrial > Soil > Wetlands > Peat... | reverse complement strand
TAATTGCAGTTAATAAGATCAATACTCCATTTGTAGCTGAATCTATATTAAAACAGGGAAAAGCAGATTTTGTAGCTATAGGAAGAGCTTCTATAGCTGATCCTGAATTTCCAAATAAAATTAGGGAGGGAAGGCTCGAAGATATAATTCCTTGTATAGCTTGTGATCAGGGATGCCAAGGATATATAGCTCTTCAAAAACCAGTTTCATGTTTAGTAAATCCAAGAACTGGACGTGAGGGAGAGTATAATTTAGAAAAAGTAGATAATCCTAAAAAAGTTATGATTATAGGTGGTGGATTATCTGGAATGCAAGCTGGAGTTGTAGCTGCTATTAAAGGACACAGGGTTGAAATATTTGAAAAAGCTGATAGATTAGGTGGCCAGTGGTTATTAGCAGCTATACCACCAGGAAAAGAGGTATTTAATTCATTTGTAGTATATTTAAAAGGGCAGTTAGATAAAAATGAAGTTAAAGTACATTTAAATACAGAAATTACAGAGGAACTTATAAATACTTTTAATCCAGATCATATAATTCTTTCAGCAGGATCTAATCCAATAACTGTTCCGTTTAAGGGAATAGAAACAAATAAAAATATAGTTCAATATAATGAAATTTTATCTGGAAAAGTATTGCCAGGTAGAAATGTGGCTATTATAGGTGGAGGATTAGTTGGTATGGAAACTGCTGAACATTTAGCTGTTCATAACTCCTCGGTAACTGTCATAGAGATGAAAGATACTTGCCTTGAAGAGATGGCAGGAATACCTAAAGTATTTATGATGGAGAGTTTAGAGCACAATAAAGTAGATATCAGACTTGGAACTAAACTGGAAGAAATTAGAGAGAAAAGTATAGTTATCAGTAAGGGTGGAGGCTCAGAAGAGTTACTAGTGGATCAAATAATTTTAGCTATAGGGTCAAGACCTAACCTGGCGCTTGAGGAGATTGGGTGTTTTTGCCCATCCCCTCCAAAAGGGTGATTAAGGACTATTTCACAAAGTATACTTAATGGAACGGTATAAGCATTACCATTTATCAATAGTTTGCATAGTGTCAATAAGTTAACAAAACATTTTTGAAACGTTTCAAAAATATATTGACTATTTGATACGAAGATTATATAACTAAAGTATCAAGTTATGAAAGGATTGATACTATGAAAACTGTGGCATATTTAAGAGTGAGCTCAAAAGACCAAAATTTAGATAGACAATTAGATGAAATTAAGAAGTTAGGCATAGAGGATAAATATATATATACTGATAAACAAAGTGGTAAAGATTTTGATAGAATAGGCTATCAATATATGAAAAAAGGTTTGGAAAAAGGTGATTTACTAATAATTAAATCACTTGACAGGTTTGGTCGTAGTTATGAGGAGATAATGAAAGAATGGAATGATATTACTAAAGCTATAAGTGCTGATATTAAAGTATTAGACATGGAACTGTTAGATACTACTAAACATAAAGATATCCTAGGTACTTTCATTAGTGATTTAGTATTGCAGGTATTATCATTTGTAGCACATCAAGAAAGACAGAATATTAAACAGCGTCAAAAGGAAGGTATAGCAAGTGCTAAAAATAGAGGTATAAAGTTTGGTAGGCCTAAATTAGAAGTTAATAGTGATAATTTTGAGGTTATATATAAACAATGGAAAGATGGAAAAGTTAAAGGTGTTGAGGCTACGCAGATGCTGAACATGACTAAAGCTACATTTTATCGTAGAGTTAAAGAGTATGAAGGCAGATAGTTCATAGTGAAGAAGGGTACTTGTATAATGCAATTTAATAGGATAATTGATAATGCTATCTGAAATAAAAAATTTATTTGCTAACTTTATGTGGGGAAAGTGGTTAGTGATAGCAAGGGTTATAAAAGATAAAGAATTATATATACTATATCGATAAATCTGAAGGTTGTTGGTTCGACTCCTTTTGAGCATAAAATAAAAGCCATACAATCTAATTTTGTATGGCTTTTTGAACTTTATAACTTAAATTAAAAAAAGTGCTCAATTAAATTTGAATAAATTTTTAACTTATATTGACAAATACATATTACAGATGTAATATGTATTGTGAAGTGACAGGAAATACCTAATATATAAATTTTTGAAGAAAGGAGAGGATTAAATGGCTGACACGTCTAAAATATCAAATTCAGAATGGGAAGTTATGAAGTGCATTTGGGGAAACGCTTTGTGCACTGCTAATGAGATTGTTGATTCTTTAAGTGAAAATACTGATTGGAAAGCAAACACTATTAGAACTTTAATAAATAGATTAGTTAAAAAAGAAGTTTTAGGTTACAACATAGATAAAAAAGATAAAAAAACATATTATTACTTTCCTTTGTTATCAGAAAATGAGTGTATAAAAGCTGAGAGTGAATCTTTTATAAACCGTGTCTTTAACGGCTCATTAAATGGTATGATTGCAAACTTTTTGAATGAATCAAAATTATCTGATGAGGAAATTAAAGAACTTAAAAATATTCTTGATAATAAGAAAGGATAAATGGGTGCATTTATGTTGTGGTTTAGTTCTATTTTTAAATGGGTATTATATTCATCAGCTTTGGCAAGTATTTTAAGTTTAATAATTCTTCTTTTTAAGTTATTACTCAAAGATAAGTTAGGTGTGAGGTTGCACTATGCTATTTGGCTTATTGTTGTAATTAGATTATTAATACCTTACGGACTACAAAGCTCGTTAAGTGTTTTTAATCTTATTAAATTAGAAAGTGGAACCATTACACAAAAAGCTTATACTGTTAACTATGAAACAAACAAAAATGTTAATAGTAAAGAGATTGTTACAAATATAGCACCAAGTACTTCGCAGACCATTTCACCTAAAAATACTTCTAATACTAATCATATTCCTATATATTTACAAGTTATAAGTTCCATATGGTTAATAGGCATCATTATACTTGCTACTTATACAATTATAATGACATTAAAATTAAAAGGTAAATTCAAAAATGGTCATATATGTGAAAATGAAGAAGTTAATCTACTTTTAGTGCATTGTAAAAATAAGTTAAATATAAAATCTAATATTATAATTATAAGTACAAGTCAAATTAAAATGCCATGTATTTGTGGGTTTATAAAGCCTAAATTATTATTGCCTATAGGCATAGAACATTGTGTAAATCATAATGAATTAGAATTTATAATTTTACATGAACTCGCCCACGTGAAACGTCTGGATATATTAGTAGGTTGTTTATCAGAGGCACTTCAAATAATACATTGGTTTAACCCCATTATATGGTTCTCGTTTTATAAAATGCGTAACGATAAGGAACTGGCTTGTGATGCTTTAGCTTTATCTTATATTAATAGCGATGACTACATAAATTATGGAAAAACTATTATAAAATTATTAGAAAGCTACAAGAAGACACCTCAAGGTTATGATATATCATACATTTTAAATAATAAATCTCAAATTAAAAGGAGAATTACTATGATTTCAATATTCAAGAAAAATTCATATAAATGGTCTATAATTTCCATTGTAACTTTAGTGCTAATGGCGGGAGTAATGCTTACTAATGCGAAAAACAATCCAGTATTAGCGGATAATAAAAGTGCTGAAAATTTAAGCTCCACCAATATTAAAAGTGATGAAAGCAAAACAACTGCTATTACTCAATACGATATTACGGGTAAACATTTTAAAGGTACTATGTTAATGATCCCTAGCGATAAGAAAATTGTTGTTGGATATAGTAAATACCTTGCAAAAACTAATATGGCCACAAGCGAAATAGCTAAAGAAGCCAATGCAATATGCGCTATTAACGCAGGAGGGTTTACTTCTGGCAATTCGGGTAAAACATTTTCCCCAGAAGGACTTATAATTCATGATGGAAAAGTTATTTTTAATGATTTAAAAGACAATGCAAGAAGAGACATGGTTGCTTTTACAGACAAGGGTATTCTTTTAGTTGGTAGTTATTCATTAAATGAATTAAACAAGCTTAATGCCACGGAAGCTGTTAGTTTTGGACCTGCACTTGTAGTTAATGGCAAACCCACAATTACAGAAGGCGATGGAGGTTGGGGCATTGCTCCAAGAACAGCTATAGGACAGAAAAAAGACGGCACCATTATTATGTTAACTATTGATGGTAGAAGTGTGAAATCTCTAGGTGCTACATTACTGGATGTTCAAAATATACTTTTAGAGCATGGAGCTATAAATGCATCAAATCTTGATGGAGGAAGCTCTTCAACTATGTATTATAATGGCAAAGTAATTAATGTTCCAAGTGATAAGAACGGAGAACGAAAAGTAGTATCTACTTTTATGGTATTGCCATAAGGAGCTATTGCAATTTGATACAGTAAAGCTAAAGATTATTTAATAATTAAAAGAGTGTAGGTGAGAGCTATGGATAATATTAAAAAAAGAAAGAAGAAAAAAAAGATTTATATAAGGCTTTTGTTTCTTTTATTGTTATTTTTTATACTGGGTGCTGGTGTGTATACATATTTTTACTTGCAGAAATTTAGTGCCATTTCAAAGAAAAATAATATCAACTTTGTTGAAGCTAAAAAGGATGAGTCTGTAAATATTTTAGTTATGGGAGTGGATGTTGGTACCCTAGGGGATTCTAGTAAAGATAATGCTCAAAGAACAGATACTATAATTTTATTAAATTATAGTCCTGTGAATAAAGCTATCAACATTATATCTATACCTAGGGATACATTAATCTACATGGATGGTAAAAAAAGAAAAATGGCTGAAGTTCATGCCTTTGGTATAGTATCTGGTCCCGGAAATGGAGTGAAGTATCTTACTAATGAAGTAGAAGAGCTTCTAGATATCAATGTTAATTACTATGGAAAGGTTAATTATAATGGATTTATAGAACTTATTAATGCTATTGGTGGAGTTGATATGAAAATAAATAATACTATGAAGTATGATGATGGATCTCAAAATCTTCATATTGATTTTAAAAAGGGCGAGATCGTTCATCTAGATGGACAAAAGGCAATGGAATTTTTTAGATGGAGAAAAAATAATGTTTTTGATCCAAAAAATAATGGTGATATAGGAAGAATAGAAAATCAACAGTTGTTTATAGGGAAGGTTATAGAGAAAATTAAAAGTCCTAGCATAATAACAAAATTAGCAGGAATTATGCAAGTTATACCTAAGTATACTGAAACTAATATGACTCCTTCTGATATATTAAGCTATGGCTTTATTTTTGCAAACATAGATAGTGCTAATATAAAAACCTCAATGCTTCAAGGTGTATCAGAGTATATTGATAAAATTTCCTATTTTGTTTATGATGAAAAGAAAAATATAGAACTCTATAAAATATTACATGCGACGGTCGGCATAACTAATCTAGAAAAAAATGGTACCTTAGATAAAAGCAATTTAAAATTGCAGGTACTAAATTGTACTCCGGCAACAGGTCTTGCAGCTAATTACTCCACTGCAATTGATGAAAAGGAATATAAGAAGGTCGAAATTGGAAATGGTAAAAAATTGCTAAAATCAAAGATTGTAACTTATGGAGTAGATAGTAAATATGATTCAATAATTAAAAGTGAGTTTGAAATAAATAATATTGAAAGGGTACCGGAAAAGGAAGGAAACTTTGATATTATAATAATGCTCGGAGAAGATTATAAGGCTAAATAATAGCTGTTTAGTAAGGATTGTTTAGGTTCCGTAAATCATGTGGTAAAACATAAGTACTTGCAGTTCTGTGAATGCCATTTCTATAAATAGAAATTCTCTATGTTCTTATCGTTTATATACTCAGTAATTCCAATATATCTTAATGTGTCACTAGGTGATGAATGCTTAAATATATTTTAAAAAGCACATTATAACTTTGTATATAGTAGTTATATTCACAAAAATTACATTGAAATGTGCTTTTTAATATAGGGTTTTATGATAATTATGATAGTACATTACAAAGAAAAGGATGGAATATATGGTAAAAACAAATAATTGTAGAAGGATTAAGAAGAATACTAGCTCACTTGTTTTATTATTTATAATGTTTGAAATTATTTTCTCTGCCATTACAGTCCCATTTGTGGTTTATTATGGTCCGTTTAAAAATGTAAGGGATATAGTGGTGTGTTCAGCAATGACTACGCTTAAATCGCAATGGATAGCTACATTATTTTTATCGGATGAGAGAATAAAACAAATTATGAATGCCCAAACAGTAGAAGCTATAGTACAAAATAGCTTAGAGGGGGTAGATGTAGAAAATAAAAATGATGATAGCATTGAAAGATATAATATAAACGGCAAGAAATATAAAGGATATATACTAGTTATTAGTGACCCAACAAGGGTAAAAGTAGGTTACAGCATTATGATCGGCAAGGAAGGCCAACTAACTAGTGATATTGCACGAAATAATAATGCAATTGCTGCAATTAATGGTGGTGCTTTTACAGATTCAGTTGCTGGTTCAGAATATACAGGAACAGGAGGAAGTCCAATTGGAATTATAATGTCTAATGGAATAATTGTTTCTAATAATATAAAAAATGAAAATATAAAAACAGAAGTTGCTGCATTAACTAAATCTGGAAAGCTATTAGTTGGTCCTCATAGTATTATTGAGATGAAAAAACTTGGAGTAACTGAAGCAGTTTCTTTTGGACCAGCATTGATAGTTAATGGACAAAAAACTATAAACAATGGTAATGGGGGCTGGGGTATGGCAGGTCGAACAGTTATTGCACAAAAGAAAGACGGTACAATAATATTACTAGTTATTGACGGTAGACAGTTAGGTAGCTATGGTGCTACTTTAAAAGAAGTACAAGACCTATTGTATGATGATTATGAAGCTTATAACGCTACTAATTTAGATGGTGGTTCCTCTTCAACTATGGTTTATAATGATGAAGTCATAAACAGCCCTTCTGACCCAATGGGAGAAAGATCTATACCTTCAATTATATATGTAGAGAGCAGATAATAAGATAGAGTATGGTTAACCTATTAAAAAGGTAAATATATTTTAAATATGAATTGTTAATAATACTTTGCTATATTGAAAAGGTGTAGTAATATGCAACTCAAAAACGAACACGTTGATTTTATTTTGCCCCTTTTTTTGCCCCTTATAGTTTAAAATAAGTAGGTATTACCTAAACTTAGTTAAAAAGTAAAATGGCTATTTATAAGGGCTTGGAGGTTATATAAACTTAGTAAAAATCATTTCTTTCGAATCTGAAGGTCGTTGGTTCGACTGGTTATCAGTTGGTGCTTTTCTTTTTACTTATTAAGTTACTATTAGTGCTATTATAATTTAAAGATAATAGCATAGAAATCTATTATTGGTGTTTATTTTGTTAAAGAATACTATAAGACAATATTATATAAGCGTTGATACATAAGGGTCTACAAAACGAAATGGTTGGTCTAAAATTAGTGCAATTTAGAATTATTATAAAAGAATTATAGCTATCTAAATAAGTATACCCCATACTATTATTGTATGGGGTATCATCAGCAAAAATTATATTTCGTACGCTAGGAAAAATATAGACCCGTAAATGCAAGTATTTTACTCTATAAATACGTAGTTTAGATTTTCTTATAAACTTCAAGTCTTAAATCTTAAAGGAATAAATAAATATAGTTCGTTTGGAGTATACCGCAGACGAACGTGAACTAATAGCCTTCAAAGTGGCATTATATGGTGGTGAAAAAGCTTGAAAAGAGTTCATTAAATATCTTGATCTCAAACGAACCAAAAGAAAGAGCCATCTGTCTCAGATAGTTCTTTCTTTTGGTTCAATATAATTTTAATTATATTGTATGCCTCTTAGGACTTTATTGATTAATATAAAAAAGAAAAGTTAACAAGTAAATAAGTTGTTAACTTTTCTTTTTTATAGCTAAATAGATATAAATTATACTATAATTTTGGTTAATTATAGTATAATTTACACAAGACAGGTTGTTAACAAGAGATAAAGAAAGGAGTAATTATGAATATTAGTACTTTAAATTTATTATCAAAAGATGCTTCGAAAAATCTTAGAAACAATGCTACTACTAGCATTTCCGCCATAATTTCAATAATGTCAACGTTGTTTATTTTAGGACTATTTGTGCTATTTATGTTGAATCTTAGAATGGGGATTATCGGTATATACTCCCAATATGAAGTACGATTGACTTTAAAAGATGATATAAAGATTACTGATCAGCAAAATATATATAAAAAAATACAAGCGTCAAAAGTAACTGATGTTACTTTTGAAGATAATACTCCATTACCGGCATCATACATAATTATAGTGAATGGACCAAATGATATACCTAAAATAATTTCTCAATTTAAAGGGGTACAAGGTATAAATAAAATTAACAGTGGCCAAACCATTCCTCATAAAATTTTGGGGATGATTAAAATAATTCAATGGTTAGGAGTGATACTTTTCCTTATACTTATGGTAGCAACATTTTTTTTAATTAAGAATACAATAAAACTTGCTATATATCCAAGAATTAATGAAATCAATATGATGCAATATGTTGGTGCAACAGATTGGTATATTAGATGGAAATTTATTTTTGAGGGAATAATAACTGGATTTTTAGGGTCAGTGTCCGCAGTAATAGTGCTTTACTTCTTATATATTTTTGCATATCGCCAAGCAAATTCTTATTATGCAACATTGTTCATTAGTTTTATAAAGCCATCGTTTATATTCACAACTATATCATGGAGCTTTATACTTATTGGAATAATTCTAACTGCTATAGGAAATATTTTTGTTATAAAAAAGTTATTAATAGCTTAGTGCTTACGTTAGCAAAAATAATGCATAAATGGAGTGTATTTTCTCAATTAGACGTCTTTTATGCAGTGTAAATAGTAGGTTATTGCATATATTAAAGTAACAATGAGGGTATAGGCTAGTTACAGGGGTTTATTAAATGTCGTGAAAATTATTATTTCACGACATTTAACTTTTTACCATCCTTATTTTATTAAAAAAACCTATTTTAATTTCTATATAGAATTCATAGTAATTATAGTATAATTAACCATATATTTATGTTGTACTCGTAAAAAAAAGGTGCATTAACTACTGTAAATTATTGTATTAACATAAGGATAGAAAACGGGGTCTATGTAACATTGCAAGCTTAAAACATGATCAGATTTTAGAATCTACATTAATTATTAATAGCTACTTTAGAAAAATAAACATAGAGGAAGGTAGAAATTATATGAATAAAGAACACAAAATTTTAGCTTTTATTATATCTATATACATGATTGCTTTACCTATTATACCTGATAGCTTAAAATATATGAATGTAAAGCTAAGTGATATACTATTATCAATAGTTATACTTACTATAATTGTTACACTGGTTAGAAACTTAACAATTAAAGATTTATTTAATATATTAACTAAAGATTCTATCCTTATATTAATGATAATCTTATGTTTTATAATGTTTGCTTCAACTACTTATGCTTTAGAAAAATATATTTCAATTGGAGAAAGCATAAGATTTTTAATATATATACTACTATATTTTAGTATTAAGTACCTTTTAAATGATAAATTTTCTATAAATATACTGCTTAAATCTTATATTTTTATATCAATAGTTTTAAGTTTAATTGGTATTTTTCAATTTTGTACAGGAATTAGGTTCCAAAAATTATTTATAATAAAGTATGATTTTGGTACTATAGCAAGGGAAACTAGTACATTTGAAAATCCGAATGCCTTTGCAGCCTTTCTATTAATACTTTTTTTCCCAATACTTATTATATTTATTAAGACAATCAAAAAGAAATTCAAAGTAATGTATGGGATATTTTGCATTTTAATATTTACAAATATAATTTTAACAGGATCAAGAAACGCTCTAGTAGCACTCTTACTTGGATTAATAACTTTAAGCATATTTTATAGTAGGAAGTTTATTTATTCTATTGTAGTATTTGGCGTAGCAACTCTTTTTATACCCGAAATTAGAGATAGAATTTCTGCTGTTTTTGAAATGAGTCTAAATAAGTCAAGGTTTAATTTATGGGGGGTTGCTTTAAAAATAATTAAAGATCATCCGCTTTTAGGTGTTGGAAATGGAAATTATGTGAGTTATTATGATTTATATGTACAAAGATACCCAGAACTTAGATATCAAGGTTATACTAGATTTGCACCACATAATTCATATTTAAAAGTATGTAGTGAATTAGGAATAGCATCATTATGTATCTTTATTATTTTACTAGCA
>Ga0209125_1003676_pt1 | contig 10299 bp, 3 predicted proteins | sample BarGraIncub1131A_FD_184503 | JGI IMG/M metagenome (GOLD analysis project Ga0209125, IMG submission 184503) | Arctic peat soil microbial communities from Barrow, Alaska - Barrow Graham LP Incubations 11-31A (SPAdes) (version 2) | ecosystem: Environmental > Terrestrial > Soil > Wetlands > Peat... | reverse complement strand
AAGGTAAATTGCTCTACCAAGGCAAACGTTGGAATATCATTTGGTTGGGTGAAAATAAGAAGCAGGAATACCAGGCTTTAATTGAAAATGCAGGCAATTATCGTTTGATTTCCATTTCCAAACAAGAAGACAATTCGTTGAAACTCATCTATTTTCAGCAACCATCCATTTACAAACCATTATCAGATGCGAACAGACAGTTTGTTTTGTTTGGCAACTGGTTTGAACCTGTTAGTAATAAATGGACCTTCGGATTTTTTGAAAAATTTGCTATCTATGACGGAAAGTTCTGGGAATATAAAACCCTGAATATCACAAAAAACAAAGGTACTGCCACCCTGCAAAACGGTGACGATACCCTTCAACTTACATTCAAAAATATAAAAGACAGCACCATGCAGGTTGTCAATAACAAGCAAAAAGCAACCACGTATCATTTGGCCGGACGTACACTTCCACACTTCAAAACAACTGATACGACATCTTTTACGGATAATCATTTTGCCCGTATTGATACAGCTTACATGACCGGATACCTATGCAACAGGAAAACAAATAAACCTTTTGAAATAAGCCTGTACGATTTTATAGCTGACCAGGATGTGTCGTATTATGGCAATGTGGATACCACAGGTCGTTTTGAGATTAGAGTCCCTTTGTATAATAGCTCCATGGTTTATTTGGATTGGAGGCAAATGACACAATTGATGGTGTTGGAACCCAACGAACACTATTTTTTATTTTACGATGAAAGCACAAAGCAAACGTTGTATATGGGTACTAATACCCGCTTCCAAAATGAAACGGCAACACTTGATATTTTCGGAATGCCCAATGAAGAACCAGAGAAAAATCTTAAACCAATCAATTTTCTGGATTTTCAAAAAAGGTTGCTTGATAAAAAGAAAAGCTACATCAACAGCATCCTAAATCAAATGCCTGCACCTTCAGAAAAGTTTCGAAATTATTTAAACGACGAAATAAAAACTGATATTGCATCAAATCTCATGCAATATAGATTCCAATTAGATAGGAATAATAGTGAAAAATTTCATGATGAATACCTGGCTTTTGTAAAAAACACCATGTTTACAAATCCAGTAAATCCGATTCCATTAAACAGATCCTATTTTTCATTTATCAGAGATTATGTGGGCTATTACGATGAACAAAAAGGGAGTTGTTCCGTAAATACAATGGATGCTCTACTTTCGATGATGAATTCGAATAAGTTGAAACTTGACAAGGCAGATAAAGATATTGTGGCATTAATTTGTCCTTATTTAGTACTAGTATATGCAGGAGATAGCGTCAAATCAAAAAAGATGGCTGAGAATTTGACAAAGAAACAAGTTGAAAGATATAATGAAATAGCAAGTCAATATCAGGAACAAATTCAATTGGAAACGTCCACGATGTTAGACGAGATGAGTTTAAAGCGTAATATTGAAACCCTTAATGCTGAAATTCAGGATAAAAGCATCCGTGATTGTTATTTAGCTGGTGCTCTTTTCGAAAAATTGAACAAAGAAAAAAAACCAATGGACACAAAATTGCTCGATAGTATGATCCTGCTGGTTCAATCACCGGTTTTCAGGGAGAAAATAGTTGGAGCCCAAAAGTTTTATACCGAATTATCTGGACAGAGCTTGAATTTTACAGAAAGTTTAAAAAATACGGAGCATCTGAGTGAAGCCAAGGATGCAGATTCATTGTGGCAGGAATTGATTCGTCCTTACAAAGGAAAAATAATTTATGTCGATTTCTGGGGTACTTGGTGTGGACCGTGTAAAGAGGAAATGAAATATGTTGCTGATTTGAAAAAACAATTTATTGGTAAGGACATAGTATTTATGTATTTAGCCAATAACTCACCTGAGGATAGTTGGAAGAACATACTAAAAACCTACTCTTTAACTGGCGAGAACGTGGTACAATACCGCTTGCCGAATGAACAACAAGCAATGATTGAGCGACGTTTTGGAGTAAATTCTTTCCCTACCTATTTGATTGTGGATAAAAATGGGAATGTTGTAGACACTGATCCACCTCGTCCAAGCCAAAATGAAACAACGGTTGACTTTCTAAATGGCTGGATAGAGAAATAAAATGAGAATTAAGACTCTATAAAAGCGTTCCCAAATAAATAGGACTTTAAGCGGTACGCAGTAAAGGACCACGACCCCACATTCCATGTGCAAAATCTTCATACTGGTGCAAAAGTGGTTTATAAGAAGGATGAACACTTCACCATCCTGCAAATTGCAATGCATCAGGTTGGTCACGATGCCACTCTGGGTATTGAAACTCTTCGCATATCCGTGGGATTGGGGTAGTAGGTTTGGTTAAACGAACAAACTTAATGACCGGAGGGGAAAGGAAAAAGACGGGGTTTACCGAATAAAAAAGACAATATCCATCTGGAAAAATAAATTCCAACAACCGTTTTTAACACTTTAATATTCAATTCAGGAAGAACTTAGGGTATAGTTTATTCCAATGGGGCATGCTTGTTAAGTCCAAAAAAGATATAAATTGAGATTTGGCATGATTTAAATTTTTTTCGGCCACCGATAATTGATCCTTTAGACATAATTTTCTCAATAAGTATATTATTCTCAATTTAGTATTATATTTGTGGTGCAGTCCCGGTAAGTCCTCTCCCAGTTTTAATGCTGGTGATGAACCCGGGTTTTTTGTTTTATAAAGATTCAAATCAAGGCTTTCTGTTTTATCATATTCAACCTGATATAATACAATATGTGTAACAATCTACGACAAGGCTCTAAATCTTATATGCGATATTTATATAGATCAGGAATGGATCCAAAACCCTTCTACACTAAAGTCTTATAAATCTCAACCATTGTATTAACACTCTGACTTCTACTGAAAAAATTTACAGTTTTTGCTTTTTTTAATTCTGACTAAGTTTACAGTCTTCGGTTTTAATTCCTATAACAATTTAAAGTCAGTGCTCTTTATTTCTGAAAGACACTACAGTTTCAGAACATATTACTTAGAAAATTTACATCTGTTTCTAATAAAGTTATATTTAACATCACCAAAGAAGAATTCAAAGAATATCCATACAGATATACTGTTAGAATATCAAAACCAAAAAGACTAAGTGACACAAAATATACATCAAACTGAAGAACATTTGAAAAAAGACTAAATACTCAGATAATAAGAATACCATTAATCATCATTTGAGTTTCTGAATATTCAGTGATTTCTTCTTCCACATACTCTTCAGGAATACATATCAGTATATGACAAGGTTATTAGAGATTTTTTATACTCCGACTCCTTTTAAATTTCTTTATTTCAGTTTATAATATTGTAAATATTATAGTATAAAGATTCTACAAAGATTAAATAATCATAGTATCTTTGGTTTGTTCTTTAAAACAAACTTTTAGTAAAATGAGAAGTATCATATACTCGTTAGAATAACCAATTAAAAAAATCAAGGTACAGTGGAGCACTTAGTCTTTCAGGGGCTTAATTATGCGTATACGCAAGTGTTAGCACCCATTATAAAACCTACATAACATGAGCTCTGCAATTAATTTAGTAAGCAATCCAATAGAGAAGGACTATGAAGAGTATATCTGTGCTTTTCTACAAAGTGGTGGATTATATGTTGAAAAATCCATTATTCATCGTGAAGTTGAAGAAATATTAGAACTTGATATTATTATTAATGATTTTAGAGAAGATGGAGTTTCAAAGTATCTTATTGAAATCAAATCAGGTGGTTGGGGATTTAGTGATATATTTAAAGTTAAGGGGTGGCTTGTATATTTAAAAATGGAAAAAGGTGTTTTTATTGTAAAAACAATAAAGGATAATTTTGATTATTTTCAAGGAAAGGCAACTGACCTTAATATTGATTTAATAAATAATTCTGACCTTTCTAAGACTTACTATTCCTTGGAAAAATATTTAAATCAAAAAGCCGAAAAAAAGGAAATTGAAACATTAAGATTTTCCTACTTACTAGAACGAAAGCTTTTAAAACAAATAAAACGTTTGAAAAAAGATTTTCCCAATGTCCAAGGATATAAAAATCTTGATGATTACTTTTTTAAGATAAACAGTGGATCCTTTTTTTCTAGCAATCCAGTTAGTCGAATAAAAAAATTATTTGAAATATATATAAAGTATAAAAATCTAACAGCCAAAATTTGTTTTGAACAAGAAAATGGTGAATATAATGATTCTGTCGAAGAATTATCCCAAGCTGGTTTTGCATCATTGTTCTATAAAGTAGAAAATAGTCCTCTACAAATATCACTTTATATTGAACATTTAGCGCGCTTAACAATTTTAAAATCTTGTACCGAACATCTTTTACGAGAACATAAGAATGTTTTCGGTTTAGACAGTTTTATGGAAAGCATTGACTATTTGCATATACCACAGACAATCAAATCAGGATTAGAAAGTATCGTCACAGATAAGTATTTTCATCGATATCCAATTTTCTGGCAATTTTTCACTTATGTAATGGGTGGTTTTATTTTGACGGACTTACAAAAGGAGGAATATCAATACATTTCAGATAATACTGGAATACCAGTCGAAGAGATACCAAATGCATTCGATTCGTTTAACAAACTCTTTCCAAGAAATGATGGATGGATGTTTGATATTCCGAATTCCAATATTAAATGGCATAGAATTTTCCCTATTGCCATGAGTGGTGTTGGAGCAAATCACAGACGATTCTTACATTTAAGTGGCAAAAATGCAGATGAACAAACTTATGAAGAATTAGAAAAACTATTGAGTGGAAGAATGACAATAGCTGACTTGAAAAAATGGCATAATCTAAGTTATGATATATTAAAAAAATAACGGGTGCTAACATTACCCAAACCACACCCGCCTTCGGCAGGCGCGGTCTGGCCTTCCGTTATGCCTCATTGTAAAAAACTGACTACGATAGGAAAGCGAAACTTAACTAAACAAGAAACAATTAAGAAAGTCTATCTTTGAAACTTTAAAAATATAATGGACAAAATAAAGGAAAGCAAATTCAAAATAAAGCAAATAGAAACACTAATTCGGACAACCGAATATGCAGAACTGTTGGCTGAAGTATGTAACGATATTTATACAGAATCAAAAAAAGCTGAAAACGAAGCAAGTATCGTTTCAATTTTTGAACTTGAACTTTTTTCGTTTATAAAGGACACTCTTGGACTAAAATACTATCCTGAAAAAGAAAAGACAATCAATACCGAAAGGCATATTTCTAAAGGTAGAATTGACAGTAAAATTGGTGCATTGGTAATTGAATTTAAACATACCTCTAAACTCAAATCAACCGAACATAAAGACAAGGCTTCCTCTCAACTTATTGAATATCTAAAGGGCTTAAATAAAAAACATACTTTGGATTATTTTGGTATTGTGACTGATGGAACTCAATGTAAATTAATCAATATAGAAAATGGTCTTATAAATGAAGGTGCATTTGAAAAAATATCTTCAAAGCATATCGACAGAATAATTAAAAGTATTGTATTACTTGATAAGGTTGCTTTAACACCAGAAAATTTAGTAAAAGACTTTTGTGAATCAGACAAAAGTCTTTCAAACAAATTAACACTTTGTTTATTCAACACTTTAAAAAGCAGTCCTACTGGACGTTCACTAATGCTTTTTAATGAGTGGAAAGAGTTATTCAGATTAGCACACGATGATAATTCAAAGCAAAAAGCAATTGAAGATAGAAAGAAATCGTTAGAAGAAACAATAGGCGAAGAATTAAAAACAAACGAAGATGAATATTTAGCATTATATGCAATTCAAACTACATATGCCATTATTGTTAAGATAATTGCCTATAAAGTTATTAGCAAAATCAGATTTAATAAAAGCCTAATTGACTTTAATAAATTATCAGAAACTAACTTTGACACATTAAGACATCAAATGAATTCACTTGAAGAAGGTGCAATTTTCAGAAGTCTTGGAATTGGTAATTTATTGGAAGGTGACTTTTTTGCATGGTATTGCTCCTCAAACCAATGGACAAACGAAATTGGTGGGTTGGTTCAAGAAATCTTTAAAGTATTAACACAATACGAAGACAAAGCACTATTTCAAACAGGCGAAAATGTCCAAGACTTATTCAGAGAATTATTTATGAAAATAATTCCCGATAAGGTTAGACATAGCCTGGGTGAATTTTATACACCGTCTTGGTTAGCTGATAATTTAATAAGGGAATCAATAAATCTAAACCCAAGTAAGAAGAATTGGACAGCACTTGACCCTTGTGCAGGTTCTGGAACTTTCGTTACAGTTTTGATAAAACACGTATTACTTGAAACAATACAACTTAATAAAAAAGAAAGATTGAATGCGGTTTTAAATAGAGTGAAAGCAATAGACTTAAACCCCTTAGCCGTTCTTACATCAAGAATTAACTACTTTATTAATATATCTCACCTAATTTCAGACGATGACGAATTTGAAATTCCAGTTTATCTTGGAGACTCTTCATATGTGCCGTCTAAAGTTGTAATTGATAATATTGAATGTATTAATTACAGTATAAAAACCATTAAAGGTTTTATCAATATTGACTTACCGAAAAGCGCTGTTTCTGACCCTGTTTTGTTTTCTAAAACTATGACAAGTATTGAACAAGACATTCATAATTTAGATGCTGATTCAATACAAGAAAAATTGACGGCGATTATTCCAGAAAAGGATTTAACTACTGAAATATCTAATAGCATTCATTCATTAGCTGAGCAATTTGTTGACCTTGAAAGAAATGAATGGAATGGAATCTGGGCAAGAATTGTTACAAATTTTTTGACTACCGCAAATCTTGGTAAATTTGATTTAATTGTAGGTAACCCACCTTGGATTGATTGGAAGAACTTGCCAGCAGGTTACAGAGAACGAGTAAAATCTATATGTATCGAAAGACATTTATTCTCAGGCGATAGTTTAACCGGTGGTATTAACTTAAATATTTGTGCATTAATCTCTAATGTTTCAGCTATGAATTGGTTAAAAGAAAATGGTGTTTTGGCATTTTTAATGCCTCAAACTATCATTTTCCAACAAACCTATGAAGGGTTTAGACAATTTAAACTTGAAAAGAACAGGAATTTGTATTTTCAACAACTCTATGACTGGACAAAAGCTGGACATCCTTTTGACCCAGTTACACATAAGTTTTTAACATTCTTTTTTTCTAACAAAAAGGTTGATTACAAAAAGGGTATTCCTTTGAAATACTTCATAAAGAATAAAGGTTATGACTTGAAAGCTTATTCCAATATTACTGACTTTTCTTTGCTAAAAGATGTATTCACAGAGTCATTAGAGTTGGCTGGGCAAGCAAATTCAAATAGCACAATTTTTTCTTGTGCGAAAAATGTAGTTGAACTTAACTCTTTTAGCAAAATATCGGGTGTTACCAACTACAAGGGCAGAGAAGGGATTGAGTTTTACCCTCAAGAATTATTTTTGTTGGAAGTTGACAACGATATGCCTATTTTAAAGGATACAGTTATCATAAAGAATTATCAAAACAAGAAATCGAAATATAAAATACCATTAGAATCATTTCCTTTAGAAAAGAAGTATTTACATCCTCTGATTAAAGGTGTGGACATTGAAAGATTTCATTTGTTGAAATCAAATTATATAGTTCCGTTTCCTTATGAAAAAACAAATACAAGAAGTCCAATAACAATTAAAGAACTAGCTAAAGGCTCAAAATTATTAGCTACATATTTTAATAAATTCAAAAAGGTTTTTGAAGCCCAAACCCAATACAACGAAAAAATAATTGGTGAAAAACATAACACAGAATTTTATGCTTTAGCTCGTGTAGGTGATTATAGTTTTGCTGACCATTATGTTGCATTTAGAGACAATTCAAAATGGCAATCTTGTGTAGTAAGCTCTGTTTTGACACCTTGGGGGGAATTGAAAAGACCTCAATTTCAAAACCATGCCGTTACAATTTCACAAAATAGTTCTGGTAGTTTCATAACACTTGAAGAAGCCCATTATATTTGTGCTATACTAAATGCACCAGTAACTGAATCGTATATTTTAAATTCATCTGATTCAAGGTCTTTCAAAATTAATCCGCCTATTTTCATTCCAGATTTTGACAAAAACAACAAAGTTCATAAAGAGCTTTCAGAGTTATCTATCAAAGCACACGAACTCTTTGATGATAAAGTCGAAATATACACAATAGACAAAAGACTTAACGAATTAGTAATTAAATTGAAGAAATAAAAAACTGTGTGTAGCATCATTTTAATATTCTCAGTTTGGATGCAAAGGAGAACTCATAAAATCGCCAAGTAGAAAGTTTTCTTGTATTTTAAACTTACTCATTGCTATTGGGTTTACAATATGAACTAATTTTTCAAACACTTTTAACTGTTGCAAAATCTGCAACAGTTGAGTGATTCAATACTTTAAGACAACATTAAATAATTTGTCTATTTTTACTAAAAAAAATGATTGATAGCTACTTACTCTGCAAAAATCCCGTTACTGGAGATTACACTCATGTCATATGTATTGATCCTGTAATTATATATGAGTTACCAGATTTTAAAATTGTCTCTGGAGATAATAACCCCTTACTCTTTAAAAAAGCAATCTGCTGGTTTGTTAATCAAGAATTCGGTGATAAATTAAATTATAAACTAAAACCTTCAAATTTCGAGGAATCATTGAATAGTGTAAGAATGTATAGAAGCAAAATCAATCTTACTACTTTATCTGACAAGATCGGACTATCTGAAAGGTATTTGACTTGTTGCATCGATGGAGTTGTTAAACATGGGAAACCATTGGTCATACCAAAAGCACTAAGAGATAAATTTATAATGGCTGTATTTGAATATGATTTGACTAAATTCCAGATTGATTGACCACATCTTAATCTTCCATCAAATAACTTTTTGCCAAATCACCAATAGAGACAAATTTAAATAAATTATATGGAAACAGATTTTGCATCTTCTTTCGTAAACATAATTATGGAGTAATTTGAAATGTTAAATAAATTAACATTGTCGAATTTTCAAAGCTAAAACTTGAAGTCACAAATTGTGACTTCAAGTTTTAGCTTTGAAAATAATCTATTTTAGTACAAGATTATCTGTTTTTAATAATAGACTCAAACAAAGTTATAAACTAATTATTTTTCCACCCCACCCCCAAAAACCTCAACCAAAATCACGATATTTGTTCTTTGACACTAATTCAACGTTTACCATGGAAATACTCCTTCCTATACTGGCTGCCCTCAACCTCCTTCTACTCCTATACCTCCTGATCAAACAAAAATCAGGCAATTCTTCCGATTTCGCCGCTCTCCTTAACGAGTCCAAAAATCTTGAAAGAGCCGTCCGTGAGGAACTAAAGACAAGTCGCGAAGAAAGCAACCTCCGAATGAAGGAAAACAGGGAAGAACTCAGCGCCGCCATCAACAAGCAGCGCAATGAGCTGAATCAGCAAATGAGCCAGCTTCGCAGCGAACTGACGCAGGCACAAACGGCTTTCCGAACAGAGATTTCCACCAATCAGAAGGATCTGACCAGCAAGATGGAACATAAGCAGGACAATCTGATTCTGTCCACCGAAAAGAAACTGGATCAGATGCGGGAAACGGTCGATGAAAAATTACAGAAAACGCTCAACGAACGCATCAGTCAGTCCTTTCAGTTGGTGAGTAAGCAGTTGGAAAGTGTTCAGAAAGGATTGGGCGAAATGCAAAGTCTGGCTACCGATGTGAGCGGGCTGAAGAAGGTTTTGAGTAATGTCAAGGTAAGGGGTACGTTCGGCGAGGTACAGCTTGGTGCGCTTCTGGAACAGATGCTTTCACCGGAACAATACGAGACCAACGTCAAGACCAGCCGAAGTGGAAATGATTTTGTGGAATTTGCCATCAAGCTTCCCGGGAATGAGATCAAGGACAAGCCCGTTTATCTGCCCATCGATGCGAAGTTCCCCAAAGATATTTACGAACAATTCACGGATGCCTACGATGCAGGTGATCTGGCGCTGATAGCTTCCACCTCCAGACAACTGGAAACGACCATCAAAAAAATGGCCAAAGACATCCACGACAAATACATTGACCCGCCTTTCACGACGGATTTTGCGATTTTATTTTTACCTTTTGAAAATATTTATGCGGAAATTATCCGACGCACCGAACTGACGGAATATCTTCAACGGGAGCTTAAAATAATAGTAACCGGCCCGACTACCCTTGGTGCCATTCTGAAC
>Ga0209125_1003674_pt1 | contig 10302 bp, 9 predicted proteins | sample BarGraIncub1131A_FD_184503 | JGI IMG/M metagenome (GOLD analysis project Ga0209125, IMG submission 184503) | Arctic peat soil microbial communities from Barrow, Alaska - Barrow Graham LP Incubations 11-31A (SPAdes) (version 2) | ecosystem: Environmental > Terrestrial > Soil > Wetlands > Peat... | reverse complement strand
GCCTTGTGTCCTGAGCGTGATTATAGCTGACTCGGGCTGCTCCCGGTATTTTTCTTTAAGGGGAGCCTGCAAGTTTTTAAGTTCTTCTGAATTCATATTTCAAATGTTTTTGTTATTTCAATCATGTCAATTGCTATATGAAAATTTGTTTGAAAAGTTGGCTACTGTCGGACGATCAACTGCTATTCTTCTTCGGATTTTCCAATGAACGGAGTTACATCGCATTCAAATTCCATGTTAGTGAAATCCTCTTTCTTTAGCCACTTTTCCGAAGTTGTGACCCGATATTGAGCGTTTCCCTTGCTTTCCAAATTCCATAGTATTCCTTCTGCTTCCGGAAACGGAACCTTCCCCTCCAGATGTTCTTTAAATATCCTGATTATTAAATTCCTGTCTGACAGACCAATTGCAAACGACTGCAGAACTATCGCTTTTGTTATTTCTTCATCATTTTCCGCACGCATCTCAAAGTCAATCACGTTGGCAATGGCTTTTGGAAACTTTCCGTTGTAGGCTTTATAAAGCAATTGATTAATGTCGAACAAAATTTTGTGTATTGAAATTTCGGAGTAGTTTTCAGAAACCTTTTCCCTCGTCATTTCGTGCGATAGATTGTCTATTTGTCCCTCTGTCAATACTTCCGAAAGTTTGTAATCAAGAACAATTGTTGCAGCTTCATCCGGCTCAAAGTCAGAAATAGCCATAAACAGGAAATCCTTTAATTCATTTTGTTTTAATTTATCGGCATCCGCGTAATCAAATCTTGATAAAAGCTCAACGAAGTCTGCCTTGTTCCAGGAGCCTTCTAGTTCGTCAACTGATTTTATTGAATTTATTTTCAGGGTGTATTTCATGTCTTTTTTCTAATTATTAATTTCTTATTTATCAATGTAGTGATTTTACTTGAAATAAACAAAATATCTCCGATAAGGTTTCCCCTCAATTCTGTTGGTAGTATCTATTCAGGGTTCCTGCGATCTCAATTGGGTCCCACAGTTTTTAACCGCAGAGATCAAAATGCATAAATGAGAATCGCCCTACCCAATCACAAAAGTTCTATGCCTAACTATAATTTCAAAGCGGTTCTAATCGGTTGTTATATTTCAATTTGATTTTAATGGCACATTGGTTTTTCCATACCGCAATTACAGAGGTACACAATTTAAATAAAGCAGAATAAGTTTCACAAAGAAAGAAACATGCAAGCTTATTAAGCTACAACTGGCGTGGATCTAAACCGGAAAGCCTTGAAATCACAAATTGTTTGAAAATCGTAATAATCGCTTTGAAATTCGTTATAAAAACTTAGTTGGGTGAAGTTCTTTTGTATCGTAAAAATCGAAGTCAATCAAGACGATGCAGAAGAAATCAGGTTTATTATTCTTTTATTGTTCGCTCATTTCGCTTTTTCGCAAAATACCGATAGTACAAAAATTGTCTCTCATTTTGGCGGCGCTGTTACTGTTACGAATAATGGGATTTCATTTGTTCCCACTTTTTCATTGGGGAAACCTGCGGTGATATTCGATCTGTCAATGGGCAGAAGGCTGAGTTTTGATCCCCAGTTACGGTTCTCACTCGAAGGGAAACCCTGGTCTTTCCTTTTTTGGGGGAGGTATAAATTACTAAAGACCAATAAATTTTCGTTTAATGTTGGAAGTCATCTTGGCCTTTCTTTCAAAACCTCAACAGAGCCGATAAATGGAATTACAACAGAAATTACAACAGTAAAACGTTACCTGGCCGGTGAATTGGTCCCGAATTATCTTCTGACAAAAGATATAAGTATTGGAATGTATTACCTGTATTCCCGGGGTATTGATCATGGAACAACGCGAAATACACATTTTCTAACGTTGAATACCAGCTTTTCCGACATCCGGCTTTCCAAACAATTTTATATGAAGTTTACGCCACAGGTCTATTACTTAAAAATGGATCAGCTGGATGGAGTCTATTTTACCTCTGCACTGACATTGGCAAACCGGAAAATTCCGCTTTCAATCTCTTCTGTAATTAATAAAATCATTCAAACGAATATAACGGCAAGTCAAAACTTTGTTTGGAATGTAAGTCTGATTTACGCTTTCAATAAAAAATATGTCGAACGATAACAAACCCCTAAAATTAGTAAGTTTGTGGGAGATGAGTAAAATTGAAACCATAGAAGAATTTTATCAGCGGAAATTCGATTGGATTCCCGATAATATCCGTGATGAAATTGGGCATTTCAATGTATTCAGGTTAGAGCCATTTGTAGAAGGGAAACCAACAAACATACCATACAGAAGAAGGGATTTTTATAAAATCATGTTGGTAAAAGGCAACAGCCAGGTTAATTTTGCCGATGGGGTAGTTGAAATAGAAAAACAAGCCTTGTCGTTTTCGAATCCACAGATTCCTTACAAATGGGAGCATTTAGATAAAATCAGGGATGGGATTTACTGTATTTTCAATCAACACTTTTTTCACCAATTCGGACAATTGATTCAGTATGAAGTTTTCCAGCCCAATGGAACGCATATCTTTGAACTATCGGATGAGGAAGCGAATAGTGTGAGTGAAATTTTTGAACGCATTGCGAGTGAGTTTAATTCTGAGTACAAGTACAAGTATGATGTGATTAGAAATCAGATTTTTGAACTTTTGCATTTTGCGCTGAAAAAGCAACCTTCGGGTAGCTCGTAAAGCAGTTGCCCAATGCTTCCCAGCGGATATCAACATTGTTTCTGGAGTTGTTGGAACGCCAGTTTCCGATTGATGACACCCACCAGCGCATAAACCTGCGTTCGGCATCCGAATTTGCCAAGCAGTTAAATGTTCATGTCAATCACCTGAACAGGGCAGTAAAAGACACGACCGAGAAAACTACAACTCTGCTCATTGCTGAACGCATTTTACAGGAAGCAAAAATTCTGCTGAAACACAGTGTATGGACTGTTTCTGATATATCATACGCGCTCGGTTTTACCGAGGTCACCCGTTTCAATAACTTCTTTAAAAAGCATGTTCTATTAAGTCCGTTAAAATTCAGAAATGTTTGATTTTAGTGACTAAGTTGGTTAAACCATTCTGCATTTATTTTGTCAATAGTATAACTTTATCTGTCTTAAAATTATACTATTAATAGTTGAGCAATCAACCCTATTTTCAGATCGACAACCCTTAATTAATTAACAAAAATGAGAAACAAAAAGATCTTTATTCCGGTAGTTTTCTTATTCGTTTGCATGGCGAATGTCTTTGCACAAGACTGGCCTCAGTATCTTGGGCCTCATGGGAATAGCACTTCAGACCAGAAAGGTATTTTAAGGACATGGCCTCAGAATGGACCCGAAGTTCTGTGGACTGTGAACATGGGCATCGGTTATGGCGGACCAGTTGTTAAAGAGGGCAAGGTCTATTTACTCGACAGGGATGACAAGGTAGGTGATAACCTGAGGTGTTTTGAACTGTCAAGTGGAAAAGAGCTTTGGAATTTTGGTTATGAAGCGCCAGGATCTGTTATGTTTCCTGGTTCCCGAAGTGTACCAATTGTAGACGATAAACATGTTTATTCGTGCGGTCCCTACGGCGACCTGTATTGTATCGACATTAACACACACAAACCAGTCTGGAATAAAAATGTCTGGAAGGATTTCGGTGGTGAAGAAATCCCAAGGTGGGCAATTACCCAATGCCCTTTGATAGTTGGCGATTTAATTATTTTGGCTTCACAGGCTCCCGAGACGGGTGTTGTGGCTTACGAAAAACTCACCGGCAATCTGAAATGGAAAACACCGGCCATCGGACCCGTTGGATATGTAAGTCCTGCAATTGTAAAAATCTCAGGAGAAGACCAAGTCGTGATGATAAGCGCAACTGACAGAAAAACTTCAAGCGGCGGAAAAGTCGTTGGAATTGATCCGCTCACAGGAAAAATTCTGTGGGAATATACAAACTGGCAATGTGCTATTCCAACCCCAAGTGCATTTGATGCCGGTGAAAATAAAGTCCTTATTATTGGAGGATACCAGGCAGGTGCGGCCATGATAAAAGTTGAAAAGAAAACAGATGGCAGCTATGGTGTTACCGAACTTTATAAGACCATCGAATTTGGCGAACACACAAAACCACCGTTATTTTATAAAGGTTATTTCTACGCACAGTATTCAAACAATGAGCGGCGTGATGGCCTCGTATGTATGAGTATGGATGGCCAGATCATGTGGAAAACCAAAAAGGATCCCGATTTCAATAAAGGTAGTATGATTCTGGCCGACGGTCTGATTTTGGCTACCGACGGCGCCAAAAAGTTGTACCTCATCGAACCTGACCCTACAGCATTCAAACCGATTGCTTCTTCAGAATTACTTGCCGAACAAAAAACAGATGACCCGGGTGCAGCAAGGTTTGGAACTCAAAACTGGGCGCCTATCGCGCTTGCGGATGGTAAATTGTTAATCCGCGATCAAAGCCGGTTAATGTGTATCAAAGTCGCTCAATAATTCTTCTTAAGAAAAATACAAATCATTTATGAATCAAATAAGTTGTAGAAACTAAAACAGTTTATACAACTTATTTGTATTTTTATGAGATCCTAATGATTGGAATTGCATTGATTACTTGCAAGATCAAATTGTGAAAATGTAATATTGATGTGAACCACATTATATATAATCCAGACTAACTCATTTTTTATGCAAACAAAAATTATCTTGGTGTTGCTTATGATGTTGATGCAAGTCACCAGCATGAATGCCAGTAACTTACAAAAAAGCAAAGAGAATAATCCTCGCACCTCCTCATTCGACGAAAGTTGGCGTTTTATTAAAGACAACCCATCAGGAGCTGAAGCCCCTTCTTTTGATGATTCGAAATGGAGAACGCTCAATCTTCCGCACGACTGGAGCATTGAAGACCTGCCCAATCAAATAAAAGATTCAATCATCGGTCCTTTTTCAAAGGCATCTATCGGGAAAATGGGTACTGGCTATACCATTGGCGGAACCGCCTGGTACAGGAAGAACTTCACAATAAACAGGGAAGATCAGGATAAAACCGCTTACCTGATGTTCGATGGTGTGTATATGAATTCAGATGTCTGGGTCAATGGAAAGCATGTCGGGAATCATCCTTATGGCTATATTTCCTTTTATTACAATATTTCCCCATATCTCAATCCGGCAGGACAAGACAATACGATTGCCGTTCAGGTTAAAAATGAAGGCAAAACAGCCCGTTGGTATTCCGGATCGGGAATTTACAGGCACACATGGCTTACCCTTGTTAATCCTGTCCATATCGATGTCTGGGGAGTAAACGTAAAAACACCGGTAATATACGAAAAATCGGCAGCGGTAAATGTCTCAACTACGCTTGTAAATTCCGGCAAAGAAAATAAGGCTGTAACGGTTAAGGTTGAAATCATTGATCCTTCGGGAATGGTGGTTGGACATTCAGAAAGCAAAGCCACGGTTTTGACCGGTGCAAAAAATAGTATTGAACACCAGGTATCTGTCAGCAATCCAAAGCTTTGGTCAGTTGATACCCCAAAGCTGTATTCCGCCAATATTACCGTGCTCGATAACAACAAAGAATCAGATTTCACCAGCACTTCTTTCGGGATCCGGACAATTAAGGTTGATGCAAAAGATGGTTTCACCATCAACGGAAAGACCATTAAACTCATTGGGGGATGTTTTCACCACGATAACGGTCCACTTGGAGCAGCATTGATCAATCGCGCCGAGGAACGGAAAATGGAAATCTTTAAAAATGCCGGTTACAATGCCATTCGATGCAGTCATAATCCGCCTTCTCCATATCTGCTGCATGTTTGCGACAGTCTCGGAATCCTGGTAATCGACGAAATCTTTGACAATTGGGAAAAGGCAAAAGTTTCTCCGGACGATTATTCGAAATCGTTTAAGGAATGGTGGCAGAAGGATTTACAGTCGATGGTTCTCCGTGACCGCAATCACCCTTCGGTTATTCTGTGGAGCATAGGAAATGAAATCCCGGAAGCTGCAGATAGTTCAGGATTAAGAATTGCCAAAAATCTCTCGGCAGAAGTGCGCAAACTTGACAATACCCGTGGAGTAACACAAGGGTTGGTTGATTTAAAAAGTTTAACAACAGGCAAAAGCGGTTGGGATGACATGGCACCGCTTATGAAAGAACTTGATGTTGCCGGGTATAATTATGCATACAATAAATACGAGGAACATCACGAAAAATATCCTGACCGTGTGATGGTTGCTACCGAATTTATGCCGCTTTATGCACTTGACAACTGGAAAATGGTAGAAAAGCTTCCGTATGTGATTGGCAATTTTGCATGGGTTGTAATGGATTACCTTGGTGAAGCAGGCGTCGGTCTTTCAAGGCTTGTTCCTGATGTTCCGGTAAAGCCTGGATCGCAGAAAGGAGATGGATTAGGTGCATTTTTCAACAGGGATTCATGGCCGATATTTAATGATTACCAGGGCGATATTGATTTGATTGGAAATATGAAACCCAGGTATTCTCATCAGCTTGTCGTATGGCGTAAAAGTCCGGTTGAAATGCTTGTCCATCGTCCGATTCCTGCGGGCATGAAAGAAATTGTAAGTCCATGGGGCTGGCCCGATGAACTGAAAAGCTGGAGTTGGCCGGGTCACGAAAAAGAAAAATTGCAGGTTCATGTTTATACACGCAGCAAACTTGTAAAACTTGAATTGAATGGCAAAGTCATAGGAGAACAGGTAGTTGACGGAGAGAATTCAATTACTGCTACATTCGAAGTAACTTATGAACCGGGTACGCTCGTTGCCCGCTGTTATGACAATGGGAAGGAGGTCGCGTCGCAGACACTGAAAACTGCAGGTGCACCCGCAGCAATCAGGTTAACCGCCGACAGGAGCGTGATCAGAGCCAGCCGTAATGACCTGGCATACATTAAAACAGAGGTGGTTGATGTCGATGGGAATGTAATTCCTTATGCCGATGATGTGAAGGTTAAATTTGAAATCTCAGGACAAGGTAAGTTGTCCGGAGTTGGAAATGGAAGTCCAACTGATCTGGCAAGCTTTCAGCAACCCGAAAGAAAAACTTTTCAAGGCGTATGTCTGGCGATTGTACGTCCGGAAACGACGCCCGGAAAAATCAATATAAAAGTAACGGCTGAAGGATTAAAAGCGGGTAACCTGGAAGTCACGGTTAAATAGCGGATAAGTCTGGAACACAATGTTACGTATTGGACATCTCTGATATTATCTAAGCCTGTAAAAATCAGAGATGTTTGATTTTCGTAAGTTCTTGTTTTATTTTAGTTATTATCCGGCACATTTCGTATTTACATTTGTACTTTCATTTAAAACGTATGACGATGGATACTCAAATTCAAAAACGCAAATTAGGAAACAGCGGCCTTGAAGTTTCAGCAATAGGACTCGGCTGCATGGGAATGAGCTTTGGCTATGGAACTATTTCCGATGAAAAGGAAATGATTTCAATGATCCGGAAAGCGGTTGATATGGGTGTCACTTTTTTTGACACAGCCGAAGTTTATGGCCCGTATATCAATGAGGAACTTGTAGGTAAGGCTCTTTCGCCAGTTCGCCACCGAGTGGTGATTGCCACCAAGTTTGGCTTCCAGTTCGATCCAAACACGAAGGCGAATCTGGGGCTGGCCAGTCGCCCGGAGCATATTAAAAAGGTTGTCGAAGGATCACTCAAACGACTCAAAACGGATTATATTGATTTATATTATCAGCATCGCGTCGATCCGAATGTCCCGATCGAAGATGTTGCAGGTGCGGTAAAAGACCTGATTCAGGAAGGGAAAGTGAAACATTTCGGACTTTCAGAAGCCGGGGTGCAAATCATCCGTCGTGCGCATGCTGTGCAACCTGTTACTGCATTACAAAGTGAATACTCTTTGTGGTGGCGGGAACCGGAGGAAGAAATAATCCCAACACTCGAAGAATTGGGGATTGGCTTTGTGCCGTTTAGTCCGCTTGGCAAGGGTTTCCTGACAGGAAAAATGGATCAAAACACAACTTTCGACCCTAAAGACTTCCGCAGTACTGTTCCCCGTTTGTCGCCTGAAAACCTTAAAGCAAATATGGCATTTGTAGATTTGGTTGCAGCTGTGGCACAGCGTAAAAAGGTGACACCTGCACAAATTGCGATCGCATGGATACTAGCACAAAGACCTTGGTTTGTTCCAATTCCAGGCACTACAAAGTTGCACCGTTTAAACGAGAATCTCGGGGCTGCCGCAGTAGAATTCACCCCTCAGGAACTTCAGGAAATTAACACTGCTTCATCTAAAATAGTAGCGCAAGGTGAAAGGTATTCAGGAGGTAGTGCAAAAATGATTAACAGGTAATAATCAGCCATGAGCATAAGTGAAACAGCACACAAAAACCACGAAGAACTGTGGCCGGATTACAAATCACGGGCAATGCAAGCCGACCCGGAACTGATTGAACTATTTGACAATTTTGCATTCGATGAGGTAATTAGTTATGGCAACCTGGATACCAAAACCCGCGTTATGATGATTTTAGGTTCCACCATCGCTTGCCAGGCCCAGGGAGAATACAAAATGATGGTAAATGCATCGCTTAATGTGGGTGTTACCCCTGTCGAGGTGAAAGAGATTTTATACCAGTCGGTTCCTTATGTGGGTATCGCTAAAGTGGTTGATTTCATATATCTTACAAATGAAATATTTACCGAACGTGGGATTGCACTCCCATTAGAAGGACAATCGACTACCACACCCGAAACGCGATTTGAAAAAGGACTGGAAGTACAGAAAGCAATTTTTGGAGAAGTGATTGATAAAATGTATGAAGAGTCACCTGCCAATCAGCTACATATTCAAAAATACCTGTCTGCCAATTGCTTTGGTGATTATTATACCCGGAAAGGGCTTGACCTTAAAATAAGAGAGCTTCTGACCTTTTCAATTCTTTTATCGTTGGGTGGTTGTGAGCCACAGCTTAAAGGGCATGTTCAAGGCAATTTAAATGTTGGAAACGATAAACAAGTTTTGCTCAACACTGTTACTCAGTTATTGCCTTATGTAGGATACCCCAGAACATTAAATGCCATAAGGTGTATAAATGAAGTAGTGCCGGAGTAAAATAAAATTAATAGTCATATGCAAAAGATAATATTGAATAATGGTGTAGAGATGCCCATTTTAGGATTCGGTGTTTATCAGGTACCTGATGCTGCAGAGTGTGAACAAAGCGTTCACGATGCGATACATGCCGGTTATCGTCTGATTGATACTGCGGCTGCCTACATGAATGAAGAGGCAGTTGGTAAAGCAATCAAAAAAAGTGGGGTGGCAAGGGAAGAACTCTTCATTACCACCAAACTCTGGATTCAGGATACTGGATTTGAAAACACAAAAAAAGCTTTTGAAAAATCGCTCAACAGGCTGAAACTGGATTATCTCGATTTGTATCTGATTCATCAGCCATATGGGGATGTTTACGGTTCTTGGAGGGCGATGCAAGACTTGTACAATGAAGGCAAAATCAAGGCAATCGGAGTTAGCAACTTCCACCCTGACCGTGTAATGGATTTGATTATTCACAACAAAGTAGTTCCTGCAGTAAACCAGATCGAAACACATCCTTTCTGTCAGCAGATTGAAACCGCTAAATTCTTACTGGATAAAAAAGTACAGATTGAATCATGGGGGCCATTTGCTGAAGGCAGAAATGACATTTTCAAAAATGAACTACTTGTTTCAATTGCCGCTAAATACGAGAAATCTGTTGCACAGGTTATTCTGCATTGGTTGATTCAAAGAGGTGTGGTTGTTATTCCAAAATCAGTTCATAAAGAAAGAATTATCGAGAACTTCAAAATTTTCGATTTTGAACTAAGTTCGGAAGATATAGATGCAATTGGTTCGCTCGACACCAGGAAAAGCTTGTTTTTTGACCATCGTGATCCTGAAATGGTGAAGTGGTTAGGTACAAGAAAACTAGATATTTAATATCAGGTAAGACTTATTTGAATTCAGACACAAGTAATCAGTAAAGAACAATTAGCAATCATTAATATGGAAACAAAGAAAGTAAAAGCATTCGGAACTGAGGCTGCAGATGCGCCTTTAAAACAAATGAACATCGGGCGCAGAGAAGTCACTGCAAAAGATATTGAAATCGAAATTTTGTATTGCGGTGTTTGTCATTCCGATTTGCACACGGCAAGAAATGACTGGGGCGGAACTATCTATCCTGCGGTTCCGGGTCACGAGATTGTTGGAAAAATTACGAAAGTAGGAAGTGAAGTCACCAAACTGAAAGTAGG
>Ga0209125_1003670_pt1 | contig 10311 bp, 9 predicted proteins | sample BarGraIncub1131A_FD_184503 | JGI IMG/M metagenome (GOLD analysis project Ga0209125, IMG submission 184503) | Arctic peat soil microbial communities from Barrow, Alaska - Barrow Graham LP Incubations 11-31A (SPAdes) (version 2) | ecosystem: Environmental > Terrestrial > Soil > Wetlands > Peat... | reverse complement strand
CTGAAGAACTATCTGGGCTTTAAATTCTGGACTGAAATTTCTTCTCGTTTTACTCATGCTCATATTATAACTTAGTTTTTCAAATCCGTGTTCCCCCTTTGGGGTTCAGTATACTGGGGTAGGGGGAGGTGTATCCATTTTTAACGAAAGTTAGAGGATTGGGAGGATAATTCCTAAAGTAACTAAATATACAATAAAAAGCGACGAAATTCATACAGAGGCTAGATTGCTGGAGGGTTCATAGATGAATAATAATTACTTGAAAAAGCACTCGATTAGTGGAGTGCTTTTTGTAATTTTAGTAACAGGGAATTGGTAATAATATTGGTTGATATAGGCAATAAAGTTAACAAGGGGAGAAATATTTAGAACCAAACCCCTTAAGCGTCTACAAAAGCCACGCTTCTATAGTAGCCATTTTATCTATAAATGGAGGTAGCAATAAACCTAGCTTATATTAGTAGGATTTGCCAAATTACTTATCCTGGTATAAATGGGTTGAGAGTTTTAGCAGAAAAAGGATGCCATAAAGACTAAAAACATACTGATTCATAGCGCTTCACCATTTGTTGATACTAAGATTCTTAATTTCAAATGAAGAGCAATCCAGTTCACTTAAAGCTTAGTGGGATGGAAGTTAGTCAAATTATTGGCCAAATATGTTATAGTAGACAATGTCTATTTGCGTTGTTTGCATAGCACCAATATTTAATAATTATGCGATGAAAGTGAGGAAATAAATAATGTTTAGAGAAATGAGAAGAGGTAAGCAATTATTATCAATGGAAGACACCGTAGCTGTAATGGACAGATGCACAAAGGGTGTCCTGGCGTGCTTAGGCGATGAAGATTATCCTTACGCAGTTCCACTTAGCTATGTCTATTTCAATGAGAAAATCTATTTTCATTCCGCAAAAGCTGGACATAAAATCGATGCTATTACGAAGAAACCAAAGGTATCTTTTTCAGTAATAGATGAAGATACGATAGTAAGTGAAGAATATACTACTTATTTCCGTAGCGTTATTGCCTTTGGTAAAACAAGAATTGTAGAAGGTGATGAATGGCTAGAAGTTTTTGAGGCTTTAGTTGAAAAGTATTCAGGAGACCAACCTGAAGAAGCCAAACATAAGGAAATAACCAGATGTACGCAAGCTTATATTATTGCAATTGACGTCGAGCACATAACTGGCAAGGAAGCCATTGAATACGTCAACGCTAAAAGATAATAACTATTTTTCTATAAAGTTAAAATTATCGGGAAAAATAAGTAGCCCTACTTAGGCCGAGTGTGACTATCTTTTTAAGTTCTTATAAACAACATTCTCGTCTAACAAAGCCTAGACTTAATACAAAGAATAAGGAATTATCTCCAAGACTCATAGTCAAATTGTGCATGGACAGCGTTTCTACACATTATTATACTGATGACCATCAGTATAATAATGTGTAGAAACGCTGTTTAACCGTACTGCAGCCACGGGAATGAAAATCCTCCCTTTGCAGTTGAACCAAAGGGAGGACACAATACCCGTAAGTTAATTTCCTTTTTTAACATCACTTTTTAAGAAATATATATAGGGAGGTGAGCACTATTAAAATCTTAATTCTTGGTGCGACAGGTAGAGTTGGTGGCTATGTTCTTAATTATTTAATGCAAGATAACCAAGAAACTACAGTATTAGTACGGCAACCTCATAAACTTGTAAAACAAAAAGGTCTAAATATTATTCAAGGGAATGTACTTCATAAGGATCATTTAGAGTGTGCATTCTCATTTGGTGTGGATGTTGTAATAAGTGCACTCAGTACGGATAAAAGCACAACTCTTTCGATGAGCATGCCAATAATACTTAATGAAATGAAAAAACATAATATTAGACGAATCATAACGGTTGGAACTTCAGGGGTACTACAAAGCCGATCTGAGCCAGATTTATTACGCTACTGTTCAAATGAGTCAAAGCGTACTTCAACTTGGGCTTCAGTTGAACATCATAAAATTTATAACTTGTTTTGTGAGACGGATTTTGACTGGACTATTGTTTGTCCTCCATACCTAGCGAACGGAAACTTTACAGGGAGTTATCGAATTGAGCGTCGTTATTTGCCATTGGGCGGAGTATCAATTTCTATACCCGATGTTGCTCATTGTGTTTGTAAACAGATTGATAGTGCAGAATATTTGAAGACCCGTATTGGTATTGCCTATTAATTGGGAAACAAAAAGGCCCTAAAACAATTGTAGCGGTGTCACGTTTATTGAATACTTAATATATAAGTACCTAAAGTATTTAGAGTACACATTATTCTTATACTGGTAACCATCAGTAGGATAACGGGAAGTTGATTTCCAAGTCAATTGTTACAGGTGTATGGATAACCGAAAACTGGCATGAAACTGGATTTTAATAGTTGGTTGGCGTGTTATTTATTGCTGCGATTATCCAAACCAGCCAGATGCTTTGATTCCCAACGATCAGTCCAATAGATAAGTAAATATAGCATACGCCAATTCTCTCGCTAGTTAAAGTAGTTTTTCTTCAGCAGTACCTATGTTTTCTAGAGAACCCATGCGGCGAACCAAGGCACGTTGAGACAGTGGTAGGTCTTCAAAAAATACAGCTATCACCAGCTGTACAAGTTGGTTCGCGGGTTTTAGGCGTATGTGTTAGGAACTCATCTGTTTAACTTTAGACACTATTTCGGTACTGGACAGACTATCTTGAGTATGTTAGCATCTAAAGTAATTGAATATCAAGGAATGAGTGATTCTTTCCTGAGGGGAGAGAATTGGAAAGGGAAGTCAGTTAAGCTGACGCGGCGCCCGCCACTGTGAAAGGGAGTCTACTTACAAATGTCACTGGGGATCTATTCCTGGGAAGACGTGAGTTGATGATGATCTTTAGCCAGGAGACCTGCTTATTCTGAAGTCAAAACTACCTACGGGAATGTTAGGGGGTTTATTAGCTGTATCTTCAGGATTACTTTGTTACCTGGTACCAGTTAAACCTTTTACCCTTATATGTGGTAAAGGGTTTTTATTTTTTAAAATGCGTTTTTATAGTTTAATATAGAACTGAATAATTGGAGGTTTTAATAATGGGTGGTATTTCAAACTGGAAGCACTTTGATGCGCTAAAGTATGGGTCAGCAGTATTAGCTATATTTCTTACCGGATTGATTCTTCTCGCCACGGGTGTCTTTAAATATCCCGAACTTTTGGGATTGGCCGTAATATCCTATACTTTTGGACTTAGTCATGCTTTTGATGTAGATCACGTTGCAGCTATTGATAATATAACTCGTACGTTGGTTCAACAACGGAAAAAAACTAAAGGTGTAGGATTTTTCTTTTCATGTGGACATTCAACCGTTGTAATTGTTATGGGGATGCTAACTATTTTTGCAGTTAAATGGGCGCAAAAAGCACTTCCTCAATTTCAAGCTGTTGGTGGGGTTGTTGCTACTTCAGTTTCAGGTGTTTTGCTTCTTACTCTAGCCACGGTAAATTTTATTATATTAAAGGATATCCTTAAAACTTTCAAACGCATGCAGAGTGGTGCCTATAGTGCGGAAAGTGCGGAGCGACCAGATAAAGGGTTTATAAACCGTACAATAAACCGTTTATTTAACCTTGTTAATAAAAACTGGCATATTTATTTAGTAGGATTCTTGTTTGGACTTGGATTTGATACGGCAACACAAATAGCAGTTCTTGCTACATCGGCAGCCGCCTCAGCCAAGGGCATACCTTGGGTTGCTGTCTTATCTTTCCCTATTCTTTTTACTGCTGGTATGAGTATGATGGATACACTAGACGGTTTTTTTATGTCTACAGCATATCAATGGGTACTTTCTTCACCTTTAAGAAAAGTCTATTATAACCTAACCATCACGGGTCTTTCAATCTTGGCAGCAGGAGTTATAGGTCTAATCGAAGTATTCCAGGTGTTTGCCCAAGAAAGCGGGCGTAACAGTGGTTTTTGGTTTTGGTTACAAAACTTGGATTTTAATAGAATGGGGTTTATTCTCGTTGGAATGTTCATAGTGGTTTGGTCTGTGTCACTTATTGGATGGAAATTGCTTCGCCTTGAGGAAAAAGAAAGTAGTTTTGTATAGAAATTCAGGTCTCGCCTTTTGTTTCAACGCTAAAGGCACCATTTCTATATTTTGGTAGTGGTGTATTGGGTTTTTCCTACTGAGATACGTCCAAGGTTCAGATACCCATTTCAGTGATGAGGCAAGACTTACCCAAAATGATTGGCCTTGGATAATTGGCGCCGTACTTGTAGGAGAAATTGCAACCCCATGAAACAAACGGAACACGAGCATAGGCATAGGCATAGGCATAACCACAACGACTCGCACTATACACACACAGTTGTCATATATTCCATACACATTAGCGATTATATAGTTGAGTTGCTTGTTGTAACGGCTATGGAGGTTAACAAAAATGATCATACTTCTGGGAGAAACGGCTGAGGCACGTGAGATCGCTGCATATCTTAAAAGTAGGGGACTTGAATTTGAACGAACAAAAACCTGGACGGAAAAGGCTTGCTTACAGACGCCTTCAGCCATTCTTGATGCCAGCCATCATTCAAGCAGTGGTAAGTTTGCTTCGTTAAGCCAATGGTGTGAACAAAGGGGGATTTCTTATCTCAGGATAGAAAGACCTGAAACTAAAATTCCAGCAAGTTCGTTAATATTTCCGGTCTACAATTGGGAGGAAGCGTTGCTCCAACTAAAACAACGCGTCGATAATTTGTTCCAAGAAAAAGGAAGACGGGCAACAATTTTTGTTACTACAGGTAGCCATCAACTGGAAAGTGTAGTGCTCAGTTCTCTTACCTATTCAGCTCGTTTGGTTGTACGGGTTCTTCCCCAAGGAAATTTAGTGCAGAAATGTCATGATGTGGGCATTCATTCTAGGGATATTGTCGCTATGCAAGGTCCTTTTTCCAAAGAGATAAATAGGGTATTATTTAAGTTCTATGGAGCAGATATTCTTTTGACTAGGGACAGTGGTCTTGCCGGTGGAACGGATACGAAAATATCAGCTGCCTTAGAACTTGGTTTAGAAATTGTGCTTGTCAAAAAAGCCAAAGCTAACTTTAATTTTACAGTAGATACGGTTAATGAGTTATTGGATTGGGTAGATAATAATATTTCTAACAAGACGCCCCAATAATAGAATGATTCTATATCTTGGCGATGGCATTCGACCTTCCTTACTGAGATACTTCCAAAGTTCAGCCCTTGTTTCAGTGAAAAGGTAAAAGGTAATAACTGAAGATATCACTTAGGCGTATGGGGTTATGGTTAGGGTGTTTGGCAGCACTTTAGCCTCTACCACAGTCAAACAATTGATTTCACTGGTATTTTTAACGATTCCAAAAGTGTATCAAATTTGGAGTTTTTTTTAGCTTTTGTCAGACCTCTCTTTCTGCTAAAATCAGAGGGAGAGAGAGGATGAAATGAGACAAAACTACTTTGTAAAATTAGTGAGAAATATGAAGAATGTTTACCACCTGGAACGTGGTTTGAATAAACTGTCTGACGGAAGAGTTAACCCTACTTACAGCACGGGTCAAGTCATACGGCCTGTGCTTTTTGTTTTTTTGCTGAGGATAAAAAGCTTCAATGGAACTAAATTTCATGATCAACAATAATGAGTTTAGTAAACTATTTCCCTAAGGAACGAAGCTACCTCAGATTGATGTTGTAATTCCATCTTTAATCTAATTAATTATGTTCTATATAATTATTGATTGGATATTATTAAATATTACGTTCGAGTGGACCGGCCTATCCACAGCTAAAGCAATCATTCAAGACAGGAATCCCCCTTGTGTTTATAGAATTGTTTCAGAAACGGGGGACGTTATTTTTATGCCCAACAATGTACCCAATTTTGGAATAATTGGAGGAATAGAGCATGATGAAACGAGTCTATAAGCTAAAACCAGACACAGAGGACCTGCGCGACAAAGTTTTTAGATCCATCCAATTTAAATCCAAAACAGTCCTTCCAAAGTCAGTTGACCTCCGGGCTAGTTGCTCCCCGATCGTTGACCAGGGAGAGTTAGGAAGCTGTACTGCTAATGCTATTGCTTCCGGTCTACGTGAATACTGGGAAAACCAGATAGGAAAGCTTACCCCGCTAAGCCGTTTGTGGTTGTACTGGCAAGAACGCAATATAGAAGGTTCAGTGAATGAAGATGCAGGTGCACAGATCCGGGATGGCATGAAAGTTCTACAACAAATTGGATGCGCTCCCGAAGTTGACTGGCCTTATGATATTACAAAGTTTACGCAAACACCGCCTATGAAGGACACCACAGATGCTGCGCCATTTAAAGTTACTGAATATCATAGAGTGACAGGCTTGACCCCGTTGAAGGCAGCTTTAGCTGAAGGATATCCGGTAGTCCTTGGTATTAACGTTTACGAAAGCTTTGAATCCGATCAGGTAGCAAAAACTGGTATTATCCCTCTGCCTAAACACGGCGAGAAGTTACTGGGGGGCCACGCCGTCTTAGCTGTGGGCTACAAGGACGATACGAAGTTTGTGATCGTAAGAAATTCGTGGGGCGCAGGATGGGGAGATAAAGGATACTTCTATCTTCCTTATAGCTATTTTGCCAGGTACGTGTCTGATATGTGGACCGGGAAATAATTGAGTAAATCTTAATAAGCCTTAGTGGCTTATTTTTTTATGAGTAGAAGGGAGAGATTGAATGACCATTTCTCCAAGTAATCCACCGCTTGAGATTGTTTGCAATTTTCTATGGGTAATCGCCGAGAGGGGCGAAAGCCGGGGGCATTGGATAATTAGGCATTCTTTGCAACGTGCTTAATAGAGTGAACTTCAACGTTTCTGCACTCTGAACCACCTCAATGGTAAGCGGAGTCAGATCCTGCAGTGCACATTCGATGCTAGTCGTAGAATGCTCAATGGGTATGTGACCAATAAATGAATTGTTTCGTCCGGCACTTCTGCGTTCTGGGAGTTGCAGGTAACCACGGCGTTCTAGTTTGAGCAGCATCGTACGACAAGCCATATCTTTGATTTGGCCATTAGCGGCTACCCAGTTCCAAACAACACAAATTTCCTGGGACAATCGTGTCCGATGCCAATCCGGGTTACTATCCATCAGTTCTCGGATCCATTCGATATGTTTTTCAGTGAGTAGCCGCCCCTGAATCATTACTTCCATCATGATTCCATTTTAAATGAAAAACCGCCCAGAGTTCAGTTTTAATTACTGATCTCGTAGGCGACCTGAATAGTTACTAATTAACTTCAATTATCATGATCCGTGCAAAATGCAGCTGCCTCTTCTGCGTTGTAATCTCCGTGTACAAGCTTCATTAAACCAGGATAATATGTGTCAAATCCTAGCACACCATTCCAAACAATATTTAATACCTGATCTTTAGAAGGGTCAGCATCTGCCAGATCAAGGAATGTCCGATATCTAATTTCCCCGTTATCCATATCCATTTCAAAATTACCATTTGCGAGTTCATAGTTAACACGACTCATGAAATCACAGACTTCAAGACGTTTGGAAAGAGGGATTTTTTGTTTAATATATGTATTGCAATGCAACGATTCTTGCTCTTCATCAACAAGAAGGAAAGCATGGAAATCAGCATTAACGCCCAGAATTTCTAGTTTAATAATTTCGTTTTTATTGTCATAATCGAACTCCCAGCCGTTTTGGGTTAGTATCTCATAGAGCACCCGAAACAAGGACATGGTTACCATCCTCCTATATCTGAGCTTCTTGCATACAGATTCAACGTGGAGGTGGTTAATACCTTCTGTTTCTATTAATTTCAGGGCTAAAACCACCCCCTGCAGGGGCGCATTTCTTTTGCATAATACTTAATTTAAATAAAGAACACAAAGACTACAAAATATGATAAAATGTAAATATTGAGAATATTCAGAAATAGTTCTGAATTTCACAATATTCGTGAATTTGGGAACAAAGCGAGAGGACTTACATAGTTCGAATATTTTGGCCTTGGGAAATCGTAGATAGGAAACTTACTTCATTTTATAAAGTTTAGTTGAACTTATTGAGGGGCTGTGCTGTACTGTACCATCCGTGAAAGCCATTGTTTTAAAATTAATAAAGGAGGAAAAGAGATGGATGTTTCTCGACGTGGTTTCCTTAAACTCTCAGGGCTTTCCATCGCAGCTTTCGCCACTGGCTTGGGATTTGACCCTACCATAGCGGAGGCCAAAGGGTCTGCATTGAAACTGGAAGGAACCAAAAAAATTCCGAGTATCTGCCACTTCTGCTCTGGTGGATGTGGACTGCTTCTGTATGTGAAAGAGGGCAAGTTGATTCACCTGGAGGGTGATCCAGATCATCCGACCAATGAGGGGACACTCTGTCCAAAGGCTGCTAGTTTACTTAGCGTCGCAAATTCACCAGATCGTGTGACCAAGCCGAGGCGCCGTGCACCTGGGGCAGATCATTGGGAAGAGATCTCATGGGAAGACGCGCTTGACCGCGTAGCAAAGAAAACGAAAGAAGTCAGGGATGCCAGCTGGAAAATCGCTGATGAGGTTGTCAATGCTAAAACGGGCGTTACGGAACTGTTACCAGTAAACCGTGCTGAAGGAATAGCCTTCCTGGGTTCAGCTGAAGTGGACAATGAAGAATCCTACCTTTTTACAAAATTTTGCCGGGTAATAGGGAACCCTTATCACGAACATCAGGCCAGGATATGACACGCTCCTACGGTGACAAGTTTGTCACCTTCATTTGGTCGCGGTGCGATGACAAATTCATGGTCTGATCTGAAAAATGCTGAGGTCTTTTTAATTGCAGGTAGTAACTGTGCTGAAAACCATCCGATTGCCATGAAGTGGATTAATCGGGCTAAAGAAAAAGGCGCAAAAATAATCGTCGTTGACCCACGTTTTACTCGCACAGCTGCTAAAGCAGATATCTTCGCACAAATCCGTCCGGGAACGGATATTGCCTATCTCGGCGCAATTATTAATTACATTATCGAAAATAAATTGTTTGATTCAAAGTACGTTTTGAATTTTACGAATGCACTCAACAAGGTCAGTAAAGATTACAAATTAGAAGAAGGTCTCTTCTCCGGTTATAATGCGAAAACAAGAAAGTATGCTGTTGCCAGCTGGGGGTACGAACTTGGCCCGGATAAAACACCTTTGAAAGCTGAAAGTATAGAGGACCAAGATAGTGTATTTGCTAAACTCAAAGCACACTACTCTAGATATACCTTCGAAACAGCTGAGAGAATTTCGGGAATCCCTGCAGTTAAAATTAAAGAAATTGCAGACGCTTTCTGTAAAGGGAAACCTGGAACTATTCTTTATGCTCTTGGAATGACCCAACATACCACGGGTACTCAAGGGATTCGTGCCTATGCCATCATTCAATTGTTGTTAGGGAATATCGGTAAAGCTGGTGGTGGTATTAATGCCCTTCGCGGTGAGCCGAATGTTCAGGGTTCGACCGATATGGGTAATCTTTATAACAGTTTGCCTGCTTATGTACCACACCCTATCAATACAGATCAGAGTATTCGCGATTATCTAGTGCGCAATGGGTCAGTCCAAGAAAAACCAATGGTGGCCATGCTCAAAGCATGGTTTGGCGAACACGCCACCAAGGAGAATGACTACGGGTTTAGTTATCTGCCAAAGGTCAACCCCGCAGTGAATGCGACAATGGTAAAAATGTTTGAGATGATGAATAAGGGACAATTTAAAATGCTCTTTAACATCGGATCGAACTCTTTAGTATCACAGCCCGACCGAAAGCTTGTCCGTTCTGCCCTTGCCAAACTCGATATGTTAGTTGTTTCAGACCTCTTCGAGGTTGAAACTGCTCAGTTCTGGCGTGAGCCTGGGGTCAATACAGCAGATATTAAGACTGAGGTTATCATGTTTCCAGCGGCCTTTGTGTATGAAAAAGACGGTACCATATCGAATTCATCGCGTTGGATTCAGTGGAAAGAGCCCGCACTTAAGCCCCTGGGAGATTCAAAACCTGACCTCGACATGATCGACCATCTCTTCAAGAAGGTTCGTAAGTTATATGCAGGGAGCGCAGAGGCTAAAGATGCCCCGATTTTGAATGCCCGTTGGGACTATGGTGAGGTGCCAAGTGCCTTAAAAGTACTTCAGGAGCTAAGTGGGTATGACGAAACAACCGGTAAGCTTTTGCCCACATTAGCGGATTACGTTAAAGCTCCCATCGGTACCGTTTCAACTGGTTGTTGGATCTATGCCGGCGTGACTGGGAA
>Ga0209125_1003669_pt1 | contig 10311 bp, 8 predicted proteins | sample BarGraIncub1131A_FD_184503 | JGI IMG/M metagenome (GOLD analysis project Ga0209125, IMG submission 184503) | Arctic peat soil microbial communities from Barrow, Alaska - Barrow Graham LP Incubations 11-31A (SPAdes) (version 2) | ecosystem: Environmental > Terrestrial > Soil > Wetlands > Peat... | reverse complement strand
GGTCACGGTATTTGAAGTGACGGTATTGGCACCTAAACAGTTGGTCAAAATGCTTTTATAGCTATACGTTCCAGGTGCGGTGATTCCAGAAATACCTAATGTTGCCGTAGTGGCGGTTGTATACAATGCATTGGTAGGAGTTCCGTCTACAACATTGTTCCAGATACCTCCATTCAGATACTGCCATTGATAGGTAAACGGGCCATCACCTGAAGCAATAAGGGTGAAGCTTGGATTTCCGGTGCCAGCGCACAAGGTTGAATCGGATGGTTGTGTACCAATGGAAACGGGTACGCAGGGTGCAGTGGCAGAGGCATTAACATTATGCAAAGCAATGGCACCGGCAATTGACAAGGCTTTACCCTGTAAGGAGGATCCTTCCAATAAACTGATGGGTCCGTCAGCCAGGATATTACCAATGAATTTGGAATTAGGATGCAGTTCAAATGCCCCATGGACTTGCCAAAAGACATTATTCATCGAAGCACCATTGATCAGCTTTACAATAACGTTTGAGGTTTTGCCAACTTTAAATTCGCCGCCGATCTTGATGATGAACAAGGCATTGGTGTCACCCTTCGCATCAAGCGTCAACGTTCCGTCCAAGGTAGCTGCGGCACCGGTATCATAAATGCCAGGGGTTAGTGTTGCATCAACTATGGTGACACCGAGTACGGTACCTGGCAGGGCACTGATTTTATCATAAGCTACAAGCAGATCCGCTGCCGCATTAAAGGCTTCTGGACTTCCTTCCAGAAATTGGCTGCCATTGATAGTTGCAGGGCTGGTTAAAGCAAATGCTCCAACATAATTCCCAACATCACCAGTCACCATGGAAGCTCCATCGATGGTGATTGCTCCTGCAGATGTAAAAATTGTAAAGCCTGAAGCTCTGCCTAAATTAGGAGTCTGTCCGAAACTGGCCTTCGGAAAGCATAACAGAATGATGGCTGTTATTAAAAGGTGTAAATTTTTTTTCATTGATCATCGATTTTTAAGTAAAAAATTTCGCATTAAATATCAGTTGTTTCAGTATGGAAAAACTTACATATTAACTGGAAATATTTACATCTTTCACACATTTTAAAGTTATTTTCAAAATAAAGAAGAGGCTGCACACTTTAAAGCGGCTGGTGAAATAAATGGTGACGGCTCAATGGAAGACCACCGAATATAGATCACCCTTACCTTTGCCTTTGCTCCTGTTTGAGATGAAATAGCTTTTTTTCAATACAGGATCTGCATTCAATGCAAAGTCATCGTAGCGGGTGTTTAGCGGGTATCCTGCATTATAGACTTTGCCGAAACCTGAAAGATTGAGGGCGTAGATGAAGATATCCAAACCACCTAAACCGAATCGTCCGTTTGAAGAGAAAAACAAAATTTGACCGTCTTCCTTGTAAAAGGGATACATCTCATCACCCTCGGTATTGACCTTTTTACCTAGATTTTCGGGCTTTCCCCAAGTCCCTTTTTCATTTCTACTAATGCGGTAAAGATCTGATTTTCCGAAACCTCCGGGCATATCGCTATCAAAATACATGGTTTTTCCATCTGAAGTTAAGCATGGATGTCCTATAGAATAGTTTTCACTATTAAGCAGAAAGGGTTCTGGAGCAGACCATTTACCCTGGACAAGACTTCTGAAGAAAATTTGACCTTCTAAGATTTTCTTCATGCCCTTGATTTTGTAATGGCTTCTGGTAAATGCCATCAGTTTTCCGTACTTGCTGATGCTTGCCCTGCCGTTATTGTAATTGTCATTAAGGCTCTTGTTGGGTTTCATTTGGGTAATCGTGTAGTTCCCGTTGTCGACCTTCAAATTGAAACTATCTTCGGGAGAAGCGTCACCGGTAGTATCTGTTTGAGCCAAAAGGCACACGCAGATTCCTGTGAAAAGGATGAAAAGTAGTAGCTTGTTCATTTCGAATATTTTAATGCAAAAAGCTGCCCAAATGTGAAAAGGCAGCCTCTTGACAAAGGAGTGAAATCTTTAAATGCCTATTATCGTTTATTATCCTTTTGGGATTTCTCGTTATTGGATTTCTGAGCGTTTTTGTTCGGTTCGTTCGTGGACTTAGTTGCATTCCTTTGATTGGTTACCGTAGTACTTCTCTGATTGGTTACTGTCGTACTTCTTTGAGTGTTGGCAGGCGTACTTCTTTGAGTGTTAGCAGGCGTACTTCTCTGATTGGTTACTGTCGTACTTCTTTGAGTGTTAGCAGGCGTACTTCTTTGATTGGTTACTGTCGTACTTCTTTGAGTGTTAGCAGGCGTACTTCTCTGATTGGTTACCGTTGTACTTCTTTGAGTGTTGGCAGGCGTACTTCTCTGAGTAGTGACCGTCGTACTTCTTTGAGTATTAGCAGGTGTACTTCTCTGATTGGTTACTGTCGTACTTCTTTGAGTGGTAACAGGTGTACTTCTCTGATTAGTGACCGTTGTACTTCTCTGAGTGTTAGCAGGAGTGCTTTGATTTCTTTGCTGTACATCCCTCGAAGTTGTTGTCCTGGTTTGCGTATTTCCAGCTTTCGGACGATAGAGCCTCAATTCATTTTTGCTTAATTGTTGTCCAGGCTTGTCGTTGTCCCGAACCGTGACGGGATTGTAACTTTTTCCGGTCGTTCTTTGAACATCGTCTCTGGAAGGTCCTGAGATGTAATTTCTTTGTTGACGGGAGTCATAGACTTGCCTTCTGATCACTTGTGAATTTCTAAGAATTTCACTGCGATTGTTATCCCTGATGACGTAGTTGCGGAGATTGGGTCGGTCAAAATCCCGGTCTCTGACAAAAATCCAATGATCGTTCGGATTGTTGTATTGTCGGCCAAAACTTATATTGATACTCAGTCCTGAACCCATAGGTGCCCATCCGTAGTAACCATTATAATACCTCCAACTGACCCAGGAAGGTCCCCAGTCGTAACCTGGTATCCACATCCAGCCATAACGGTTGTTAAAATCCCAACGGCCGTAATGGAAGGGAGCCCAACCCCAATTGTAATCCGAAACCCATGTCCAGCCATAGTTTGTAAGCACCCAATGTCCATTTGTGGAATAGGGTACAAAATCGGATCCGGCATCCGGTAACCAAACCTGACCCAATCCAGGATAATCAATCCATTGACCGTAAGGGTCTAATTCGTTGTAAAATATTTCGTTATCTACATAGTCGCCTTGAGCGGATGCCCGTTGCGTGTTACACAGAGATAGGAATACAGTAAATAAGAGTATTCCCGATAACTTGGTTAATGACTTCATAAAATGTTGAAATTAAATAAATTAACTAATAGAGTTGTTTCGCATTTCCTCAAAAAAAGGAGTCTTTTTTTCTTCTACACATAGTGCGGCATACAGATAAAGTGCTGCACTCCACGTTTGCCAGTCTTGCCCCATAGGTTCACCATCCTGTGATTTAATCCATTCGTTGAAACCAAACGGGAGATTTTTATCATACGACTTTCGGACACATTGAGTCAATACCATTAATTTTTCTTCTGCCAGCGAGAATCGTTTTGCTGCAACAAGGGCTGCGACATAGAACCCTGCAATAAATGGCCAGATACCACCATTGTGGTATTCACCGGGTTTGTTGAATAGCTCATAGCGTGGAAGCCAATCCGGATCATCAGGCTGTATGAATGAAAAGAAATTGGGTGGGAGGTCGATAGCCAAATCGCCCCTACGTTTCATCTCTGCGCATTCTTCTTCAATCCAGGAAACCATTTCATCCGCACGTGTCGGTGAGGCGAGTCCTGACAATATTGCCAAGCAGTTACCCAGCAAATCAAAGCGCTCGCTGCTGTGGATTTTGTAGGACCAGAAGGCATAATAGGGTTTGTATTTTACGACCATGCCTTCGTGGACATGCTTGTGTAAGACACCGCCTGTGACGGTGAATCGGTTCATATCTAGGCGCATTTTATCTGCTTTGTCGTTGTCTCCGAGGATACGTAGATAGGAATATACCAAAGTATTGACATACAATCCATAACCGGTCACCCATTGTTCGTCGCGCCAGTCACTCGTTGGTTGCTGAGCAACTAAACTGCGGTCTGACGGACTTTGATACTCCATCCAAATCAGTGCTTTTTCGACAGCAGCCTTTAAAAAATCGTTTTCACCGGTCACTTTTCTGAAAATCCCGGTTGCAAGTAAGAATAAGGGTGTGGTATCACTGGCCCCGCGATCTTCTTTGTCGTGCACCAATGAAGGGATATGTCCGTGCTCTGTTTGATTCTCGGCTAGTGTCTCCAATGTCTTTCGAATGCTGTGAAGCAGCAATTGATTGTCTGAAACGGCAATGCCCAGAATGGATAACATCAGGTCTCTGGTGTACGGTTCGGGGTATCCCCAACCAGCCGTGCGTGGCAATCCCTGAAAGGGTCCGTGGGAATTATGAATCAATACTTCCAGGGCGGCTATTTTTGCACGCTCAATTTCAAGTCTTTCTTCTGTATGCATTTTTTCATGTTTAACGAATGTTCATTCTTTCATTCATGATTTGCATAAAACGTTTAGCTACTACGCGATAGTCAAAATTTTCTACAACCCTTTCTCTGCCAGCTTTTCCCATCCGTTCTCGTAGAGCAGCGTCCGTCATCAGTGTCAACATTGATTTGGCAATATCTTGAACATTGGCACGATAGTCCACCACCCGTGGGACTTTGAAGGTGACTTTATGCTGTGCTTCAAAACCGGATTCACTGCCTAACGTCACATCATTGACCACAATGCGTTGGGCTACATTTGCCAAAAAGGCCGTTTCGCCATCAATCAGGGTATCGAGCATGCCCATTGCCTTGATACTGATAACTGGTTTTCCACAAGCACCTGCTTCGACCTGAGGCATCCCAAACCCTTCCAATCTGGACGGTGCAGCATAGATGTCGCATGCGCCCATCAGGTAAGGCATAAAAGCCCGTGATATGGTATTGGTGGCATATGTAACCTTTTTTTCAATACCCAAATGATTAGCCATTTCCAGATCCTCCAAATTCTGAAGTTTGGTTCGAGGTTGCGGCCATACTTTACAAACATATTTATAATCGGGTGCTTTTCGATCAATGATGGCCAAAGCCTGCATGACTTCCTGTGCGCCTTTCGATGCTGCATCACCTCCAATAGTCAGAATCATCAGCTGTTCAGGTGTGATGCCTAGCGAATCGCGTACAGCCAGGATCTTCGGATCTTTTTTTGAAAAAAGTTTAAAGGAATCCGTATCACAACCGACGGGCAGCACTTCAATCTTTTCACCATTGATGCCGTCACGAACATACATTTCCTTGACCCAATTCGATGTGACCAGAATTAATGGCAATTCATTCAGGATTTCCTGGTAATTGGCAATGTAGCCATCTGCTACCAGCCATGGAACAGGTTGTATTCCATGTATTTGAGGGTGAAGGACCAGTTGCGGAACGTGCCCCCAATAGCCTACTCCAACCACGACATCGGGTTTAAACCAACGATAGTACCATTCCTTCTCCTGAGCAGAGTCAATATGAACAGCATGTGCATCGACGCCCAATTCGAGTAACCCTTTGTATAACAGATCTCCCTGAGTGGCTAATCCACCAGGTGATGGCGGGTAATCGTATAAAATCAATGCCTTCATATATGCTTTGGTAATAGATTCTTGAAAATCATGAATTTGCTTATCGTGATGTCGTTTCTGTAGTATTCGACAGATTCCATCGCGGCTTTTGGATTCTTGTATTGCCAGAATGCCTCTGAACGGGGCGTAGCTTTTGCCTCCCAACTGTCTTCTTCAAATCCGTAAGTCTTGGTGATGAGGCTGTATTTCTTAAGCCAGAAGGACTGTGGAAGTGTCCAGAAGATAGGTGCTGATTTGACGGCCTTTGGTAAATGGGCTTTATTGCTGTCTGTATAAGCAAATGTCCAAAGCTCCTGACTTTTCAAATCTCCGCGATGCCATAGGTTAATGACAGCCTTGTTGACTTCTTCGTGCCTGAGGTGTGAGGTATATTCACCGGTAACGTGATGGGTGATGATGAGATCGTATGAAATCGGTGGAAGTAATGCCTGGATGGTTTTTTCTAAATCCAAAGAATCCAGAGGGTTCTGTTCAGGCCCGTCATCCAAGTCGCCCATATCACCTTCTGCACCTACTACTTTTAGCATCTCTTTAAATCGGATTGCACGGTCGGTGTCACTGCCTCTACAAACGCATACGATGAAGCATTTCCAGTTGGGATGCTTCAAAATTGTTCCACCTGCCCATAACGTTTCATCATCGGGGTGAGCAACAATGACTGCAACGGTTTTTAGGACTTGTGTATCTTCCATAATCCGAGATTACTCCGGTCAGTGCTCCGATGATATTGAATCAATCGGAGCCTGATGGAATAACTTTTTGTTTATTTTGTAACTTCAAACTCAACGCGGCGGTTGCTTTGTCTGCCTTGTGCTGTTGCATTCGATTCAGTCGGCTGTTCTTCACCCATACCAACTGCAAGTATATCTTTGGAGTGGATGCCTTTGAACAACAAATAATCCTTGACGGCAAGTGCGCGTGATTCGGATAACCGTTGATTATATGCGTTTGAGCCGACACTATCCGTATGACCGATAACTCTGAGTTTGTTCCAATAGGCATTATTGATCAAAATGCTTGCAACCTGATCCAAGATCTGGGTTGATGCCGGTGTCAGTTCGTTCGAGGCGGTTCTGAATTCAATATTATCGAAGGAAACGCTGACCCTGCCTTCTTTTTGTTTATCAAGTAGTCTAATGTCGGCTTCCATCTTCTGCAATTTTAGTTGAAGTGCCGAATTCTGGCTGGATAGGTTATCCTGAATGACTGTCTTCTTGGCATTTTCTTCCATGTTGTCGACCTTCTGTTTCAGGTTTGCATTTTGAGCGGCCAAGGCATTCCTATCATTTGCATTTTGAACGGCCAAGGCATTCTGGGCGGATGCATTAGCTGCATCTTGCTGCATTCTCTGCACCTTTCGCTGTAGTTCTGCATTTTCTTTTTCAGTGGCGCTAAGTCGGTCCAGTGTAACCTGGGTGTCACCTTTGACAACGGTTGTGTTGTTGACGATAACCGGTGCAGGTCTGGGTGAATATTCGCAAAGGCTGATGTTTCGGGCATGTTTAAGCACACTGTTGGCAAATTTATATCGTAGGCCCACAGTTGCCATTAAAGCATTGTTATTGCGGTTGGATGAAGCTCCACCCATATCAACGGCATCATATTGATGGTATTGACCCTCAAAACAAATGTTGAATGCATCGCTAATCGTAAATTCAGCATTCAGACCTAATTTGGCAACTGCTATCGGTTTGTTGTTGGCAACAATGTTCCCAAAGTTCATGTCTGACGTGTAAATTGCAACACCACCACCTACATCTCCATAAACGTTGAAGTTTTTCCAGAATCCTGTTCTAAAGGGTGCCATAGCATTGCTCAGATTGACGGAACCATAAGCGATGATATCGTTTGAGGTACCTTTTATGTGACCTCCTCCATTCATATAGACGTAAGGTCTTGTGAAATCACTGAACATGTATTCCAAACCAAATCCATACAACGGATTGATGGTGTAATCGATATTACCACCGACTCCAAGGTTGAATTTGTCATAAAGCGTAGGTGCGGGCGGTGACATCGTAAAATAATTGACACCGGCCTTTATGCCGAAAGAGAAATGCGAAACATCAATGTGTCCGCAAACGTCAGGTACTGGAGTCACCGTCTCAACCGTTTCGGTTGTCTGGGTTGTTTTGGTGGTTTCAACTGTTTGAAGGTCTTGTGCTGTAGCACCGGTAACAGTACCAGCCAGGCATAAGGAGAGCAATAAAAGATGTTTCATAGAAAATAATTATTATGTGAATGAATTTTTAAGGTCAACGTTCAAAAGTACTATGGTCAGGCAATGAATACTTTATACAATTTGTTGAAAGAGTTGCATGATTCACACATTGCTAACCCATTTCTATTTCCAATTTCGGATTTCCGGCTGCTAAAGAAGTATGTATTTTGTAATTCTTTGCTGAAATTGTGTAAAGAATTTTTTGCTGATACAAGTACTTTTATTTTTTCCCTGTATAGGTAACGTTCATGAAAAGGAAAACCTTGCTGTTTTGTATACTATCAGTGATTGGGTTGGTTTTAATCCTAAAACTTTCCACGACGCTACTTGTCGAACCTTGGTTGGAGAAACGACTGGAAACTCTTTTCAACGAGAAAAGTGAGAAGTACCAGATAAAGGCCGGTCACATCCATCTGCGGTTCCTATTATCTGAGATTAAGCTGGATAGTATCCTTCTGATCAACAAAGTTGAGAATGACAGAAAATTGTCCGGTAGGGTCACTGCTATCAGGATTCAAGGGATTAACGTGTTCAGCTTATTGTTCCAAAAGAAAATTGCAATCAGGAAACTGAGCGTTTCAGAAATCAGCATTTTCGGACAACTACCGCATTCGGAAAAAAAGGCTACGCCTTCGATTATGCCCATGAATCTACGAATAGGACGAATCGTTTTGAAGAAAATTGATTTCGGACTTGAAGAACCTGCACTTAAAAAAGCATATAACCTGCAATCTGGTGCACTGATCATGTACGATCTTAAAATCGAGAAACGCGATACCCTGTCCATCCGTCTTTTAAAAAGAATTGATTTCAAAGCAGATGGATTTCAGACCCTGTCCAAAGACAGCATGTACACCTATAAATTAAAGGGAGTCGATTACAAGTGTAAACCTGGTCAATTAGCTGTCAAGGAAGTAGTGATCCATCCGAACTATTCAAAAAAACGTTTTGCCGAACTTCATCAATTTGCGACGGATCGCATGGACGGTCGCTTCTCAAACATTGTTGCAGGTGGGTTTTCAGTGGAAGACTTTTTTAAATCGAATCGGTTGGGCAGCTCCGGCATTGAGATTGACAGCTTGAACCTGATTGTATTCCGTGATAATAGAAAAGAAAAGCGGCATGTCGTAAAACCTGTATTTCAGGAGATGATTTACCTCTGCCCCGTTTCCCTTAACCTAGACTCCATCCATGTAAAAAACGGAGATATCACCTACGTTGAACGTGTCCCGCAGGCAAATCATGAAGGCTTCATCTGCTTCAATCAAATTCATGCCACGCTTTACAACGTAACCAATGACAAGATTTATAAAAGAAGGAATGCTTCGCTGATACTTAAGGGCGATGCACTTTTAATGGGGAAGGGGAGGTTTAACGTTTTACTGGATGCAAAACTCTATGACCGGTTAAATACCTTTACGGTGAAGGCCATTCTTGCTCACATGCCTGTGAGCAGCCTGAATCCGTTGCTCAGCAACAATGTTTTTATAAAGGCAACTTCAGGGGAAATTGAAAGCATGAATTTTTTCTTTAGGGCGAATGACCTAAAATCCAAGGGGAGCATGACCCTCCTTTATCATGATTTGAAGATTGCTGTACTTAATAAGGAAACAGACAAGAGCAACGCCCTAAAGGAACGGTTTCTATCGATGGTTTTGAATTTCAAGGTTTTTAATTCAAACCCCTTGCCTGGCAAAGAAGTACGTATAGGTAAAATTGAATATGACAGAAATCCTGAAAAGTTTCTATTCAGTTATTGCGTCAAATCCATAGTGTCAGGTATTCAAACCAGCATTCTCTAGAATATCTCCGTATTTGAAGGCATCTGAAATATCCAAAACGGACAAAAGACAATTTTGTTCATCTTCAATGACAATACCCTCCAAGTATACTGGGCAAAGCCGTTGTTTGTCGTATCCAAGCCAGAGCTTACAGCTTTCCTTGGCATTGCTTTTAAAAACCTGCCAGAAGAATTCATGAAAGACGGGTAAGGATTCTTCTGAAACAAATAATTTAAAATTACTGTGAATCAGGCTGAAACGTTTATCACCCAGAATTTCTGCACCGGTGAAGTTCAAATCCAATATGCTGCCTTCCTTATCTACTGTGAAATAACCCAATGGGGCAAAATCGTATAGCAAGGTGAATTTTCGAAGCGCTGTTTCTGCAATTTCATTGGCACGACGCAACTCTTCATTCTGCATTTCCAATTCGATCTGATGAACCTGCAATTCGTGAAGCAGTCTCTTAATATCGGTTTCCTGTTTTGGAATGACTGTTGTTTTACTTTTTTCAACCAGTTTCTCTTCAGCTTTATGGCGCAGTAATTCAGCGTCCGTTAATTCAAGTTCTTCTTTTTTCATGGCTTGATGGTGTAATGAGTCAGCAAAAACATTCCTTCGGACTCCTGTTTGTTGTTGAAAACGATCTTTACAGACCATTCTACTTCAGAGGTTTGACCATTGGCAGTGAT
>Ga0209125_1003668_pt1 | contig 10318 bp, 8 predicted proteins | sample BarGraIncub1131A_FD_184503 | JGI IMG/M metagenome (GOLD analysis project Ga0209125, IMG submission 184503) | Arctic peat soil microbial communities from Barrow, Alaska - Barrow Graham LP Incubations 11-31A (SPAdes) (version 2) | ecosystem: Environmental > Terrestrial > Soil > Wetlands > Peat... | reverse complement strand
GAAGGTCCGGATGCCGCGCTCGCACAGGATGACCGACTGGTTCCCCTCGCTCATGATGTACTCGGCGCTCATCAGGAACTCCTGGATGGTCATGGACATCCCCCGTTTCAGGAGGACCGGCTTGTTGATCTGGCCGACCTTCTTCAGCAGGGCGAAGTTCTGTGAGTTCCTGGCGCCGATCTGGAGCATGTCCGCGTAGGAGGCGACCAGTTCCACCGATTCGGGGTCGATCACCTCGGTGACGAAGGGGAGCCCGGTCAGATCCCGTGCCTTTGCCAGGAGCTTCAGCCCCTCCTCCTCGAGCCCCTGGAAGGAGTAGGGGGAGGTGCGCGGCTTGAAGGCGCCGCCGCGCAGCATCTGAGCGCCGGCGCTCTTTACCGCCAGCGCGCTTTCGATGATCTGCTCCTCGCTCTCCACCGAACAGGGGCCAGCCATGACCACCAGCTCCTTGCCGCCGATGGCGAGGGTGTCGGAGATCCGCACCACGCTCGGCTCCTTCTTCATCTCCTTGGAGGCAAGCTTGTACGGCTGCAGGATGGGAACCACGCTCTCCACCCCGTGCATGGACTCCAGCGCCTGGAGCACGCTCTTCCCCCGCTCGTCCCCCACCGCGCCGATCACGTCGCGGGTCGTGCCGTGAATGACGTGGGGGGTGTACCCCAATTCCCTGATCCGCCTGGTTACTTCGTCCCTGTCCTTCTTGGCCGCTCCCGACTTCATGACGACGATCATATCCTCGTTCTCCTTGTCCCCCAAAAGCAACAGGGCCGGGAGGATTGCCCCCCGGCCCTGTTGCGTAGCGTCTATCGATCATGAGAACCGAAAAAGGGGGGGGATAATCCAGTCCACCCCGGCTTTCGGTTCGCTAATTTAGTTCCTACTACCCTAAATCACATACCTCTACCCGGGGAGACGGCATAAAATAAAAGCCGCACCAAAAGTAAAAGTTCGTAAAGGAAAGGTAGCCAGTGTTGTCCATGGGGATAGTATCTGCCAGTTTGTCCCTGCGATGTCAAGAAAATAGTGCGGCGTCCACGCACCAAGTTATTTGACAATCCGCACCCTTTCCGCTAATTTGGCTGCAATGCGCGAGTGGCTCGCCGGTTACGGCCTTTGCAACTTTTCCTGAAATTCCCTGCCTCGACGCCGGTTGGTTCGACTCGCGAGTGGCTGTTTTCTCCGACTCCCGAGCGCGGGGGACCCGCCCTGCCTGGCAGCTGGTGCCCCGGTTCCGCTTCAGCTAGTTTTTCCCTGCTGGTCTTTTCCGGCACGCAGGCCTGCCACGCGGCCGTTGCCTGGCCGACCCTCAAGGGTGCGTCCCTCTGACCCAAGGAGATTTAATGCTTTCATGCAGCACCAAGGTACTGGACAACGGTCTGCGCCTCGTGGCCGTCGACATGCCGCATCTGCACAGCGCCGAGATCGCCGTCTACCTGAAGGCCGGCGGGCGCAACGACCCCCCCGGAAAGTCAGGCATCTCCCACTTCCTGGAACACATGCTGTTTCGCGGCTCCAACGAATTCGCCTCCAACCTGGAACTCGAGATCGCCTTCGAGGCGATCGGTGGGAGCGTGAACGCGGCGACCGACGAGGAGACCACCTGCTACTTCTCGCGGGTCCACCCGGACCAGATCCCGGAAGGGGTGAGGCTCTTTTCCTCCATGCTACTGCGGCCGACCCTGGAAGGGATCGAACTGGAGAAGCGGATCATCACGGAAGAGGCGCTGGAGGATTTCAACGAGCGCGGCGAGGAAACCAACACCAGTAACCTCGCCAGCCGCCTGCTCTGGCCCGGCCACCCGCTCGGCATGCCGACCATCGGCTTCCTGGACACCATCAAGGGGTTCACGGAAGAGGACCTGAGAGGGTACCTGGCCGACTTCTACGTCCCGTCCAACGCGCTCATCGTGGCCGCGGGAAGACTCGACCCGGAGCGTTTCTTCGCCGCCTGCGAGAATTCCTTTTCGCTCTGGAGCGGACCGCCCCCCAAGGCGCCACTGGAGGTGGAGACCCGGCAGGACGAGCCCCACGCGCTCTTCGTCAAGGACTCCGACAGCCAGGTGAACCTGCAGATCGCCTTTCGCGGCTTCGCCAGGCGTGACCCGCGCATCATGGGGCTCCGCCTGATACGCCGCATCCTTTGCGGAGGCGGCAGCTCGCGGCTGCACCTCTCCCTCAGGGAGAAGCTCGGCATCGTCTACTCGGTAGACGCCTCGCTTTCCGCCTACGAAGAGACCGGCGCCTTCGCCATCGAGCTGGCCACCGCGCCGGAGAACCTGGCCCTGGCGGTGTCGGAGGTGCTCCGGGAGGTGAAGAGCCTCGCTTTCGAGGAGATCGACCCGGTGGAGCTGCAGAGGGTGAAGGACGGCTACTTCTACGACCTGGAGTACAGCTCCGACTCCACCTACGAGATGCAGGTCCGCTACGGCTGGGGCGAGCTGATGAGCCTGGTCAGGTCGCTCGACGAGGACCGGACCGAGGCGGCGTCCATCGGGGCGGCCGAGATCGGGGCCAGCTCCCGCGCCCTCTTTGCCCCCGGCAACCTGAACCTGGTCGCGGTCGGCCCCTGGAAGGTCGGCACCAAGCGCGCGGTGGAGAAGCTGATCAAGGAATACCATAAGGGTTGGGGCACCCCCTGAGCCCAGAACGATACATCCTTTCAAAGGGGAAAGAGCATATGACGACGGCAATACTTTTGATGGCCCACGGGAGCAGGATCCCGGAGGCGAACGACGCGGCGCGCCAGATCGCGACCCAGGTAAAGAAGATGACGCAGTTCGAGATCATCGAGGTCTCCTTCCGCGAACAGCACCTCCCCAACATCCAGCAGGGGGTGGACAGCTGCGTGGCCCGCGGGGCCCAGCGCATCCTGCTAGTCCCGTACTTCCTCTACCTGGGAGCCCACGTGCTGGAGGACCTTCCCGAGGAGCTGGCGCAGGCCAGGGAGCGCCATCCCGGAGTCGAGATGGTGCTCGGCAAGCACCTGGGCGCGCACCAGAAGCTCGCCGAGATCGTCGTGGAGCGCATCGCGGAGAGCCTCACCGAAGAGAGGTGGCACTGATGTCGGTACATCTCAGTCCCGAGGAGATCGAGGCGGAATCCTTCCGGATCATCGAGGCGGAGGTCGGCCCGCACAACTGGTCCCCCCGCGAGTGGCCGGTCGTGCGCCGGGCCATCCACACCAGCGCCGACTTCGACTACGCAACCAGCATGTACTTCTCCCCGGACGCGGTCGCCAGCGGCGTCGCCGCCCTGAAGTCGGGATGCGGCATCGTCACCGACACGACCATGGTCATTTCCGGGATGAGCAAGGAGCGGCTCGCCCCGTTCAAGATAAAGGTCTCCTGCTATGTGGCGGACCCGCAGGTCGCCAAGGACGCCAAGGCGCAACTGATCACCCGCTCCATCCTCGCCATGCGCCGCGGCGGGAGGGACTCCGGAAACGGCATCTTCGTGATCGGCAACGCACCCACCGCGCTCTTCGAACTGATCAGGCTGATCCGCGAGGAAAGGGTGCTGCCCCGGCTGATCGTGGCGCTGCCGGTCGGCTTCGTCGGGGCCGCCGAGAGCAAGGAGGCGCTGAGGGAACTCGCCCGCGATTACCCGGCCCTCCCCTTCATCACCAACAGCGGTCGCAAGGGTGGTTCCAACGTCGCCGCCGCGGTGATGAACGCCCTCTTGATCCAGGCAGGCGCCTAAATCAGACAAGCTCGGGCCGAACGGATTTTGTAGCAGGTTTTCTTTGACAAGCAGTTGATACTTGTTTCACCCGTACACCCTGACTGTTTGCCAGGCAATGCCACCCGAATCCACCGGAATGCCTATGAATGTTAAAAATCTCAGATACGGATACACGACCGGTTCCTGCGCCGCCGCGGCGGTAAAGGGAGCCGCCCAGATGCTCAGGGACCAGACGCTGGTCGACGAGGTCGAGCTCACCCTCCCCTGCGGCGAGACCGCCCGCTTCCGCCTGCGGGGCTGTCTGCTTCGCGACAATACCGCGTCCTGCTACGTGGTGAAGGATGCCGGCGACGACCCGGACGTGACCAACGGCGCCGAGATCCATGCCTTGGCCAAGGTCGAGTTCTTCACCAAGCGCCGCCTGGTCATCCAGGGGGGGGTCGGCATCGGCCGGGTAACCAAGCCGGGGCTCGCGGTCCAGGTCGGGGAGTGGGCCATCAACCCGGTGCCGCGCCGGATGATCATGGAGGTGGTGAAGGAGGTCTTCGCCATGCGTTGCGTGCCCGCGACCCTCACCTTCACCGTCAGCATACCCAACGGCGAGGAGCTGGCCAAGAAGACGCTCAACGAGCGGCTCGGCATTGTCGGGGGGCTCTCCATTCTGGGGACCAGCGGGATCGTGAAGCCGATATCGACCAAGGCCTGGACCGACACGGTGGACGCCTCCATCGACGTGGCCCTCGCCTGCGGCTCCCGGACCGTGGTCCTTTCCACCGGGAGGAGTTCCGAGTTGGCGGCGCAGCGGCAGCTCGCCTCCAAGGGGGAGCTGGGCGTGGAGGCCTTCGTGATGATGGGGGACCACTTCGGCTACTCCATCATGAGCTGCGCCAAGAAGGGGGTGCCGCAGGTCGTGGTCGCTGGGCAGTTCGCCAAGCTGGTGAAGATCGCCTGCGGCCACCAGCAGACCCATGTCTCCTCCTCCGAACTCGACCTGGCGTGGCTTGCGGACCTGCTCAGGGAAACTCCCGGCACGGCCCGACTGGAGCCGCTCGCCCGTGAAGCCAACACCGCCCGCCACCTTTTGGAGGCCTCCCAGTACGACCAGGAACTGATCGAGCTGGTCTGCGCCCGGGCCGCCAAGGCCTGCGCCCTCTGCGCGCCGGGGCTCTCGGTCCGGGTCTTGCTCGCGGGTTACCAGGGTGAGATGCTCTACTTCGGTTAAAACTGGAAAGGCGTCTCACGCAAAGCCGCAAAGACGCAAAGTAAACCGAACAAAACAGACAGAAAAAGGTATTCAGGAAATAACAAATTCGGCTTTCATGCTTCGGTCTCCGGATTACCCAGTTTCACTATTTCTTTGCGTCTTTAGCATCCTTGCGCGAGACGATTTCATTTTTTCAGGGAGTTGCCATGCCAGAACAGAAAATATGCCTCGTCGGAGCTGGAATTGAGGGGTGGGAAGGGTTCGGGAAGCAGGCACTGGAGGCGATTGGCAACGCCGAGGTACTGATCGGGCACCAGCGCCTCTTGGACATCTTCCCCAACTTCAAGGGAGAGAAGCGCCTCATGGAGGACCTCTCCATCATGCTCGAATACCTGAAGACCACCGGGAAGCGCACCGTGGTGCTCGGCTCGGGGGACCCGAACTTCTTCGGGGTGGGGCGCTTCCTGCTCAGGAATCTCCCGAAGGAGAGGGTGGAGATCTTCCCGAATGTGACCAGCGTCCAGTACGCCTTCGCCAGGATCAAGGAACCGTGGGACGACGCGACCTTCGTCTCGGTGCACGGCAGGGGGATCAAGCCGGCCCTGGACCGGATCATCGCCTCGGAAAAGATCGCGATCCTCACCGACAACCTCAACACGCCGTCGGTCATCGCCCGCGAGCTGATCGGCCGCGGCGCCGAAGGGTACGAGGCGTGGCTTTGCGAGGACCTGGGACTGGCGAGCGAGAAGTTCACCAAGACCGACGTCCGGGGTCTCGCGGATATCAGCTGCTCGCCGCTCAACATCCTCATCCTGATCAAGACCTGGGAGCCGAACCTGCAGAACTACCCGGTCATCGGCATCCGCGACGAGGAGTTCGCCACCGCGAAGAAGCTGATCACCAAGGAGGAGGTCCGGGCCGTGACGCTCGGCAAGCTCCAGCTGCAGGACGACCTGGTGATGTGGGACATCGGCGCCGGCAGCGGCTCGGTCTCCATCGAGGCTGCGAACCTGATGCCCAACGGCCGGATCTTCGCCCTGGAGAAGAACCCCCAGTACCTGAGTTTCCTGAAGGAGAACTTCAAGAAGTTCGCAACGCGCAACGTCCTTTTGATCGAAACCTACGCCCCCGAGGGGCTGGAGGAGCTTCCGGACCCGGACCGGGTCTTCATCGGCGGCTCCGGCGGCATGCTGGAGGAGATCATCGAGGCGGTGGACAAGCGGCTCAAGTCCGACGGTTTCATCGTCATCAACGCCGTGACGCTCGACACCCTGACCAAGTCGGTGGAGTTCCTGGAAGACCACGGCTACACGGTGGAGGTGACCTGCGTCAACATATCGAAGACCCGCACCCTGACCGAGTACAAGATGTTCGCCGCCCACAACCCGGTCTACGTGATAGCGGCCTGGAAGGGGGAGGAGTAGTGGCGGTAATCTACGCCGTTGGCGTCGGACCCGGCGATCCGGAGCTGCTGACCCGTAAGGCGGAGCGGATCCTTAGGAGCGCGGACGTCATCTGCGCCCCGACCGGCGCCGCCGAGGCGGGAAGCTACGCGCTCTCCATCATCGAGGAGTTCCTGGACAGAAGCCGCCAGGAGGTGCTGGTCCAGGTATTCCCGATGCAGAAGGACCAGCAGGGGCTGGACCCGTTCTGGGAGGAGGCCGCGGACCAGGTGGCCAGCCGCATCCGGGAGGGAAAGGACGTGGCGTTCATCACCATCGGCGACCCCTTCCTCTACTCCACCTATCTCTACATCCACCGGATATTCCTCGCCAAATACCCCGAGATCCGGATCGAGATCGTCCCGGGCATCTCCAGCATACTGGCCGCCTCGGCCGCCTCCGGCGTCCCTCTTGGCCTTGGGGGCGAGAAGATCGCCATTCTCCCCGCGGCCTACGAAGACGACGAGCTGAGGAGGACCCTGGAAGAATTCGACACCGTCATACTCATGAAGGTGAACCGGGTCTTCGACCGGGTCTACGGGGTGCTGAAGGAGCTGGGACGCGAGCGGCAGGCGGTATTCGTGCGCCGGGTCGGCTCCGGCGCGGAAGAGATCCGCTTCGACCTCGAGGCGCTGGTGGGTCAAAAGCTCGACTACCTCTCCATGCTGATCGTGAAGAAAAGCGGCTGCTGACTCCCCGGCGCGCGCCGTTACCAGCTGGATCCCCATCAACATGCAAAGGTGCCTTTCGTGAACCCAGTGACAGAAGTACATTTCGTCGGCGCCGGTCCCGGCGATGCCGAGCTCATCACCGTGAAGGGGGCCCGACTCCTTCGGGAAGCGGGCGTGGTGGTCTACGCCGGGAGCCTGGTGGACCGCGAGCTGGTGCGCACCTACGCCCCCGACGCCCGGGTCTTCGATTCGGCGGGGATGAACCTGGAGGAAACCACCCGCGCCCTGGCGCAAGCGGCGCTCGCCGGGGAAAAGGCGGTGCGCCTGCACACCGGGGATCCCTCCATCTACGGCGCCATCCAGGAACAGATGGAGGAATTGGACCGGCTCGGGATCAGCTACCAGGTGGTGCCGGGGGTGACCAGCGCCTTCGCCGCCGCCGCGACCCTGAAGCAGGAGCTGACCCTCCCCGAGGTCTCCCAGACGGTGATCATTACCCGCCTGGCCGGGAGAACCCCGGTTCCGGACCGGGAGCGGCTCTCCGAGATCGCCCGGATCGGCGCCACCCTGGTGATCTACCTCTCCGTCTCCATGATGGAGCAGGTGGTGGCGGAGCTGCTTATGGGCGCCTATACCCCGGAAACGCCCGTGGCCGTGGTGGCGCGCGCCTCCTGGCCGGACGAGCAGGTGGTGCGGGGGAGCCTCGCCGACATCGCGGCCAGGGTGAAGGATGCCGGCATCGGCAAGCAGGCGCTGATCGTCGTGGGAGACGTGCTGCGCGCCCGAGCCGAGGGGATGCGGGCCAAGTCGCTTTTGTACGACAGTAGTTTCACCCACGGTTGCCGGGAAGGGATCGTCACCTAGGGTATTCGGACAGGAATCCATGCAGGTAGCCATCATCGCCATAACCCGTAACGGCGCCCGCTTCGGGGCCGTCCTGCACGAAGGCATCCCCAAGAGCCGGCTTTTCGTCATCGAGAAGCACGCCATCGGGGAGGCCCACCCGTTTTCCACCGGGGTGCAGGCCCTGATGGACCGCCTCTGGCCTGACTACGGCGGCTTCGTGTTCATCATGGCGACCGGCATCGTGGTGCGCACCATCGCGCCGCTGTTGCAGGCAAAGGACAGGGACCCCGCGGTCGTGGTGCTGGACGACGCCGGGCGATTCGCGGTGTCGCTTCTTTCCGGCCACATCGGGGGCGCCAATGCCCTCGCCAAGACCTGCGCCAAGATTACCGGGAGCCTTCCGGTCATCACCACCGCGACCGACGTAAACGACCTCCCCTCCTTCGACATGCTGGCCAAGGAAAGCGGCTGGCTGATCGAGGAGCTGCCCCGGGTAAAGGTCCTGAACGCCCTGCTCCTGGAAGATAAAGAGATCGCCGTGGTGGACCACGGCGACGCGGTGCGACGCTACTTCGCGGGGAAAGGGGTGCTCTCCTTCCACGAGGATTTAGCCGCCGCGCTTGCCAGCGGCGCGAGCGGCCAGCTTCTGGTCACTAACCGGATCGTCCCGCCCGAGCCGGGCTCGGACCGGCTCCTCGTGCTGCGTCCCGTAAACCTCTGCCTCGGCATCGGCTGCAACAGGGGGACCTCCGCCTCCGAGATCGAAGCGGTGGTGAGAGAGCAGCTGGAGCGGCTCTGTCTTTCCTTCAAGAGCGTGAAATGCATCGCGACCGCCAAGGCCAAGGGGGATGAGGCGGGGCTCCTCGATTTCGCAGCCAAGTCGTTGATACCGATCCGGCTTTACGACAGCGACCAGCTGAACGGCGTCGATGCCCCCTCCCCCGCCTCGGATCACGCCCTGGCGGCGATCGGCGCCCGAGGCGTCGCCGAGCCGGCGGCGCTCCTCGCCTCCGAAGGCGGCAGATTGCTGCTGAACAAGGTGAAAAGCGGCAACGTGACCCTGGCCATCGCGCAGACGAAGAGGTAATCCGCCAAGCGGCCGAGTACGCCAAGATACCATAAACGCAGGCAGCGCAGCAAAGACCCCAATACCGTCGCCGCCTTCCGAGCTACCCTTTCCATCCCTGTTAAAAGAGGTCTGTTTTCATGTCGAAACTTTTTGTAGTCGGTATCGGTCCCGGCGGGCTGAACCATATGACCTTCGAGGCGCGCCAGGCGATCGAGAATGCCGAGGTAGTGGTCGGCTACCAGACCTACCTGGCGTTCATCGAGCCGCTCCTGGCCGGAAAGGCCGTGGTCTCCTCCGGAATGATGCGCGAGGTGGAGCGCTGCTCCGAGGCGCTGGCCATCTCCGCCTCCGGAAAGCTGGTCGCCCTGGTCTCCAGCGGCGACGCCGGCATCTACGGCATGGCGGGGCTTGCCCTGGAACTTGCCGACCAGGAGGTCGACGGCTCCCCCTCCCCCTACCAGAATGTGGAAATCGTCATCGTTCCCGGAGTCTCCGCGGTGCAGGCGGCCGCCTCGGTGCTGGGCGCGCCCCTCATGCACGATTTCGCGGTGATCTCGCTCTCCGACCTGATGACGCCGCTTGAGACCATCAGGAAGCGGCTTCGGGCCGCGGCCGACGCCGACTTCGTGGTGGCGCTCTACAACCCGCGCAGCAAGGGGCGCGTCACCCAGATCGAGGAAGCGGCCGCCATCCTGATCGCCGCGCGCGGCGCGCAAGTTCCCGTCGGCATCGTCCGGAACGCCTGCCGGGCCGGCGAGGAGCGGATCATCACCACCCTGGGCGAGATGCTCTCCCACCCGATCGACATGTTCTCCATCGTCATCATAGGAAACGCCTCCACCCGTCTGGGCCTCGACGGCCGGATGGTGACCCCGCGCGGCTACCCGACCGACGGCTCCCGTGAGCGGCCCGACGCGCCGGCGCCCGAAGCCGCCGACCCCCGCGCCCTGATGTTCTGCGGCACCGGTTCGGACGTCGGCAAATCGGTGATAACCGCGGGATTCTGCCGGATCCTGAAGCGCCGCGGCATCGCCGTCGCCCCCTTCAAGTCCCAGAACATGGCGCTTAACTCCGCCGTGACCCCCGAGGGGGGCGAGATCGGTCGCGCCCAGGGGGTGCAGGCCGAGGCCTGCGGCATCCCGCCCCACACCGACATGAACCCGGTCCTCCTGAAACCGAATTCCGACACCGGAAGCCAGGTGATCGTGCAGGGACGGGTGGTGCGCGACATGGCGGTCAAGGAGTATAACGCCTACAAGCCCGAGGCCTTCGAAAGGGTGCGCGAGAGTTTCCAGCGGCTCAAGGCACGCTTCTCCTTCATCGTCATGGAGGGGGCGGGGAGCATCGCCGAGATCAACCTGCGCGCCCACGACATCGCCAACCTGAAGGCCGCCGCCATGGCCGG
>Ga0209125_1003666_pt1 | contig 10325 bp, 8 predicted proteins | sample BarGraIncub1131A_FD_184503 | JGI IMG/M metagenome (GOLD analysis project Ga0209125, IMG submission 184503) | Arctic peat soil microbial communities from Barrow, Alaska - Barrow Graham LP Incubations 11-31A (SPAdes) (version 2) | ecosystem: Environmental > Terrestrial > Soil > Wetlands > Peat... | reverse complement strand
AACATCCGCCCCCATTTATGCTGAAAAATCGTTTCAGCGCATTATCTTTGTAATCGTTCGCTCAAAAACGATAACCCAAACATTATAAGGTCTTATGCAAACAATCGATCAATTCAATTTTGCCGGAAAAAAGGCATTTGTGCGCGTTGATTTCAATGTGCCCCTCGATGAACAGTTCAACATTACAGATGACAACCGAATCCGTGCAGCGTTGCCTACGCTGAAGAAGATTCTGGCCGACGGCGGAAGCCTGATCATCGGTTCTCACTTGGGACGTCCCAAAAAGAATCCGGATCCCAAGGCATCGCTGAAAGTCATTTTAGATCACGTATCTAAGCTGCTTGGTGTTCCCGTTCAGTTTGCACAAGATTGCCAGAAGGCCGATGCACAGGCTGCTGCCCTTAAACCGGGAGAAGCATTGTTGCTCGAAAACCTCCGTTTCTATGCCGAAGAAGAAGGCAAGCCTCGCGGTTTGGCCGAAGATGCCACCGACGAAGAAAAGGCTGCAGCCAAAAAAGTGATCAAAGCCAGCCAGAAGGAATTCACCAAGAAATTGGCTTCCTACGCCGATTGTTATGTAAACGACGCTTTCGGTACCGCTCACCGCGCCCATGCTTCCACGGCTCTGATAGCCGATTACTTCGATGAAGACCACAAAATGTTCGGTTACCTGATGAACAAGGAAGTGATCGCCATCGAAAAAATCATGAAGGATACGGCTCGTCCGTTTACAGCCATCATGGGAGGTTCCAAGGTTTCCTCCAAAATTGAAATTATTGAAAACTTGCTTTCCAAAGTAGACAACCTGATTATCGCTGGCGGAATGACCTATACGTTCGTTAAAGCGCAGGGTGGCAAAATCGGTACGTCCATTTGTGAAGACGATAAACTGGATATGGCTCTGGATATTATTGAAAAAGCCAAAAAACTGGGCGTGAAACTGGTTATGGCCGTGGATGCCAAAATTGCGGATGCCTTCAGCAACGATGCCAACACGTCGTTTGTGAACGTGAACGAAATACCTGACAACATGATGGGTATGGACATCGGTCCAAAAACCGAAGCGATTTTTGCCGAAGTCATCAAAAACTCCAAAACCATTCTCTGGAACGGTCCTACCGGCGTATTTGAATTCGATAACTTCTCCCATGGTTCCCAAGCGGTTGGTGAAGCCATTGTGGAAGCTACCAAACTGGGTGCATTCTCTCTGGTCGGCGGCGGTGACTCCGTGGCCTGCGTAAACAAATTCGGCCTGGCCGACGGCGTCAGCTACGTTTCTACCGGTGGCGGTGCCTTGTTGGAAGCCATCGAAGGAAAGATTCTGCCGGGTATCGCAGCCATTAAGAAATAAGGTTCCCGCTATGACAAACACTCTCACAGCCTCCATTCGCGACTCTAAAGTTGCGAGATGGGGTGCGCTTGGCATCGTCTCTTTCACGATGATGGCCGCATATTTCTTTACCGATGTAATGTCACCGCTCAAGACCATGCTGGAAACCCAGAATGGTTGGGACAGCAGTGATTACGGCTTTTTCACCAGTGCCTACGGCTGGCTGAACGTTTTGCTGTTGATGCTTTTCTTTGGCGGATTGATTCTGGACAAGATGGGCATTCGTTTTACCGGTATTGGTGCCGCTCTTGTGATGGTCATTGGTGCTGGTATCAAGTATTATGCCATATCAACACCAGCCCTTGGTCAGGTGTTGTTGTTCGGTATCAATAGTCAGGTGATGATCGCTTCCATCGGTTTCGCCATTTTCGGCGTTGGTTGTGAAGTATCGGGAATAACGGTATCAAAGGTGATCGTTAAATGGTTTAAGGGCCATGAATTGGCAACGGCCATGGGTCTCCAAATAGCACTGGCCCGCATCGGAACGGCTTTTGCCCTTTTCTTCACAGTTCCCATCGCTGAGGCTTTCCATTCCATTTCTGCTCCGATTGCCATGGGTGGAGTTGCCCTCTGCGCTGGTTTGATTGCCTTCTTCATCTATAATTCCATGGACAGAAAGTTGGAAAAGCACGACAGTCTGACTGTAAAAGAATCAACGGAAGAAAGTTTCAAACTGTCTGATGTCAAAATGATTCTGACCAACAAAGGTTTCTGGCTGATTGCCTTGTTGTGTGTCATGTTCTATTCGTGTGTGTTTCCATTCCTGAAATTTGCCACCGATTTTATGGTCAACAAATTCCATGTTGCCTATTCATTAGCTGGAATCATTCCTGGTATTTTGCCTTTTGGAACCATTCTGCTGACCCCGCTTTTCGGAGGCATCTACGATAAGAAAGGCAAGGGTGCCACCATCATGATCATCGGCGCCTGCATCTTGTTGCTGGTGCATCTCATCTTTACGATTCCTTTCCTGAACAACTGGATGCTGGCTGTTGTTCTAATGGTTTTCCTGGGAATCGGTTTCTCGCTGGTTCCGTCGGCCATGTGGCCTTCCGTTGCCAAGATCATTCCTGAAAAGCAACTGGGCACAGCCTATTCGTTGATTTTCCTGATTCAGAACATAGGTCTGATGGGTGTACCTTTTCTTATTGGTAAAGTGCTCGAAAACTATTGCAAATCTTTTGTGGACGGCAAACCTGTATACGACTACACCTTGGTGATGGCGATTTTCTCCTCCTTCGCGCTGATTTCTATTTTCGTGGCCATCGCACTGAAACGCGAGGACAAGAAAAAAGGCTACGGACTGGAACAAAAGAATGCCATCGAAGATTAAACTTCTGACCAATAATAATGGAAGCGTCCCGAAGTACTTCGGGACGCTTTTGTGTATATTTGGAAATCCTAAATCGTGAGAACACCATGAAAAAGATACTGCTTCCGACGCTGGTTTTGCTTTGTTCCATAACCCTTTTTGCGCAGTCGGTTTCAAAGCCTTCCTTCGACATCTCCAAAGATAAAGTGCTGTACACTATTGGTTATGCCCATCTCGATACGGAATGGAACTGGGATTACCCCGTGACCATCAACAACTACATCAAGAATACCATGCTGGAGAACTTTCATCTGTTCGAAAAATACCCCGACTATGTGTTCAATTTCACCGGGTCGAGACGCTATCTTATGATGAAGGAGTATTATCCCGAGCTATGTATTACAAGTCGTTAAATATTGTGTTATCTGAGCCTTTTGGTACGTTCTGCGTTTTAAATTTTCACTTGAGTAGAAGTTTAAAGCGCTGACTTCCGATTTTTAGAAGTACCAGATTTTCTCTAATATTTTTAAGGGGAATAGTCTGATTATTCCTGACAACAGATTTCAATAATAAATTTCCTGTTAAGCCGTAAATTCTAACCTCGCTGTTTTCAGATAAACCTAAAAATGAGATTTCACGTCCTTTTGAAATTAATTGGATTTTATTTTCATTTTTAAGATTAGAAAAACCTGCCCCCAAATCCTTAAATTCAACTGCTCCTATAGCCGGAGTCGCTGGACGTGTTTCACTTAACTGATCGACAGTAGGAATGGTGTATGGGCTCAAAGTAGCCACACCTGCAGCTTTAGCTATGCTTGTTGAAGATATCATAGCAACAGTCTGTCCATTTGAAGTTGAAAGCACCGGGCGCTTCTTATCGGTCGCAAATGTTTCAAGCGCGTTAAATATAGTTGCCGTTGAAGGATCAGCTACCTGAATACAATTTCTGTCTGTAGTCACAATAGATGCAGAGGCAACTGAGTAAATTACATTATGTGGCTCTATGATTGCAGTTGCAGCTGCATCAGTTCCTTTTGTTTCCAACAAATCAGAATAAGCACTTGAAGCTGCATCTACATTATTTACAACAATCGAATTTACCAGATATACATTCGCTTTTCCTTTTACAGTTGTGAGGGCACTAATGGCACCATTTCCCTGATTTCCTGTAAAAGTGCAATTAACGGCAGTGAGATTTACCGTGTAATTGGTGCTGCTTTGAACGGAAGCCAGTAAAGCTCCGCCGTTTTTTTCAGAGATATTGTTTACGAAAGAAGAATTGGTGATTTTTACATTACAAGGATCAACTGCTGTCCCCCGAGCTACCACAGCTCCACCGCCTCCATTCGAGTTAAGTCCGGCTTTGTTTCCTACAAAACTACATTTGTCAATGACTACATTGGCTCCGTTATATATACAAAGAGCCGGTCCACCATAACTTCCAACACAGGTATTGTTTTGAAACAAACAATTGGTGATGTTAGCAGCACCCTGAATACGGACAGCAGCACCGTTGTTTGATCCTGCATTGATATCTCTGAAAATACAATTGTCGATATTAATAGTTGAACCGAGAGCAGCAGTAATATTCGGATATGTTGATCCTGCTGATCCGTCGAATATTAAGTTAGATACATTTGCAGTAATACCTGCAGCAAGGTCAAAAACTTTTTTGCCTACGGTAGTTTGTTTTAATACTACCCTGGCACCGTTGAGTGTGTTAATCCCATTCATTGAAATACTTTTCATTGCGATTTCATTGTTCAACAGAATGTCGTTGTTTGGAGCTTCGAATTCAAATACAATGAGATCTCCCACAGTAGCAGCAGCTACGGCTTCTTTCAGCGATCCTGTCCCGATAGAATCGTTTGATGTAACTGTAATAGTTGCCGCCGAAATGGTTGATCCTAAGGCAACTGAAACCAATAAAAGTAATAATTTTGTTTTCATAAAAATTTAATTTAAATGATTAATAATAAATAGACTCTTAACCTTACTATTTTTTCTTAAAAGATAAGTGATCATAATTGTGACATATTATTCCACCTATAACGGGTTCTAACGCTACAAAATAACGATACATACCTAAGTCAGATGGATGTGAACCGTCAACAGTAGCTTCAGAATCTTCGCCGAGTAATTGATTGCCCTCAACATAATATAAATCAGCAGTTTCATTAACAAGAATATCATAAGCAGCTTTCATCCCCACACGGCGGTTATTGTTTGTGGGTATGTTTTTGAAATTATCATAAGCAGGAGTTCTGTCTTCTATCAATACAATAGGGGCGGTTGGCCGTATTGTTCTAAGCTTGCGTACCAAGGCCAATGTTCTGTCAGTAATTTCTTGTGTGCTAAATCTGGACATATTGGGGAGACAATCAATAAAATAAACAGAAGCATCAATCTCTCCCATTATTTCACCGAAATATTCTTCCATTAGTCCATTTCCGGAAAACCCAAGGTTAATAACAGGTGTTTCAAATCTACGTCCCAACATGGAAGAGAAAACCATCCCTGTTCGTGAGGCACTACAACCTTGAAGAATAGAAGTTCCGTAAAATACAAAAGGTTTTTTTGTATTTGGGGTTGTCGCTTTGATAGTGGCCTCTGGTGAGAAGCCCATCTCTAAAAATGATATGCCATTATATAAAGGCAAGTACACCATACATTCATAGGTCTTAGTTGCTTCAAGACCTCCTTTGAGCAGCGATTCCTGCTCCATCCCGTTTTTGGTTGGTTTACCTACTCCAGCCCAAACCCATTGGTTGTTTTGTTTTATATACAAATCGAGACCATTAATAGCCTGAGGTGTCATATGGGGCATGGAACTGGTTCCACGAAGTATCCAGTGAGCATTTATAAAGCAAGTACCTTTAACCGTAAACCGGACAGAAATACCAGCAGCATGCCGACTTAATCTCCAAACATTAGCAGACACAACTGTATTATATTTATCAGGTAGCCTGGTATAATTATCAATATTCTCTTCCCAGCCCATTCCCTCAATTCTCAGATTTTGTGCATTCACCCACAATGTTGTTGAATCTCCAATACCTTTATTGGAAACCATCTCTTTATCCAGACTTTCTATTGACATGGAACTAGATGATTGATGTATTGTTGGGGTTGCTTTTCCCTGACTTTGTACAGTCATATTAAGGCAACAACTCAATGCAAATGCAATATTTATTAGTTTTTTCATAATTTTTGCTCATTTTGAAATTCAGGAGAATCAATCATCACATGTAATGTTCGCTCACTCCTTCATTTTTCGCTTTTCTAATTCTGTATCAATTATCTCCCACAGTATTCATTTCATTAAGTGATAAACGATAGATTACTTTCAAGCAAACCTTCTACAGGGTTGTAAGAGGCATCAATGGTTTTTAAGAATACATAATTTTTCTCACAATGTATTTGTGTTTAGCTTTTGGAAAAAAAGAAACAAATCAATTCAGGGCGACTATAAATATTAGGCGCCCTGAATTTGATTAAAAATTACGGATAAACTTTTGCTGAAACGTTATATAATGTTCTGAAATCCGTTCTCGGAACTTTGATGTCAAGTGTTACATTCCCGATTCCATTCTCAAAGGAAATTGCTTTGACAATTATCAATCCGAATTCTTTATTGTTACCAGCCGATGGGCCCCAAGCGTAAACCATGCCTTTACCAACAACTAATTCTCGATTTGTACCCCTGACTCCTGTATAAACAGTATATGTGCTGGCTATTTTATTGTCTATAAAACTTCTTAAATCTGCCTCTGTTTTAAGAGCATTAAAAGATTCAAATGTTATTTCAGTTCTGTTTCCAGACAATAAACAGAAGTTGGCTTGCGTGAATCCAGCCATATAGGGAGTAATAGCTTGATTATAAAGTGTGCCTGCATTGAAAACATGTGGAGATAATAAGCTTACTTGACTATTGTCATAAACAACACAAACAAAATCCATCATTTCCTGATGAGCAGCAGCTGTTGCCTGGTCAAAAACATGAGGTGCTAAATAACAGGCGAACCAGTTGTTTAATCCTTGACCAATCTGAGTTGTAAGATGTACATCTTTAAAATACAGCACATTAGAAATCACTTCCGGTATGATAAGTTCGATGGTTGAAGTTTTATTGTTTACATTTTCACCAATAATTTGTACACTTTCCATCCCGTATTCACCCAAAACCTCAAGTTTAAAATTAAACTCATCCAAAGGTATTCCCAATGCAATTGGAATTTTTACACCATACACACCATTTTCTTTGACACGATATGATAGTTTACTGATGTTAGAACCTGAAACTACAGTCCCTTCGTAAGAGTTAATTTCGCCTACACCGAAATTTTGCAAACTTGTAATTCCTCCTTTCATCATGATATTTACAGCATCATCAACAACAGCACCTATTTTAAATGTGTCTATAGCGAGGCCGTCATTTATGTTTTGCACTTTAATGATGATTCCTGAAAGTCCTTTAACTACCATTAGGTTTGCGGTGAAATTCAAGCCCATGAGTGTCAAATTTTGTTCTTCAGAAACTTCGCCGTTAACTATAGTTGAGAATGTTGTCTTTTTAAGTTCGTAGTCAGAAACAATACGTCCGCTAACCACAAAATTTTTATTTTCAAACACCGACTCTCTATAATCGATAGAATCTTTTAAGATGATTTGTGGTATCGTTTTGATATTTTTAAACTCAAAATGTACTTCGGAGCTCCTGTTTTTAGTGTCGAAACAAATAACTACCAGTTCTTTTGCACCATATGTAACCGGAATAAAAAGTGTATCCTTTATTTCTTTCGAAAAAATTTCATTATCATTATTTACAGGATCATTAGCAACTAAACCATTTGCTGTTTCTTTCATGATCAAATACGATATTCGTTTGATACCACGTTCTGATTTGACTACGATCGGAATCTGAAGGATATCTCCTTCATTTAGTCCGTCAAATGTAAACCGTGAGCTGTCTATGGCTATTGATGGTACTGAAGCGTTGGTTAGATACTCATCTCCTACATTGCAACTAAAAAAGCATGCAGTTGCAGATAAAAAGATGATCATTGAAAGCACTGTTTTTATAGTTTTCATAAATTGATTTTTTATTATACGTTGTTAATAGATTTATTAGTTGTCGATAACAACTTGATTAATCATTATTCTACCTATTAAATTCCAATACTGATACCACTGGAAAATGATCAGAAGCTTTTTCGTTGCTTAACACTTCGTACGATTTTACAATAAATGTATTTTTTGGATAAAAACCGATATGGTCGATTGCTATAACCTGACTAGGGTTGTCATATGTTGAAGGACTATCAGTTCCGGGACAAGTACGTGTAAAATACTCTTCAAATAAACCAAAGAATTTTGTGTCCGTAGGTCTGGTATTGAAATCGCCTCCAATAATAACAGGTGTTGTTCCTGTTAATGGTAGAATATTTAGAATTTCTTTTAACTGCTCATACCTATTTTCGGGACTAAAAACCTCCAAATGTGTAGTAGACAATAAAATAGAATCAACTCCCGGCAAATCCACAATAATAGTTCCTAACGCCCTTTGCGCATATGTTGGATCCAATTTTACAAGTGGATATGTATTGGGGTTTTTAAGCGGATATTTACTAAGTATGGTTACACCGAAAAAACCTTTAAAACGAACTCTTTCTGAAAAAAACTGTTTATGCATTTTCGTGAGTTTTCTCAATTCTTCACTTTGATCTAAAAAACAATCATTTACTCCTGTATTTTTATCGACCTCCTGCAAGAGTACAAAATCCGGATTGATTCGGGTTATTACATTTGCAATTCCTTCTATATCATAAGTGCCAGGTTTAGATGGTGGATTGCAAAAATGTATATTGTATGTTAATACTTTGATTTGTTTCAATAACGGCTGATTGTCATTTGAATCACCTTTCTGATTATTATCTATAGTTATATCTAGTACATCAATTGGAATATAAGCCGATTTGTTGCATGAACAACCAATAAAACCAATAAAGACAATATAAAAAACACTTCTTTTCATAAGATATTTAATTTGATAATTAATACTTTTTATTGATTTGGCCAACCCGGATTTTGTGTCAGATTTGGATTTAAAACTCTATCTTCCACCGGAAGAGGATATAAATAATCTTTGTTCTCATCAAACACTTTAACCGATCCTTTATGAGGAAGATAATTTCCTTTGGAAACCTCAGAAAGGCTACTTACTGGAATGTAAGATATATTGGCTGATGTTGATGTTGGCGGATCAACACCAGCATACACTTCAACATCAACAGTTCCGTTTTTGTCTAAATCATATTGTCCGATGCCTCTGAAATATAATCCTTTAAAATTATCAACAAGCAGATGCCCCTCTTTCCACCTCATTAAATCATCCCAGCGGGTATTCGCCTCCATCACTAGTTCAATTCTTCTTTCTCTTCTTATTTCCAACAGTGCACCTTTGTTTATCCCTGACACATGTTGATATAAGTTTGCTTGGTATGGATCGGGATTGGCATTCGCCGAAGCAATATTTAGATTTGGCATTCCTACGCGATCCCGAAGCAATTTGATAGACTTGTCAATGTCAGCTTGGGTTAGTGTACCTAATTCAGCTTTTGCTTCTGCATAATTGAGTAATACTTCCGCATATCTAAAAATTGATAAATCCTGTAATGATTGTTCAGGGCCATCGTTAACCGGATCATTTAAATATTTTATTATTTGGTAACCTGTCGTACAAGTATTGAAATCAGGTCCAAGAATCCTTGTATCATTGATACGATGATAGCCGGAAGTTCTAATCGTTTGAGAAAGTCTTGGGTCCCTGTTTTTTGTTTCTTCAATGAATGGTAAAGTATCGTAACCAATTTTATTGGTGAAAGCACTACCATCATTCATTAAATAACTGTTTATAAATCTTTTTTCTAATCCAGGTCTACCGGATGTTTTAGAAGTAAGATAAAATTGTACTCCATGTTTAATATTCAATTCGTTACTATATCTTCTAATTAGTATTACTTCCTCTGCAACTTGATCTGCATTTATGGAAGCAAATAAATCCTGATAAGGTTTCCCAGAAACACCTGTAGTTTTGTTATATATACTGAATTTACCACTACTAATGAGTTCATTAGAGGCAGAAACAGCTTCTCCCAAATATCTGTCAGCATCTAGTATATTAAACTCAGTATGATATTTTCGGAAAGTCCCTTCATACAAGCATATTCTCGACTTTAATGCTAAAGCGGTCCATTTATTTATAAGCTCTATATTTTTATCTACACTTAAATTTGCGATTGCGAAATCAATATCTGCCAAAATGGAATCCATTATAAGTACCCTGGAATCTCTTGGTTTCATAAGATTTTCCTCGTCATTGGTTTCAATAACGACTGAGTACCAGGGCACATCGCCGTATCTTTTAACTTTTTCAAAATAAAACTGCGCCCGAAAAAATTTAGCGATCCCAAAGTATTTATTTCTTATCTTGGTATTCTCATATGATAATGCATTCTTATTGCAATAGTTCGTTCAAAAAATAGCTATATTTACGCGGCCATAGTGCCGAAATACAAAAGATCTTTGACATGCTGATGATTTTTGATTGAGTTCGGGTTGATG
>Ga0209125_1003665_pt1 | contig 10325 bp, 12 predicted proteins | sample BarGraIncub1131A_FD_184503 | JGI IMG/M metagenome (GOLD analysis project Ga0209125, IMG submission 184503) | Arctic peat soil microbial communities from Barrow, Alaska - Barrow Graham LP Incubations 11-31A (SPAdes) (version 2) | ecosystem: Environmental > Terrestrial > Soil > Wetlands > Peat... | reverse complement strand
AAGGCGGCGCCCTCCCCGCCGCCACCGCCGAAGATGGTGAATTCCGCACCCTTGGCGATGTACAGAAGAGGTGCCGCGGTACCGAAGAAACCGATATCGAGCTTTCCTGCCTTGACCGCGCTCAAGCCTTCGCCGGAGTTCGCGAAACGGAACAGTTCAACATCCAGCCCTTCCTGGGCAAAGAAACCTTTATCCTTCGCCACGAAGTAGAGAAGGTGTTCCACCGTGGCGATATGGCCGGCCCTGATCTTTTTCAGTTCCGCGGCTGAACTTGTGCAGACGGTGGTAACTGTGAGCAGCAACAGCAGTGCGATTATCCGTCTCATCCGAAACTCTCCTCTTAGTTGTTCTTCTTATAGAAAGCCAGCATCTGCCGATAGATCTTGTCCTTCGGCTCTTTCTTGATGACCGCGTCCAGTGCGTCCTTGTAGATGCTCGTGTTGATATGCTTGTCCACCGGGTAGTTCTGGGTGACATAGCCGGCATCCTGCATATTTTTCCAGAAGTCGAGGATCCCTTTGCGCAGCGGGTCGGGGTTAGACTCGGCCACCCTCTTGACGTAGGTCTCCTGGCGGATGATCTCCTCGTCGATCTTCAGGGCTTTGGTATAGATTTTCACCGTCTCGTCCGGGTTGGTTTTGTAGAACCGGTAGGCACGGATCAGGGCGGTCAGAAATTTCTTATAGGTATCCCGGTCGGCGTTGACGTCCTTGGTCAGGGCGACGATGCGGCAGCAGGTGTAGTCGGGATAGAACTCCTCGATGAAGTGGGCGACCTTGAGGCCGTGGTTTTTCTCGGCCAGGGAGAAATGGGGCGGATAGACCAAGCCGGCATCCACCGAGCCCTTGTTGACCGCCTCAACCACCGATGCCACCGAGCCCATTTCGACGAAGCTGATCTCCTTTTTCCAGTCGATGCCCGCCTTTTTCAGGGCACCCTTGAAAATCACGTCGCCGGTGGAGAGCTTCACCAGGGCGATTTTTTTCCCCTTGTACACCTTGAGGTTCTTGCCGGAAAGTTCCGCCAGCCGTTCCGGCCTGGTGATGATCGCCTGGCCGCCGATCATCATGCCGCCGATGAAGGTGAACTCGCTCCCCTTGCTGATGAAGAGGAGCGGCGCGGTGGTGCCGAAGGTCCCCACGTCCAGCTTCCCCGCCTTGAGGGCGGCCAGGCCCTCGGCAGTGCTGCCGAACTGGAACAGCTCGACGTCGACCCCGGCATCCTTGAAGTACCCTTTTTCCTTGGCGACAAAATAGAGGCCGTGGGCGGGTTCGGGGACGTAACCGACCTTGAGTTTCGGCAGCCCGGCCCCGTAAACGGTGCCGGCGGCAAGCGACAGCAGCAGGACAAATGTGGCAATTCTTCTCATCTTGAACCTCCCTTGATAGTTGACAGATTCCCCGAAGGGACCGAACAGCAGTCCGGAACGCAAACAGCCCGGCTTTTTAGTTCCTGCAAGACCGCGTTATCCCGGCCGTCCCCCAGTGCCAGGCGGTCCAGGGCATCGCAGTAGATCTCCTCGTAGACATGATTGGCCAGGAAATCCCGCGGCCGTCCCTCGCCCTGCAACTGCAGCTGTCGCCAGAGCTTCTCAATGCGCCAGTAGTCCGGGTTCGGGTCAAAACGAACCGCACGTTGCGGCTTCGGATCGCGGAGCAGCTTGAGCGCCTGGCGCCAGGCGGCCTCCGGCTGAAGCTGCAGCGACTGGTGAGCCCGGATCAGGGCGCTCACCAGCTTGACAAGACTTATTTTGTCCAGGGACCCGGCGGCGAGCACCACCCCCTTCCCCTCCAGTTCCAACGCCGCAGCCTCATTCTGTCCGGCCGGCAGCTTCCCACTCGGAGCGGTCCCTCCGCCGGCGACGATTTTCAGCTCCTTGCCGCCCGCGATCCTTTGCAGGGTTTCTCCCAGGGCGAAGGCGCCCGCATCGATGCGTCCGGCGGACAGGGCGGACAGGCCGCTCCCGGAATCGGGGAAACGGACCAGGGCCACCGACAACCCCTCGGCGCGAAAGAGACCTTGTTCGGAGGCGAGCAGGCAAAGGAGGCTGCCGGGATGATCCAGATAGCCGAGCCGAATCTGCCTGCCGGAATCTGCGCCGACCGAAACCGCGGTCAGGAGCAGCATCAATAGGGTCGCGGCCAGCGAAATCGGGAACAAGATCGACGCCATGCTCAGATCCCCTCCCCCACGGTACGGACCGTCTGCCCCTCGTCCAGTTCTTCCAGAACGTCGGCGTGCAGTTCGCTGATCAAGCGGTCCCGCAGGGTCACGAACGCCGAACTGCCGAACAGCTCCTGGCGGTGACGCGGCCGGGGAATGTCCACCGGAAACACCCCGCGGATCGAGCCGGGGTTGAGACCCATAACGACCACCCGGCTGGCGAGCAGGATCGCCTCCTCGACGTCGTGGGTGACGAAGAAGACGGTCTTCCTTTCATCCCTTTTCTGCTGCCAGAGGGTTAAAAGCAGATCCTGCAGGCGGGCCCGGGTTATAGCATCCAGGGCGCCGAACGGCTCGTCCATCAGGAGCACCGGGGAATCGACGGCAAAGGCCCGGGCGATGGCCGCCCGCTGGCGCATCCCCCCGGAGAGGGCGCCCGGCAATTTGTGATAGACATCCGCGAGGCCGACCATTTCCAGGTAGGCCTGGGCCGTTTCCCGCTGCTCCGCCTTCTGCTGACCGGGAAACGCCTGTTCCAGGGCCAGGACGATATTCTGCCCGGTGCTCATCCAGGGGAACAGGCTGTAATCCTGGAACACCACCCCCCGGTCCAGGCCGGGTCCGTTGATGGGCCTGCCATCCAGGGTAAGCGAGCCGGCCGACGGCAGGGCCAGGCCGGCCAGCAGACGGAGCAGGGTGCTTTTGCCGCACCCCGAGGGTCCCAGCAGGCAGACGAATTCGCCCGCTGCCGCGGTAAAAGTGATGTCGTCCAGGATCTGCTGGCTACCGTAGACAAAGGAAACATTGGTCAGGGATATTTCATGCATGGCTGCGATCCGTCCGGTCGTCTTTGGTAAAAGTCGTTGTGGAAACAAAAAAAAGGCCGAGGGAGAGCCAACAGGCCCACCTCGACCTCCAGTTTTTCTGGTCAGCCAAGAATAGCAAACAGATATACCGCGGTGTCTCGGCGCTCAAGTCCGAAATTCCCGCTTTGTTTTAGTGATTAACTAAATAGCAAATTAACACTGATGTTGTCAAGAATAATTTATACTTATCCTATTGAATTAGTATTTTAATTACAGCGGCGGGAGCATCCGCTCCCGAAGCGCTTTCAGTTCCCCTGCCGGCCGCGCTGGCCAGGACGGATAGGCGCTTTAATGATCCCATGGCGGTCCCGGCTCCATCCTGCAAGTAATGCTAGACATCCTGGAACAGAGCGGTCGACAGGTAACGCTCGCCCGAATCGGGGAGCACGACCACGATCAGCTTCCCCTTGTTCTCGGGACGCCTGGCTATCTGGCGACCGACAAAGGCGGCGGCTCCGCCCGAAATGCCAACCAGAAGCCCCTCCTCGCGCGCGAGTTGCCGCGAGACCTCGAAGGCCTCTTCGTTTTTCACCTTATATATCTCGTCGTAAATCCCCTGATTGAGCACGCCGGGTAAAAAACCGGCCCCGATCCCCTGTATCTTGTGGGGACCAGGTTGACCGCCGGAGAGAACCGGAGAGTCGAAAGGTTCCACAGCGACCACCATGACTGCGGGGTTGCGCGCCTTGAGCACCTCGCCCACCCCGGTCAAGGTACCGCCGGTGCCGACACCCGCCACGAGGATGTCAACCTTGCCGTCGGTGTCCGCCCAGATCTCCTCGGCCGTGGTGGCGCGGTGAATGGCAGGGTTGGCCGGATTGTTGAACTGCTGAGGCACGTAGGAGTTCGGTGTCGAGGCGGCCAGCTCCTCAGCTTTCTCGATGGCACCCTTCATTCCCTTGGCACCCGGGGTCAGAACCAGCTCGGCACCGTAGGCCTTCAGGAGGTTACGCCTCTCGATGCTCATGGTGTCAGGCATGGTGAGGATGAGTCGGTACCCTTTCGCCGCCGCGACAAACGCGAGGGCTATGCCCGTATTACCGCTGGTAGGCTCGATAATAACGGTACCCTCGGTGATGAGCCCCTTGTCTTCGCCGTCCTTGATCATGGCGAAGCCGATCCGGTCCTTGACGCTGCCGCCCGGGTTGAATGCCTCAAGTTTGGCCACGACTTCGGCACCGGCGCCGGCGCCGAAACGAGACAGTCTCAAAAGTGGTGTCCTGCCGATCAATTCAGTGAGGTTGTTTGCAATTTTAGCCATGAGGATCTCCTTTTAGTTTTCAGCAAGATGCGTATGTCTCTATGGTTTATCTCTCTGGCGCAGAAACATGAATCGCTTCGAATCCAGCAGGGTCAACAGCGCTTCCTCGACGGTTCCCGCCAGCATGAAGGGCATGACCCGTCGGGCAAGCAGCACGTCAATCGCCCCGGAACCTATCTGTTCCACTACCACCCCCTGGCAATCCGCAATCAGGTCAGCGCTCCTTTCCAGTGCGTCCTCGCTATGTTCGTGCCCCACGCAGGCGGGCGTATTTTTTCTCTCTTCACAAAATTCCCAGCGTCCCTCTTCCAGCTCGTAGACCTGGAAGCACCGGGCACGGCCAAAATGTGCATTCACCTGCTTGCCATCGCTGCTGGCCACCGCGATTCTGACCCCCATCCCGTACCCCTTTTACTGCTCTAACTGACGAAACTAAAAAGGTCGCGGTAGCAAAGGAACATTTCATCACTCCCCCCGATACTCTCCCGTCACTATGAATTGCCACTAAATGGCAGCACCATCCTGCACCATGCCTGACTCCAACTCTTGGGTTATCTCGCTCCACTTCCTAAGCCAGGCAGCGAAGGTGGCGGCGTCCAGGGAGTGCGGCGTTCCGACTCCGAGGCCCTGAACCACCAGGCGCGCCAGCTTGCGATAGACACTGCTGAGGTGTGACCCTGGTGCGGACTCTATCACGGTCTGGCTGCCGTATTCCCCGACCGACACCATGAGCGAGTGAGGAACCGATACGATCGGTTTGGTTCCCGCTCCCCGCGTGAAATCATCCACCAGAGACTCGAAGAATGGCCCGGATATGTTATTGGCGATGACGCCGCCAAACATGCTGTCATCAGGGCTTTTCGAGCTAAAGGCGCCCAGAAACAGATTCAGGGTGGTAAGGGCAGCGAAATCATCGGAGGTTACCACGAAAAGCCGCGCCGGTTCACCTTCGCTACGCAGAAACGGCAGCACCGATTCGGGCCCACCAGAGATGTCATGCACCACGAAATCGGGGCGGAAACGTGCCATCAATTCCATGCGGCGAACAACGTCGAATTCAGGCGCGATGTCCGCTTCATCATCAACGCCGCATTCGATGCAGAGAATATTCTGAAAACCGATGGCACAGTGGATTTTGGTGTCGTTGCATGCCTCCTTGCAGGCATTGACACAGGCGGCCGCCAGGGGTGCGCGCCCCCGCAACAGGCCCGTGGAAATTCTGTGGCGGTCGTATCCCAAATGGGCGACCCGATATCCCTGTTCCGCCAAGGCCGCGCTCAGATTGACCGCCGTCGTGGATACACCGGCACCGCTTCTGCCCGTTATCACAAGATGTTCCGTAGACATAGAGTCCCCTTGGTAAATCCTCCAATCGCCCAGCATACAGGTCTATGGCTTACATTCAGCCGTTTCCAAGAGCTGGAAACTTCGATCCGGCAAATACCGGGAGATGGGAATCCGGATTGGTTGCCCGTCAAATATTTGCGCCATCCCGCACGGTTCCTGTCTCCAACTCGGCAATAATTTCTCCCCACTTGACGGCCCACTGCTTCAGCACGTGGCGCTGGAGGAAGCTTGGTCGCCTCACCTCGTTGGGCTCCAGTACGAGCCGAGCTAGTTTACGATAGGCGCCGGCAGTGAGTGAGAATGGCGCCGATTCGATCAATGTCTGGTTGTAGAAATCGCTCACCGAAACCATCAGAGAATTGGAAATGCTGGCCACGATTGAGGCGTTGGTCTGAGCGACATAATCGGCGACGATTGATTTGTAGAGTTGGCCCGACAGATTGTTTACGACAACACCTCCAAAGCGGCAATCTACCGCCGCCACGGTGTTAAGCCAGGCGAAAATTTCATTGACGACATGTATTGCACCCATATCCGCCGAAGTCACCGCAAGCAGGCGTGTCCCCCCTTCCGTTATAGCCGGTAGTACAAACGGTTTTTCCGGATCCCAGGGTACGTCATGGACTACGAAATCCGGGCTATATCCGGTAACGAGCGGATGCCTGAGCAGATACGCTGTCGGGCTAGTATCTCCTTCGATGATCAGTCCCCCCGTCTCGACACACAGAGAGTTATGACAACCAGGGGCGTACAGAGGGGTGCTGGAACCGCATTCCCAGTTCGGGATCGGCAGCATCCTCCCGGCGCCTCGTAGCGATGCCGACGAATTCCCGCGGGGATCATAGCCGAACAGCAGCACTCTCTTTCCGGTCTCCGCTAGAGCTGCAGTCAGGTTGGCTGCCGTGGTCGACTTGCCAACACCGCCCTTTCCTACGAAGACTAAATGCTCTGTAAACGCCTTCATACTTCTCCCACCACCAAATGGCGCTTCAAATTCTTACCGCAGCCTTCGATCATTCCAGCCTTGACGCAATTGAGACAATCCCTCAGCGCGCAGATGCCGCAGTTGTGGGACTGGAACACCGGGATGTTCCTCGCATGCGCCACTCCCATTACCTGCCTGCGCGCCCTGTGCGACACCTTGCTGGTGAATAGCACCACAGCATCCGTATGCCCGAGTTTGTCCTGGAGGTCGACCTCGGATTTGTTGAATATCCTCAGATCGACACCAAGGTTTTCCGCCTCTTGCCGATAATGCCTCTGTAGCCGGTCAATCCCACCTACAAGCGAAATTCGCATGGCTGCTCCCTTAGGTATATTGCTCCGAGGTCATATCCTCTTAATGCTGCATTTTTTCCGCCCTCTCGGCCCTGTTCCCAGTCCCATGCCAGTCGGCACCTGTCCCTCAGTTCCACTCATTCCAGGTGCGCCTGGTTGGTGGCTCAGACAACCCTGCCTGTCCGCTGATAGATCGCCGCCACCGCGTGATGGCGGTAATAGTGGCTGATGCGCCTGAACCCGTAGGGATTGATGAGGCTATCCAATTCCTCGTGGGTGAAGGTCTTCGCGCAACTGGCGCATTTGAAGTGGTGGCTGCAGGAGGGACTGCACGTGGTGCCCTGCTGACGGCAGCGCACCTCGATCAGCAGGTAGCCACCAGGCCGCAGGTTCGCGACCACGTTGTCCAGGTAGCGATGCTGCTCGGCGTCCTCCATGATGATGTTGAAAACATAGGTGGAGAGCACCAGGTCGACCCTAAGCCGGCTTTGCTCCAACTCTCCTACATCCATGAGGCCCGCCAGCTGCCTGGCGGCGGGTCGACCCCGCTGGATTGCCACCTGCTCGGGAAGGTCGGCCGCGTAGACCGTGAACCCGTGCTCTGCCAGATAGAGCGCATTGCGCAGGGTGCCGGAGCCGTAATCGAGCACGGTATCGGCCTGACTCTGCCTGAAGAATCCGGAGTAGCGGGTGATGCTTGCGGCCGCCTTTGTCATCTACCCCCTTAGTCAAAAACAAAGGCCAGGGCGTCTCCCCTAAAGACTGAAACCCTGGCCTCCAGCTTCCTGGTCAACCGTTATCCTAAATGAGTAATTCTGAAACAGTTGCGCCTCCATTATTTTTTATCCATCGGCTTAGTATACTAAAGGGGCAAATTTTTTTCGCTAGGTCAGATACAGAAATTCAGGATTCCCTTCTGGGTCTCCTCGGCGTTATCTATCTTCTCCAGCACATCGGCGAGGGTGGTGCCGTCCAAGATCATAGCCATGGCGTCGCGCACATCCTTCATCACCACCCTGATGCCGCAGGTAAGCTCGTTTTCGCACTCGGTACACTTGGCGTACGAGGTTTCGCTGACACAGGGAACCGGCGCCAACGGGCCTTCCATCATCCGGATCGCCTGCCCGAAGGTGATTGTTTTCGGGTGCCGCCCCAGGAAATAACCGCCCCCCTTCCCTTTCTTGCTCTGCAGGATGCCGTTATTCTTCAGGGCAAGCAGGATCGCTTCGAGGAATTTCTTCGGGATACTCTCATCCCGCGCCAGATCCGCGATGAGGATCGGCCCCTGCTCGTAGCGCCGCGCCAGGTATATGAGGGCTTTCAGCCCGTATTTGGTTTTCTTCGATATCATCATGCTTATCCTATCAACCAAGTAGGATATACTTATCATCTCAACACAAACTTTGTCAAGAATTACTTTAAGCCTGATTTAGTCGTCGGCCTTGGTGTCCGGTACAGTCCGCTCCCGTGGGCTGACCGGCAGCGCGCGAATACTCCATTTCCTTTTACGGTCAAACGTGCTACTAATGAGAGGCAATGCCATCCAGAGACTCTACAATCAGCCACCGTATCAACCATTTCCGCCCGCAGATCCTGCTAATTCTCCTGGCCACGCTCAGCCTCCTGTTCACAGGAGTGCGCGTCCCGGACCTATCACGGCCGCACCGCCCTAAACTGACCCATCGCCTCGTATTCGAAACTCAGCATAAAAATTTCTCCAAAAACCTCAAGCAGTGCGACCAGTTCGGTACCGCGTTGCCGAAGCTTCTGGTATCAAGCAGTACCATCTCCTATCATGCCGTCCCTCAGCTTGTCCCACCACTGTACGCCACTCATCTGTTCCCCCCCAACTCCGGCCGTTCTCCTCCCGCGCCACAAAGCTAGCCTGAACCAAAAGTTGATACCTTGCGCCCTCACCGGTACAGCATGCCTGCTGCACTACCTGGAGAGCTGCGGGAAATATACAACGAGTCATATCGCCTCGCTCATTGGCCTGGGGGATTCTTACTGGCTGGACGAGCGGATTATCTTCATCTTCCCGGCACTCGTAATCTTCTTCCGGTTTTCCCGGCAGCTGGCGCATAAGACTACCCTGGCGCTGATGGTCCCGCCTTTAGTCGCCTTGGCCCCTGAACCAATTACCGGCAGGGATATGAAGAAACTGCCGGACAAAGGCCCCTTGCCTTCTGCGACCCGCACCCATGGCCGTGGCTCTTTCTTGCGTCTGATCTCCTCCCCGCATTTCATTGCGCTGACGGTTGACCTTATGGAGACCCGTATGAAACGTATTGCAATAATTGTACTGACAATCTTGATTTCAGGCATCCACACGATTGGTTATGCCGCAAACTGTAACTGTAATGATTGGATGGAAAAAGGCGGGTATTGTGTTGATTATATTAAAACAAGAATTCCGACGTTTCCAATCCCGAATAGGGATGAAATGGTCGGCCTTAAAAACACCGGCATTTATGATGTAACTGAAGGAGATGTCGCAGTATTTTTCAACAAGAATTACTGGCACGTCGCTTTTGTGGAGAAGGTGTATCGGGATCAGCGTGGGAAAGCAACGGCGATAAATGTCAGTGAAATGAATTTCGGCGATGCGTTGTCACTACCCGAGTTCAAAGCCAAATGGAAATCGAATAGTCCGGCTGAATTGAATAGGTCTTTCTGTTGCGGAATTACGGATAATTACGACCAAATAACCTTGCGGGATAAAATCACTCTGAACACGGTTAAACAAATATGGTCCCCCGATGACGTCGCATCTGAAGGCATCGGCCGACGTCGGGTTAAAGCGATAGTTGGCAAAGTCAGGGAAGTTGTCAATCGGTTCTTTGAATTTTCGGAGAGTTCACTTTAACCAGGACCAAAGAAGAGGACGCCCCTGAAATCATGCCTGACTTGCGATTGCAGGATGTTTGCAGTGATACGATTTGGATGTCCCTCGCTCACTTTCCGACCCTCCCAAGAGTTGCGCATGATTCCAGGGCCGTCCCCTAAGTCCAATACGTTCAACTCGCGACCGATGTCCAGGTACTGTCGGCAGATGGTCCCCAGTAAGGCACGTTTGGCTTTGTCATAGATAAAAGCGGAATTGACAAGATAGGGGTCAAGTTCCAAGTCCTTGTTGCGGCGCAGACGCTCGATGACCGCGCCTTCACCGAGAACAAAAGGAGAGTTGTTAAGCAGTATTTCAAAAGCAGTAGGATTCATTTTTGATATTTCCAACGCTTGACTGACCCGGCTTGCCCAGATCCTGCCTTTTGGTTTGCAATCGCCGTTCCTTGCCTTGAGGTGTCCTGTCAATAGTGGACACTCCCAACTCAAGCGGCAGCCGGCTGTATGTTGCAATTTTGTGCAAATACAGCCGGCGCTAGATTGCCGAGGCGCGAATGACGCCGTTG
>Ga0209125_1003661_pt1 | contig 10336 bp, 11 predicted proteins | sample BarGraIncub1131A_FD_184503 | JGI IMG/M metagenome (GOLD analysis project Ga0209125, IMG submission 184503) | Arctic peat soil microbial communities from Barrow, Alaska - Barrow Graham LP Incubations 11-31A (SPAdes) (version 2) | ecosystem: Environmental > Terrestrial > Soil > Wetlands > Peat... | reverse complement strand
ATCTGAGGATTTGGACAGATTAGCAAAAGAAAATAATGTAACAATTTTAGGTACAGGAGTTAATCCAGGCTTTGTTTTAGATACATTAATTATTACATTATCTGCTGCCTGCAGAAGTGTAGATTCTATTAGAGCAGAAAGGGTAAATGATCTAGCTCCTTTTGGTCCAACTGTCATGAAAAATCAGGGTGTTGGAACAACTCTAGAAGAATTTGAAGCTGGAATTAAAAAGGGCACAATAGTTGGTCACGTAGGCTTTGCACAATCTATACCAATGATTGCAAAAGCACTAGGACTAGAGTATGACGAAATAACACAAAACCGTGAACCAATAATATCAAATACATATAGGGAAACTCCCTGTGCTAAGGTTGAACCGGGTATGGTAGCTGGCTGTAATCATGTAGCTATAGCTACAAAAGACGGAAAACCAATTATAACACTAGAACACCTACAACAAATTCATCCAGAAGCAGAAGCAGTGGACACTGGTGATTACATATTTATAAAAGGTGATCAAGATCTTCATTTAGCAATAAAACCTGAAACACCTGGTGGAATAGGAACTATAGCTATGGCTGTAAACATGATTCCTCAAGTTATAGCTAGTAGAGCTGGTCTTAAAACAATGATGGATTTGCCAATTCCTCATAATATAGAAAATAGCTTTGCAGAGCAAGTTAATTATTACAAATAACAATTTAGGGGAGTGTTCATAAATTATTATCATAGCTGTCATGTGACTGACACATTAATAGATTAATATTAATGAATAGGCTCCCCCTATAAGATAGATAATTGCAAATAACACTGGTCTTATGACGGTGTTATTTTTTTTTGTTTTCTATTGGTAAGGTGATAACAGCTATAATTTAATTGAAAAATAAAAAAGCACTCATAAAAAGAGTGCTTTTTTGGTGCAGATGACAGGAATCGAACCTGCACGCCGTAAAGCGCTAGACCCTGATTCTAGTGCGTCTGCCAATTCCGCCACATCTGCATAAATGGTAATCAACCAAGATATATTTAGTGTAAGTAACTACATTATATACCTTTTTTCTAATTTGGTGTTAATTATTTTGAGATTTTTTTACTTCTTATGATAATGTTCATAAATTATTGTTATAGTTGTCATGTGACTGACACATGAATGGATTATTATTAATGAATAGGCTCCCCCTATAAGATAGATAATTACAAATAACATCGGATTGATAACGGTGTTATTTTTTTTGGCTAATAATTGTTGACATAAACCAAATAAAAGGTCTATTATGTACTTTGTTCTAGTTTTTACTTTAAATATGATTATGCGGTGTCTTAGATGATATAAGATAAGGTATAATAGAAAATAACAGGATGGTGATTTTATGTTAAAAGCAGTTATCTTCGATATGGATGGGGTAATTATTGATAGTGAACCTACACATATGAAGCTGGAAAATGCGACTTATAAAAAATTAGGCATAGAGGTTACAGGCGATGAGCATTACTCTTTTGTAGGATCAACCTCTCATTATATGTGGGAAGCTTTAAAAAATAAATATAAACTTAATCAAACACTTGAGGAGTTAATTGAATACGATAGAAGCATATATTTTGAATACCTTAATTCAGATGAATGCGAGATTACCCTTATTGCTGGGGTGAAAGGGCTAATAGAAGAGTTGTATGAGAATGGAATAAAGCTAGCCATTGCCTCATCATCACCACTAAATGTAATTGAGGCTATAGCAAAGAAATTTCAAATAGAAGAATACTTTGAAGTTTTTGTTACCGGCGACGATGTAAAGAGAAGCAAGCCTGAACCAGATATATTTCTTTTCGCTTCAGAAAAGCTTGGGGTAAGTCCTGAAAATTGTGTAGTTATTGAGGATTCTCATAATGGAGTTCGTGCGGCTAAAAAAGCAGGTATGAAGTGTGTAGGAATTAATAGTGATCCTACTGGAAGTCAAGATATTTCCATGGCGGATTTAGAAATAAATAGCTTTAAAGAAGTGAATTATAAAAAGTTAAATCAATAAATTAAAAATATTAAATCATAGGCTTTCCCTATGATTTAGATATTTACAAATAACATCAGATTGATAACGGTGTTATTTTTTTTGTTTTTTGCAGGAATGTGTAAAGGACTTTCGGAGAAGAATGGGGGAGTTACTTTTTTTAATAAATTTAGAAGGGAAATGGTGGGGGAGTATAGAAATATGGTAGTAGGAGGGGGTTATAATATGAACAAGGCAGGTAAACACTTACTATTGGTTATGGTGTTATGTATGTTGATGATATCAATCATTCCTACAAAAGCCTGGGCAAATTCTGCGGAATCGCCATCATTGGTAATACTCGTTAACAACCCGCCAGATGATCTTTCTATTGTATTGCTATCCAATGAAAATCAACCAAAAGCGAGAGTCCGGCGGATTGCATGGGAAGGATATTATGCTTTTTATTCGAGAGATATGCAGGCCAGTGACGTGTATACCTTTAAGGTCACCACAAATGGGGAGAGCTTTGAATGTACGCTTGGTGAACCATTGCAGGGCTATAATAACGTGGTTACCTTGAACGTATCCAATAGGAAGTTTACGCCCGGCAAATATCTTTTGCGCACGGTGCTCTTGGTGTCAATACGATTACTGCTTACGCTTTTGCTTGAAGGCATAATTTTTTGGCTCTTTAGATTTAGACAAAAGAGAAGTTGGTTTATGTTTCTTACTATCAACCTTGTTACACAGGGTGTATTGAATTTTTGGTTGAGTATCGGAAGTTCGCTGATGTCAAGATATTTGATTTTCAGTTTAATTATAGGAGAGGTTTTTGTATTTGCGGCTGAAATGATTGCGTTTCCCATTTTCATTGAGGAGCATAAAAAGAGCCGTATCTTGATTTATGTTTTTGTTGCAAATCTTATAAGCTTAATTGTAGGTGGTTATATTATCTCGGTTTTGCCGGTTTAGACATGATCCCCGAAATATAAGTATTATCTTTAAGTTAAAACAATCAAGGAGGAAACAAATAATGAAGCATGAATTTTCTAATCAGCCAGAAATATTTAAGGAAGAATATCCTAGTCAGTTGAGTACATTTAGTTGGATGGATTTTGTAACAGCTATTCCATCTCCTTTATTTCTAGTAACAACATACAAAGATAATGGAAAGCCAAACGCATGTTTGCAATCATGGTCAACTTTTGTAGGCGACGGAGGAGAATTTATTTGTATTATAGCTTCTGTCTCTAAATATGGACATTTATATAAAACCCTTATTAAAACAAAAGAATGTGTTCTTAATTTTCCAGCATCAGATATTTATGACAAATGCACTCTGACGATTCAAAATAATGGTTATGAGGATGATGAAATTACCAAATCTGGATTAACAGTTGAAAAGGCGAAACTGGTTGATGCCCCAAGAATTACAGAATGCTTTTTAAATATTGAATGTGAGCTTTTATGGGAAAAAGATCATTTCGAAGGGTGTAGAGATGTTACTGTTTGCTTAAGAGCTAAACATATTGCTATGAATAGTGATTACTATGATGAAGATAAAAAAGGCAGATATGGTAAAACAGGATATATTTATAATATACACTCTCCAATGAATGCAGAGACCGGAGAAAATTTTGGTTCATGTCTTGGTGTTATAAAGAAATGTAAATAAACTGGTCAAACTTGTATTTAAAAGTAGTTCTAAAAATTATTTATGTAACTAAAAGAAGATAGGGAGACGATATTAAGTGTAATGGATATTACGTTTTTACAGTTAATTCTCAAGGCGCTGATATTTTATTGTTTTATATGTATGAAAATAAAGGCATTACGAAGTAATTGAAAAGGAGTAAAATAAATGAGTGAAGAGAAAATAATCAACACAACAAGAGAACCTAATACTATTGATACTTTATATCAAGATTTTATGAGACTTGGCATAAATAACAGTGATATATTATTAGTTCATTCTTCATTGTCAAACTTGGGATGGGTTTGTGGTGGGGCGCAGACTGTAATAACTGCATTAATGAATGCAGTGGGGAGTGATGGAACATTGGTTATGCCAGCTCATAGTGGAGAATGGAGTGACCCTGCTGAATGGAGAAAACCACCGGTACCAAAAGAATGGATACAAACAATATATGATAATATGCCAGCATTTGACCCTGAAATTTCACCAACACGAGGAATGGGGCGTATTGCAGAATTATTTAGAACATTTCCCAACACAATAAGGTCAAATCATCCACATGTATCATTTAGTGCAAATGGGAGAGAGGCAATGCATATTATTGAAAATCATCCATTGACTCCACAGCTTGGTATGGATTCCCCAATTGGCAAAATGTATAATTTAAAAGCAAAAGTTCTTTTATTAGGAGTAGGATATAATTCTTGCACCAGTTTTCATCTTTCAGAATCACTTATAGATGAAATGCCTAAAGAACGTATGGGCGCTGCAATATTTGAGAATGGTGAGCGATGCTGGAAATGGTTTGAGGATTATGATTATGACACAGAAGATTTCATGCTAATTGGAAAAGAGTTTGAGAATAATTATAATGTACAAAAGGGCAAGGTTGGTAATGCAGAATGTATGTTGTTTGAAATGAAAGATGGAGTTGACTTTGCTAAGGAATGGTTAATTAAATTTAGATTTGCTGCTAGATAGGATATAAATTATAACTGAGGTGCGTATTTTGCATGGGGTATTTATCAACAAATGGAGGTATAAAATGAAATATTGTATTCTTGTGGGAAGCCCACGTAAAAATGGAAATACATCTAAATTATTAAAGCCGTTTATTGAAGAACTTGAACTTCAACAAGATCAGTATGATTCGATTTGGCTTTATGATAAACATATTGAACCTTGTACTGCTTGTCGAAACTGTCAAAAAGACTGGACAATTTTTGGATGTCGACATGTCGATGATATGCAGGAAATTTTTGATAAAATATATGATTGTGATGTTATTATTTTAGCTACACCTATTTATTCATGGTACTGTACACCACCTATGAAATCAATGTTGGACCGTTTGGTGTATGGAATGAATAAGTATTATGGTGAAGAAAAAGGTCCCTCTCTTTGGAGTGGCAAAAAGTTAGCTATCATAACTACTTGTGGGTATAGACTAGAAGTAGGAGCTGATTTATTTGAAGAAGGCATAAAACGGTATTGTAAGCACTCTCAATTAAAATATGTTGGAATGCTTGCTGAAAGAGATTTTGGGTATAAATCTGTCTTTATAACTGATGATAAAATTGAGCATTCAAAGTTATTTGCTCGACAATTAATAATAAATAGAGAGTAATCTGTTTAATGCACAATATTCATAATGTACGTCACAATGGTAATTTTATGTACAGCAATACCGTTGATTATTTGATTGCTGTTAAGGAGGAGTTATGGATTATATTAAATTTGCTTTAGCAGTGTTATATGTTATAGGTATATATATAGGGATTACAAAAATTTGTATGTGGGTGGCAAACTATGTAGGTGAAAAATTAGGGGTTGGAAAATTTCTTATATACTTATTTCGGAAAAAGAAGAAAAATGAAAATTAATTTATAAAATATTTACATATATTGTGTTCTAATTTTTATAATAAGGAGTAACAATTAAAGTAGGTGGATTTAATAAAATAAAGGAGATATTATGAAAAAAAATATTTCTTATCAAATTAGAAATAAATTATTTTTAAAAATTAAGATTTGGAAAGTAATAATTAGTGTTATTGTAATGCTAGGTGTAATAATATTATTTCCGCATTTTTTTAGAAATACTTATATAGTAACCATTGCAAATAAACGAGTAATAAGACATGATAATATTGATACGTATTTAATTTATACACAAATGCAAGATGGTAATCTAAGGATATTTGAGAATACTAATAGTTTACTAGAATTTAAAATTCGTTCTGAAGATTTGTATTGGGGATTAATAATTAATGGAAAATACGAAATTAAAGCATATGGCTTCAGTATACCTTTATTAACATCTTATCAAAATATTATAAAAGTTAAAGGGGTAAAATAGGAGAAAAATTGGTATCAAGTTTAATTTCGTCATCAATCAGACCTTCTAAGTCCATCGTTATCGAGTATCATATGCTAGTGTACAAATGAACTCTAGAATTGGTTCTATCTTTCAAATAAGGCAAATATAATTGTACAATAATGATATTAGAAGGGAGAAACATAAATGAGCACACCGCTTAAGAATATGGTTGACGATTATATTAATCTTAAAATGCAAGAGGATATTAATTATGTAAATCTTTATAAAATAAAAAGTAAAGAACTTAATTATGAAGATTATGTGGAATATGCTATAGTTTTTTGCCCTGACCACATGTGGTTTGTAGAGTCGTTTGGGTTAGAAAATGCTTTTAAATCAGTTGCATTATATGTAAAAGCTAATGAAAATGAAATAAATAATTGTATAAGTTTTGATGAGATTATTAGGCTTTTAAATAAAGCTAAAATAAAAAAATTCGACGAATTAACACAGTATGACAAGGCTTTGGCAATGGGTATTTATTTGAATTTAATGCCTGATAAAGTATTCGTGCATGCGGGACCACGTTATGCATTGGAATATTTATTTGGTGTTGAATACAATTCAAAGATAAAGACATTAAAAGGCACAAACAAAATTGAATATATAGATATATGTGACTTGCCGATAGAGTTCCAACAGTTCAAAGACAATATTTATTTAGTAAAGGATTGCTTATGCTATATATATTCTAGGCTAAAGAAAAATAAATTGCTTTAATAAAAAATATTATATATATACTTAGTTTTAATAAATAAAAAAAAGAAAAACCTGGTTTTATGGAAATTACTGGGTTTTTATTTAGCTGTTATAGTGTTGAACTCTGTCAGACAAATGTTAAGTTATTAAATAATTTATTTTGGTAGTATAAAATATTAATTATTTCTAATGCTATAGTCATAAGGAGATGATAAGTTTGGACAAAAAAAGACTAGGAGAAATACTGGAATCTACTGGTGTTATAAATGTTACATATAAAAATAATCCTGTATGGCTTGAAAGTATTAGTACTGATAAAGATGGAGGTATACAGGTAAAGGACTTAAAAACAGATAAACTTATGTCAGTAGATATTAAGGACTTAAAAGAATAATTTAAAGCCATCTATTCGCAGTTTAAGACCTGTGATAGGTGGGGCCTTTTTTTCGAATAAACAATTAACAAAGAAGGGACTAGTTATTTATAAGGTTTCCTTCTTTATTAAAAGTAACTAATCTGGCTTTAATATATACTCAATTACACCTGCTATTAATTTTGGGGTTTGTCTTATTACATCCTTCTCAAAAACCCTTTCAGTAAATTTATGTAGATCTTTTCCATAGGGTCCTATATTTACACTTGGAATGGCTAATCTTTTTATTGTTTCAAAGGGGATTTCATACATGTTTTCCCAAAGAGGCATATTGAATTGTATATGTGGTATTATATTTTCACATTCATTCAAGGCGGCATAGCTCATGTCAGAAATACCCATAAAGTAGTTTCTTTTACTATAGGTTTCGTTGCATGCTTGATTGGCAATGCGAACTATAACGTTGCCTATGTCTGCTATACTCTTATCTATTTCTTTGAAATCATTAATAGATACATGGGGATAATAAGGGGGAGAAAATGCTATAATTATTATAGGTGTTTTATCCGCAATATATTCCAATGTTTTATCAATTATTACTAAGTTACATTCCTGAATATTAATGATATTATTTTTTATGTCCACTTTTAATTTATTAATTGTTGCACGATAATCTTCCAGGAATTCCTCCCCAGACTGTGAAATAGCTTCATTATATATTTGCAAAAAAGATTTAACATTGGGTTCCCATGGCAGTTTATGTTGGACTTCATTTTTTTTACGTAAATAATTAGCGTAGTTTTTATTCATTTGACATATGACGTTTTCAAAGGCTTGCTTAGAAATCTCAAGTAATTGGTCAAGTATTATCTTTGGTGTTCGTTTCAAGGTTAAGATACTAAAATATCCACCGGCAGATTCAGGTATAGATGCATCGTAACATTTTTTCCCATCCCTAAAGAAACTCCATGAAGGTGGAGGTGATACTTCATCGTCTACAACATCAGAGAAATCTGTATTAAGCTCTGTTAAACTTACGATTTGCGATAATAACAGAGTTGGGTTAAATCCTTGAAAAATATCACCAATATGCGTCTTTTTACCTTTTACGTATACGATGGGCATTAATTTACCAACAGATCCTGTATGAAAAACACCAGTATTATTCTCCATTTTCTGGTGTGGCTCTGAATCAATCAAAATCGTATATTCTAAATCAAACTTATTCTTAATTTTTTCCAACATTTCTGCGCTACTCCTCATCCCGAGTGATAGAGATTCCTCATCAGCTACTGACACAAAGAGTATGTTTCCGTTAAAACTTTCTTGTTTTGAAAACTGTTCAACAAGTGACAACTGAATTGCTATACCAGCCTTCATGTCCGCAGCTCCTCTTGCGAAAATCCATTCTCCGCTTTTTAAATCATCCATCGCATCTTTTTCTAATTCAACATTTTCTAGCATTTCTCTCAATAATTCGGGACGGTAAGCATAATCTCTTAAAGTTTGATAATCATAAGTATCTACAGCATCATGATGATTGAGAAGGATAACGGTTTTTCTTCCATTGCCTTTAATCAATCCCCAGATAACAGCCCGGTCTAATGAATCGTTCTTAAGCGGATAACTCCCTAAGTTATTTGTGTTAATTTGAAAGTAGTCTAATTCTTGTAACCAGCTATAGAGATATTTTTCAATGTCTTTCTCAAGTGATGTTCCTGTATCGCTTTGTATTGAAATTAAATCTTCTAGAGTGCTTTTGATTTTTTCTTTATAGTCTTCCATTGAAACACTCATCATGAACAACCCCTCCAATTAAAATAGTCGAAATTTTTGTATATTGTTATATCAATATATTAGTTTGAAATATTGTATAGTTTGTACAGGTTTATTAATTTCAGTTTATTAGTAAAGGATACCACTTATTAGTGTAGAATATAGATATAATGAGTAGAAATCTGTTTAAAGATGATTAATTTTTTTTATTCATATGAAAACTGAAAACTGGGAGGATTCTATGAAGAACAAAACGAATATTCTACCAATTTTATCTGGAATACTTACATCAACGATATTTGGCTTAAGTTTTTTATTTTCTAAAAAAGCATTAAATATTGTAGAACCTTTTACTTTACTATCTTTTCGGTTTCTTGCTGCCTTTATGATCATGTCTTTACTTTTATTATTTGGAATCATAAAAATAAACTATAAAGGCAAAAACATAAAAAATTTGATTGTTCTTGGCTTAACGCAGCCAATAATCTACTTTATTTTTGAGACTTATGGAATTCAATTTTCCTCATCCTCTCAAGCTGGTCTAATGATTGCACTTATTCCAATATTTGTAACCATTCTATCTGCTTACGCCTTAAAGGAAACCCCATCAAAATTGCAATGCACTTTTATATTTCTCTCCGTTAGTGGGGTAGTATTCATTGTGCTTATGAATGGGTCAAGCTCTTCAGGGGGAAGTTTATTAGGCATATTTTTATTACTTGGAGCAGTGCTTTCTGCTGCAGTGTTTAATATCTTGTCAAGGAAGTTTTCTGAAAAATTCAGTCCTATGGAGCTAACTTATGCCATGATGGCAATGGGAGCAGTGTTTTTTAATTTCGTTTCAATATGCAATCATATTAGAGCTAATACATTAACCCAGTATTTTTCACCTTTAAAAAATAGAAATTTTATAATGTCCATTGCATACTTGGGAATATTGTCTTCTATAATTGCTTTCTTTTTAATCAATTTTACTCTATCTAGAATAGAGGCTTCAAAATCTGCAATTTTTGCTAATTTATCTACAATTGTTTCAATAATGGCTGGAGTTGTACTGCTTCATGAAAGTTTTAAGTTATACCACCTTATTGGATCTATACTTATATTGTTAGGTGTCTGGGGTACAAACTATTTTACAAGCAGGGGTGTTACGCTGATAGATTGTATATCTGAGAAAGAATGATTTAATATTTCCCCCTATATATAAAAGTGAGCTAAATGTGATATAGAACAGTATAATTTTAATAAGTACAGAAAGGAGAAAATGGATATTATGAACGTTTTTAAATTGATATCAACTGATAGATTGTTAATAAGAAAACTTGACACAACTTATAAAAATGCTTTTTTTGAATACCGTTCATTGCCAGAGGTTTATGAGTATCAAAATTTTAAGCCCCTAGATACAAAAGAAGCTGATGAGTTTAT
>Ga0209125_1003660_pt1 | contig 10336 bp, 5 predicted proteins | sample BarGraIncub1131A_FD_184503 | JGI IMG/M metagenome (GOLD analysis project Ga0209125, IMG submission 184503) | Arctic peat soil microbial communities from Barrow, Alaska - Barrow Graham LP Incubations 11-31A (SPAdes) (version 2) | ecosystem: Environmental > Terrestrial > Soil > Wetlands > Peat... | reverse complement strand
ACCATTCAATCATGTCATACAACTCTGCGACTCTTCCTAACGGTTTGCGAATCATTCATCTACCTTCCCTTTCTCCTGTTTCATATTGTGGTTTTGCTGTTCATGCCGGTACACGCGATGAAGCGGCCGATGAACAGGGTATGGCACATTTTATCGAACATATGCTTTTCAAAGGGACCTCTAATCGAAAGGCATGGCACATCCTGAATCGTATGGAGCATGTTGGAGGAGAGTTGAATGCTTATACCACGAAGGAAGAGACTTTTGTCTATTCGGTTTTTTTGTCGCGGGACTTTCAAAGGGCTGTTGAATTGATGTCAGATCTTATCTTTCATTCCATATTTCCAGAGAGAACTATTGAACGTGAGCGAGATGTAATACTTGATGAGATTAATTCCTACAAAGACTCTCCGTCCGAACTCATTTATGATGAGTTTGAGAATCTGGTTTTTGCAGGTCACCCTATTGGAAAGAATATTCTGGGAACGCCGGAGTCTCTTCAGTCTTTTGACACGACCAGATGTCAGGCTTTCGTGAATCGACTTTACATTCCATCTAATATTGTTTTTTTCTCATCAGGATCCACTCCTTTTGATAAGCTGCTAAAATATGCTGAAAAATACATGTCGGATACTTCCCGTAGTGGAATGCAGCTTCCACGCCTTTCTCCTATTGCTGTTGTTCCATCAGTGCAAACAATTCATCAAGATACTTACCAGACGCATGTAATGATAGGAAGTGTTGCATACAATCTGTATGATACACGTCGTGATTCACTCTTTTTCCTGAATAATATACTGGGTGGGCCAGGCATGAACAATCGTTTGAATGTAAGCCTGAGAGAAAAGAACGGACTTGTCTATGATATTGAATCCAATGTGACGAATTATACTGATACCGGATTATTCACCGTATATTTTGGTTGTGATCCGAAAAATGAGGTTCGTTGCTCTTCTTTGGTTCATCGTGAACTAAAGACGTTAAGAGATAATAAGCTCACTACTAACCAAATGGAAAAGGCCAGAAAACAGCTGACAGGACAGGTGGCAATTGCAGCAGAGAATCGGGAAAGCTCCATACTGAATGTCGCAAAATCTTACCTCCATTTCAATAAATACGAAGAAGAGTCTGAACTATTCAAACGAATCGATTCAATAACCAGTGAAGATCTTTTGACTAGCGCAAATGAGATCTTCGATGAGAGTAAACTTTATCATCTGGTATTTAAATAAAGGAATTAAAGATCTCCATTAAAAGGATAGAGGACGACTTATTATGTCGTCCTCTATCCTTTTAATGAAGTGAGTTTCTGCTTCTATTTGTTGTCATTCTGGCGAATCTCAACTCTCCGAATCTTTCCACTGATGGTCTTTGGGAGCTCGTCGACGAATTGAATAATACGTGGATACTTGTAAGGGGCGGTTACTTTCTTTACATGATCCTGTAGCTCTTTAACCAGTTCGTCACCTGCTTTGTCTTTGTACTCTTTAGAAAGAATAACCGTTGCCTTTACTATTTGTCCGCGGATTTCATCCGGAACAGCAGTGATCGCACACTCTACAACAGCAGGGTGGGTCATCAAAGCACTTTCCACCTCAAAAGGTCCGATACGGTAGCCGGAACTCTTGATTACGTCGTCGGCACGACCGACAAACCAATAATAACCATCTTCATCTCTCCAAGCAAGGTCTCCGGTATAATAGATATTGTCATGGTATGCCTCATAGGTCAGTTCGGAGTTGCGGTAGTAGCCTTTATGCAACCCAGCAGGATATCCTTTGTCTGTTCGAATAATGATTTGACCTTGCTCGCCGGCTTCAGCAGTGCGTCCGTCGGGCGTGAGAATGTCCACCTTGTAAATTGGGTTTGGAAGTCCCATGGAGCCAGGCTTAGGTTCCATCCAAGGCGAAGTGATGACAACAGTTGTAGTCTCACTCTGACCAAACGCTTCACGAAGTTTGACACCTGTCAGTTTGTAGAATTGTTCGTATACAGCAGGATTTAATGCCTCTCCTGCAATAGTGCAGTATTCCAAAGAAGAAAGATCATATTGGGAAAGATCTTCCCGGATGAGAAAGCGAAATATAGTAGGAGGCGCACAAAGAGATGTAATCTTGTATTCTTCGATTTTCTTCAGAATTTCTTGAGGCACAAACTTATCATGATCATACACAAAAACAGTTGCACCTACAATCCATTGACCATAGAGTTTTCCCCATACAGCTTTCAACCATCCAGTGTCTGCGATTGTGAGATGAATACTGTCTGGTCGTAAGTTATGCCAAAAAGCGGCAGTGATTATATGGGCAATAGGATAGGTAAAGTCATGTGTCACCATCTTTGGATTTCCCGTTGTACCAGAAGTAAAGCTTGCAAGCATCAAATCATCGTTGTTATTCGGAATGGAAGGTCGCACGAAAGGAGCTGCATTTTGCACTCCTTTGTGAAAGTCTTCCCATCCTTCAGGGATTTCAGGTCCTACAGAGATCAGGCAACGAATAGTAGGAGAAGCGGCTCTTGCATCGCTGATATGATGAATGATTATATCATCTCCGGTTGCAACGATCGTACTGATGTCAGCTGCATTGTTACGGAACACAATATCTTTTTGTGTCAGAAGATGAGTTGCCGGAATGATAACTGCTCCAATCTTGTGTAAGGCAACAATAGTTTGCCAGAATTCATAACGTCTTTTCAGAATGACCATGACCATATCACCGCGTTTGATTCCCACAGATTGGAAATAGGAAGCCGTTTGATCACTGAGAGATTTCATCTCTGCAAAGGTGAATTCTTTGCAATCCCCTTTGTCATTCGTCCAAAGAAGAGCTCTTCTATCTGGTTCTTTAGCAGCCCATTCATCCACAATATCATAACCGAAATTGAAATGTTCTGGAATTAACAGCTCGAGGTTTTTCTCAAAATCTGCCTGACTCGTAAATGTAGCCTGTTTTAAATATTTTTCTATCATATCGTCTTGTTATAAGATTACTGCTAAAAACTTAACTGTCTTACCGTTCAGAGCCTTCATGCCATGTTCTAGTCCGGAATTAAAATAGATGCTGTCACCTTCATTAAGTATTAATTCCTTCCCGTTGATAATCAACAGAAGCGCTCCTTCCAGCACCATATTGAATTCTTGTCCCACATGACTGTTCAGATGAATGGAAGTGCCTTCCGGTTTGGGCTCTACAGTGACGATGAACGGATCTGCTTTTCGGTTCTTAAACCCAGCACCCAGAGAATTGTATTTGTAAGCCTTTGTACGTTCCATTGCAATACCTTGTCCTGCACGGGTAAGGTAGTACGACTCTACATGTGGTTCGTCTCCAAACAAAATAGCAGACATTTCAACACCATATTGTCTGCAGATACTTTGCAGTAGACTAATGGAAATATCTTTTTTGCCACTTTCATAGCCTTGATATTCTTCATTGGAAATTCCAGCGGTCTTTGCAAAGTCTTCGATTGAAGCATCCAATGCGTCGCGCAGTCCCTTGAGCCGTTGCGCTATTTGCTCGATTTGATCATTCATACGTCGTTGTGATTATTTTTTGATTTTCTTTTTGTTCTGTAAGTCAGCAAGAGGGGAGGCAACAACTGGCTTTTTGTCACGAGTTTTGATGCCGTCTTTACTCAACTCAATGTCTTCAAGCAGGATAGAAGTAGGACAAATGAAAGAGGTTAAAGCCCCATTGAAGCGCATATTGGTAGCAGTCTGTTCGGAAGAGATTCCGGCCATCTTCTTCATCTGACGAACATCAATATTTGAGATTGTGCCACCGCGCATGAGTTGTTCACTTCCGTCTTTCACATTTACCCGATAAATCAGAGGTTTTGAGAAGGCCGTTCCGCGAAGGATATACGCATACTCCTCTCCTCCTTCTTTAGCTAGTTGGATTAATTTCTCTTTGAGCTGCTCCATGCTCTCTCCATTCGTGGCTTCAAAGTTGATAACACCAGGCTGAATGCCCCTTCTCACATTGGATCCAGGTGCAGTAGGTCTGTTATGACCATTTGAAAGAGGAGTTCTGAGCGTAGGAATGCGGTCACTGGCCACATTTCGAAGAATCCCATTTTCCACCATAACTAGCCTCTCTGGAGGTACGACGCCTTCGGCGTCCACTTCATAAGATCCGTATAATTGAACTCCTTTAAACTCTTTCAACCCGGGTATGCTGGTTACATTCATATTGAGAGGCAGTATTTTCCTGTTCATTCTTTCTTCCATTGATTTACTTTCATTGGATTGCAAAGGAACTCTATAACCAGTCATACCTGATCCGTAAATAATGAATTTACTTAATTGAGCAACTACCTGCACTCCTTCAAAGAGTACCGGACCATCATAAGTTTCGTTCACTTTCGGAGCATTCTTCAGTGCGATGATACGTTGAGCAAGCTCTTCTGCTGCATGGATAATAGAATCGCTAGATGGTATATCTGCATCATTCAGCACTTCATAGTAAATCATATCCGTAAGGTCGCCGCCATCTTCAGTACGAACTGTTGCTGAAATTTCGAGGTTGGTCCAATCCTGGGGATTAACAATCTTACTTCCTTCATTACTCATGTAGTAATCATCAGAGCTCCAAATCTGTAACGTAAGTTGGTTGTCAATAATGTCCGGATATTTTGTGAATACGGAAGTTACTGCCTCTGCTGTTTTTTTCCAATACTCCTTTCTACTGAATGTCTGCTCAAAGCGATGTTTTGCCTTCTTCTCTATAGGAGTAATCTTGGAAAGATCATCCAGAGCATCCATCTCCGGCGAAACATTCATCTGTTTCCATTTTAATAGTTTAGCATCATATTCTGTAGCAGCATCTTTGTACGCTCCATCGGAAGCCAGCCAAAGGCTGCGTCTAATTTCGTCGTAGTCATAGTCGACAGGCATATTGCCAGTCTGATTTTGTTTGAGATAAGTAGCATCTGTGTAATTAAAATTTGCGCGATGATAATCACCAACCATCAGATCGACCTGGTATTGATTGAACAAACCTCCGTTGGAGAAGGTTGTTTCTCCAAAACTGGCCATGAGCTGGAATACTTCGTTTGCACGAATCGTATACGCACAAAAGAACGGCTTTTGCATGTCTGGAAGAGAAAGTCCACTCATCGTACGATTCAGTTCATCTTTCATTGCCTGAAAAATGACCGTCTCTTTTTCATCCTTTGCCTTTGTTTCTGTGAAAGCCACACATAATAGAGTGGCAAATAGGATTGCTTTCAGCTTCATAATTACTTCGCTTCTTTAGGTTGATTACTTTCCGGGCGGGGAAGAATAGGTAACTTCTCGTCAGACTTGCCTGCTTTTTGAGTCTCGACAACGTTTACATAGACTTCCGGGGAGATTCCTGTAACCGGAATACTGCCGGATTCTGCACCACACATTCCGGTAAAGATACCGGCCTTATCGCCCACTTTGCTGATCTGAGCAAACATAGAAAGAGGAGTTCCTATTAGGGTGACGCCGCGAACCAGCTCGTCGGGCTGTCCGTTCACATACACTCGATACACTTCCAGAGGAGTTACATTAAATGAATTAGGGTTGTATCTTCCAGTCTGTGTAAAACCTCCGGATACCTTAGAAAAGTAGTAACCATATTCTTTACCTTGCTTTTTTGCCTCTTCTTTCAAGATGGAACGAAGCTCTGCGCTGGTCTTAGGAGCAGTCGAAGAAATAATAAGGTTTGACTGACGAGTAACGGGATCTCTGCCGGGAGCAGCACGCCCATGGCCATTCGAAGAAGGAAATCCCTCAATCGGAGTTCGTGACATAAGGAATCCCTTTAAGATGCCGTCTTTCACAACATCCACTTTAGTAGATTTCACTCCTTCGTCGTCATAGACATAGGATCCGTTCAGGTCAAGGCCTCCAAAAGATTTAATAGTAGGATCCATAATGACGGAAACGTCAGCAGGAAGTACAAGTTCTCCGACTTTCTTTTTAAACGTTTGTCCGTCTGATTCGCTCTTCAGTCGTTGACCTTCGACACGATGGCCGAATATTTCATGGAAGAATACGCCGGAAGCTTCCGGAGATAAAATTGCAGGACCGGTATATGAATCAACAATTGGTGATGTACGAAGTCTGACGAGGGTCTCTGCCAGTTCGCGGGTCTCTTTGAGAATTGTTTCATGAGCAGTTAGTCCTTTCGGTTCATAGGCAAAGTATGAAAGATACAGAGGAAGATACATGCCATCGTCAGCAACAACTTGCGCTGTAACCATCACCCGGCAATAGGTTAAGTTTTGAGTAATCTCTGTTCCTTCAGAGGAGACATAATATTTACGGCAGCACTGAAAAGAAAAAGAGGCCTCTCCTGTACGTATCTCAGGATATTCCTTGAAAATTGCGGAATACTCTTTAATCCGTTGTTCCCAAAGAGAAGAGTCAACGTGTAATTGAGCGTTTGTCAGTTCTTTTTCTATATACTTTGCAGGCAATTCTTTTGAAAAGTCGTCTGACTTATCTTCTTTCTCCACGCGGACCTGTGCCTTCGATTTTACATCGGCAAGGTTCTGAATTCCGTTGTCCCATGCGTTTCGTGTTGCTTTCCATAACACCATTCGCGTGGCGTCTCCTTTCTCGTCATCCAACGGAATTCGCCAAGCACCTGAAGAGGATGTCATCCCTTTTTGTGCTATCTCACGGTAACTGTCCATCTGATAAGAGCCAATCCGAACCATTGGAGTTAATGTTTTAACATGAGTTCCCGTCATTTTCTGATAAAGGCTTCCAAAACTTGCACTGGCAGATGATTCGTAAATGTCATCCACGCGATACGAAATAAAGTAAGGCGCATACTCTCCAGAGGTCTTGAATTGATTTGTTTCGCGATTTAGTTCGCTTTTTAAGATAGTTAGTAAATGGTCTTCAGCATGTGCTTCACGAATGAAAACACAACTGAGTGCCAGGAAAGAAAGAGAAACAAGAAGTCTTTTTTTCATCGCATTGATATAAGTTCTTTGACTAATTTGAGGCACCAAAGTTACAAAATAGAATTATACTGATTAATTATTTCTTTATTAAAATGTAAGAGTTAAGTGTATTATTCCCCTTTTTTGTACATTTGCTTCCCTAATTACAATTCAATAATAATACAGATGAATAATTCCATTTTTACTTTTGCGAAACCTATTAATGAGCCAGTCCTTCCTTTTACTCCCGGATCCAAAGAAAGGATTGCTCTTGAAAAAGCGTTGAAAGAAGCCTCTTCTCAACAAATAGAAATACCTCTGATAATCGGAGGTAAAGAAATTCGTACTGGCAATATCGGAAAGATTGTGATGCCACACAATCATCAGCACGTATTGGCTACCTATCACAAAGCAGGTGCAAATGAAGTGCAGATGGCTATTGACGCAGCGATGGATGCACGAAATGAATGGTCTGAACTGGCTTGGGTGGAGCGTGCTTCTATTATGCACAAGATAGCCGAACTAGTTTCTACGAAATACCGTTATATCATGGACGCTTATCTGATGCTCGGACAAAGTAAGAATATTTACCAGGCTGAGATTGACGGCGTTTGCGAACTAATAGACTTTTTGCGCTTCAACGCCTATTTTGCATCAAAGATTTACAGTGAACAGCCTGAATCAGACAAAGGGATTCTAAATCGTACAGAGTATCGTCCTTTGGAAGGCTTCGTGTTTACCCTTACGCCCTTTAACTTTACATCCATCGCTTCCAACTTGAATATGGCCCCTGCCATGATGGGAAATGTGTGTTTGTGGAAGCCTTCTACAACAGCATTACTCTCCAACTATCTATTGATGAAAATCTTCAAAGAAGCTGGTTTGCCAGATGGTGTAGTTAACTTTATTCCCGGTCAGGGAAGTCTGATTGGCAGTGTGGTTACCAAGAGCCCCAACTTTGCTGGTTTCCATTTTACGGGTTCTACAGGCACGTTTAACACGATATGGAAAGCAATAGGAGAGAATCTCCCTCTTTATAAGAACTATCCCAAAATAGTAGGGGAGACAGGAGGCAAAGATTTTATCTTTGCTCATGCTTCGGCAGCAGTTCAAGAATTAGCTGTGGCAATCGTCCGCGGTTCCTTTGAATATCAGGGTCAGAAATGTTCAGCAGCTTCACGTGCGTATGTGCCTGCATCAATCTGGCCGGAAGTAAAGGAGAAAGTTGGAGCAATGCTCAAAGAGATTAAGATGGGTGATGTGGTTACCTATTCGAACTTTATCAATGCTGTGATTGACGAGGCTTCTTTTGACAACTGCATGAATTATATCAATGAAGCCAAAGCATCCTCAGATGCTGAGATTGTGTTTGGTGGCAATGGAGATAAAAGCAAGGGATATTTCGTAGAACCGACAGTGATACTTGCTGCAAAGCCTGATTACAAGAGTATGGTTGAAGAGATCTTCGGACCCATCATCACTATTTATGTCTATGAAGACAGCAAATATGAGGAAATGCTGGATGTGTGCGACTCTTCTACTCCTTATGCGTTGACCGGCTCTATCTTTGCAAGAGATCGGTATGTGATTGAAGCAGCGATGAACAAGCTGCGCTACTCTGCCGGCAACTTCTACATCAATGACAAACCGACAGGAGCCGTAGTGGGACAACAACCTTTCGGAGGTTCCCGTGCTTCAGGCACAAATGATAAAGCCGGTTCTGCGTTGAATCTCTATCGATGGATCAATCCACGTTCGATCAAAGAGACGCTGGTAGCAGCAACTGACTATAAATATCCTTTTTTGGCAGATTGACCAATCATTTTTATTGTTCCAATCACTTGAAATTATAAATGCGCTTGCCTTTTCTCAAAGGTGGCGCATTTCTTTTCTATAAAAACCTTCTGGAAATACAAGAAGCATAGAGGTGATTACTCCTTTGAATGACTCAAAAAGAGCTTCAAAATGAAGCCTGAAATGCATAGGCATCCTCTGACTATTTCATCTGTATGAAATGATCGGCGGATGCCTATCCGTTGAGGAAAACATACAGATGTTTTTTGTGGTCCTTCAATGTCCCTTTCAAGCCTCTCTGAGGTGCTTTTCTCTTTTGTTCTTGTCGAGTAGAAATTGTTTAAAATATTTAAAGCCTTCAAAACAATATCTTAATAGAAAACGGTCAATTTATTTTAATTATATTTGCGGTATAATTTGTATAGCAATCTATGCCAGGTCAATTTGTTTTCAACATTAAAACTCAATAATTACTTAAGAATATGGAAAAATCTAACCGCAGGTCTTTTGTCAAGAAGATGACTGCCATGGGCATCGCTTCAGCAAGCTTGATTGGAGCTAACGCCATTGCCGCTAACGCATCAACTCCGGAACCAGCTCAGGAAAAGAAAAAAAACGCCAAAAAGAATGATGGCAAGTATCGTTTCGGTTTTATCGGAACAGGTTCTCGTTGTCAAGAACACATCAATAATGTGCTTTCTTTTGACGATACAGTGATTGTCGCTATTTGTGACACACAGCAGGGCCCAATCCAAAATACTCTGGCCCACATTGCAAATAAGAGTAAGCAGGATGCGCCGAAAGCATATACCGGAAGTGACCGGGCTTTCGAACAGATGCTGAATAATGAAGAATTTGATTGTGTGATTATTGCCAGCCCTTGGGAATGGCATGTTCCAATGTCACTTGCCGCTATGAAAGCAGGTGTTCCTTACGTTGGTGTAGAAGTTTCTGCTGCTAACTCTGTTGAAGAATGTTGGGATCTGGTGAATGTGTCGGAAGCTACCGGGAGTCATTTAAATATTATGGAGAACGTTTGCTACCGTCAGGACGTGATGGCTGCATTGAGAATGGTACGTGAAGGACTTTTTGGAGAACTAACTCATTGTCGCTGCGGATATCAGCATGATCTTCGTGAGGTAAAATTCAATGATGGGAAGAATTATAGTTTTGTCAAAGGCGGAGAGCTAAAGATGGGGCCTGAAGCTTTCTCTGAAGCTCAATGGCGTACTCAGCATTCAGTATGTCGCAATGGTGATATATATCCAACTCACGGAGTAGGACCGGTGGCAAATAGTCTTAATATTAATCGTGGTAACCGCTTCACAAAACTTTCTTCTATGGCTACCCAGTCTTTGGGCTTGCATAAGTTTGTTGTTGATAATGTTGGAGCAGATCATAAGTTGGCAAAACTTAAATTCAACTTAGGTGATATAGTTACAACACAAATCCAATGTGCTAATGGTCAAACAGTCATTGTCACACATGACACAAACTCTCCTCGTCCTTATTCTTTAGGCTTCCGCATTCAGGGAACTGAAGGTTTGTGGGAAGATGATGGTTCGCGTGTTTATATTCAAGGAAAATCAAAGACGCCTCATGTTTGGGATCCAGCAGA
>Ga0209125_1003659_pt1 | contig 10337 bp, 10 predicted proteins | sample BarGraIncub1131A_FD_184503 | JGI IMG/M metagenome (GOLD analysis project Ga0209125, IMG submission 184503) | Arctic peat soil microbial communities from Barrow, Alaska - Barrow Graham LP Incubations 11-31A (SPAdes) (version 2) | ecosystem: Environmental > Terrestrial > Soil > Wetlands > Peat... | reverse complement strand
TAATAATACACCGTCAAGTGCCATAATATGTCATCCTATTCCTTAGTAAATATGCGATCATTACTAATCATTTTTTATATAAAACATCGCATCTTTACCCGATTGTGCAACCTCAAACCTCACATCAGGGAACTCGGCCGACAACTTACTCGCGAGTACTGGGCAGATAACATTTTCTGTTGCAAAATGCCCTGCCGCAATTACATTTAGGCCGCAATCAAGTGCTGCAAGTATATCAGAATGCTTTATTTCGCCTGTTAAAATTGTATCGGCGCCCTTAAGCACCGCTTCCCCAGTTAATTCGGCATCCCATGCACCGCTGCAAATGGCAACACTGCTTACTTTTCTGCCAGCACTTGCAAACCGCGCACCGCCTGATAAAAGACTTTTTGTTACAAAACGAACAAAGGCCTCAAGCTCCTGAGTATGTGAAAGCAGAGCCAATCTGCCAATACCATAAGCTTCGCTATTTGACTCATCGTCAAAGATTTCAATCGCAGGTTGCTCATAAGGGTGCACCCTCTTAATGGCTTCAACCACATTGTCAATTATAGATGGGGCGCAGATAGCTTCCAGTTTTACTTCACTAACCTGCTCAACAATTCCCACTTGCCCAATAAAAGGCTTAGCGCCTTCAAGCGGACGAAAATAACCTGTACCCTCTGTCTCAAAGGAACAATTATCATACGCCCCAAGGCTACCAGCACCAGCCTGTGCAATAGACTGCCTTACCGCTTGAGCATATGCTCGCGGAACATAAACTGCAACTTTCTTATAGTTTTTAACACCACGCACCAGTAAGACTGAGGTTTTTTTAAAACCCAAAGCCTCTGCTAAAGCATCGTTAACACCGCCAGTAGCTGAATCAAGGTTGGTGTGCATACAGATTGCTGTTAACGAATTGTTTACAAGCTGCCACAAAGGGGCTGTTTCGCCCTCTCTTAACACTGCTCGTACTGGCTTAAAGATTACGGGGTGATGGCTGATAACAAGCTGTGCGTCCTTCTGTACTGCTTCAAGGCAAACATCACTTGTTATATCTAATGCAACAAGTGCTTTATTAACCTGTTGCTGCCCACTGCCCACAAGTAAACCAGGGTTATCATAACTTTCTGCAAGCTTGAGCGGTGCTATAATTTTTAAAAAATCATAAATCTCATATGCAAACTTCATACAATACCCTCCTCACGTAATAAATAGCGATTACGCTAAAAACCTAATAAAAAGATTCTGCAACTATTAATGCTGTTCTTATTTTATTGTTTGGCATAATCTATATATGTCACGTGCAAGCTGCTCTATATTAAACGCTTCACCTGCGCGGCTACTTGATTTTTTTAACCCTTCGGCCATTTTTATTAGGATATCTGCCTGACGTTTTATAAACTCATGTTCAAACTCTCCACCAGTTTGCGGCAGTTTGCCTGTTTGTAAAAACAATTCATCAGGTATAAATTTGTTACCATTATAAGAAGCAGAAATAACAACATATAGTTTCTCGCCCTCACGAACAACCAACTCTTTTTTTATTTCAAAGCCTGCTTGGCACAAATAATTGCGAAGTTCTGGCGCTGCCGTCATGGGCTGTAGCACAAGTGATACCGCTTTATTAATTATAAATTCACATCGCGCTAAAATGGCTGCGATAAGCTCTCCACCCATACCCGCAATAACAACATCATCAGCATAATCTACCCCACAAAGACCGTCAGCTTTTATTAATTTCACTTTTTCAAAAGCATTAAACCTTTTAACCGTTTGCTCCGCACTTAGTAACGGCCCTTCTGCAACATCACAAGCGTAGGCGAGCGGATTTAAACCTTTTGAAACAAGATAAACCGGCAGATAAGCATGGTCGGTACCAATATCGGCAACAATAACCCCCGGTCTTACCAGCCCTGCTACAGCCTTAAGCCTTGGTGTAAGTTTAGGTAGCATAATCTTTTTTATACCATGCCTTTCTGGTTTTACTTAAGAAAGCATGAAATTTATTTAAAATTAAAAATAGCTTTTTGGGCAATCACAAAGAATTTTTTTGTTTTATTAATGCTCATCAGAAGATAAAGCTTGTATTTCTGAATTCTTTGCCCTTTGCGCAAGATATAGAAATCCAAGGCCTAAAAAAGCCGTTGCATTAAGTATAAGTAAAGCGTATGGGTAATTTTTTGCACTCATAGTAAGCTCAATCATAATAACACATCCTAGCACCCTGCCAAAAGCAAGGAATAACTCGTGAGCTGCCATATATTGTGCAAAATTAATGTCATCATGCTCACCTTCATACATACCATAAAGTGCTCCAACGGCTGGATTTCCGATATATGTTACCATAAACGCATTGACGATGGACAGTGCAAGAATAATTATGGCGTTGATTTTTATAAACACCAACAGATAGACCACAAACAATACACTTGAGGCAATTGCTGTGAATTTTATTCTATTATTTGGTTTAATTATGGTGCCTGAAAGATAAAATGAAATAATAGCTGCAATGCCACAGGCCATTGTGTTAAGACCTAAAAGCGCCTCGTTTTGGATATATTTAAAAAAGATAATATTTAAAAAAGTAGGAAAAGCAATCTCACGCAATCCTCGAAAAAATTCACTTATAAACAGTAAATTCCATTTGGGGGTTTTTAATATTTTGATATATGTCTTTCTTAAATTTGGCTTATCATTAAGCTTAAAAACCGGTATGCGCGTTGACTGAATAGTCGTCACCACCGAAAACACAAAAGCAAGTAAAAATATGACTGTATAACCAAAGCTGCCACCAATACGGGTAATTATTATTCCAGAAAAAGTAGGTACAACAAGCTGCACAGCTGAATTTGACAACCCAACTATAGATAAAGTTCTATTAAAATCACCATTGTGAGTAAATTTTTTTAATAATGAATTGTAACTCTGCCAGTAAAATCCATTGGAAATGCCTGATATTATGCCAAAAACAAAAACGAAATTAGAAGCTCTGTGTTGAAGGATTAGTAAACTTATATAAAGTACGTTGAACAGTATTATGCCAACCCTCATTACAAACACGGGTGATTTTTTAATGGCCACAACTGATGAAAACTGCATAGTAAGCGCTGCAACAAAGCAGTTTACCGCAGCAAATGTTATAACAGTTGAAATTTTACCGGTCTGACGAAAGAAGAACGTGCTTATAAACACACCTGGAATAGTAGTGAAAAGCATAAAGTTTAGATGAGTGAGAAGAAAACGCTTATTCCCGGGTGAGAGCTCATTAAGACCTAATGCAACATTAATCTTGCATTTAAAATTTGAAAAAAAATTATTAAAACCCATAGAAATAAATCCCCACAATTAATTTGATAAAAAAATATAAAACATTTGCCATCCGCCAAGACGGATGGCAAATGTTTTATTTAACCAACGTCAAATATTTAATTTTGGGCTAAATACTCATTGAGTCTACTTACAAGCTCGTCGCTATCCGTACCGTGAACCATGCAGGCTTCTTCGATACTTTCGCCTCTCGATGAAGGGCAGCCTAAGCAGTGCATACCCATTTCTAAAAAGAATTCAGCAGTGCCTGGATTCAGATCAAGAACATCACCTATTATCGATTCTTTTGTTATTTGTGCCATATAAATCCTCCTTACGGTTACACCAGAAAAGTAAACAACTTAATTCCAGTCTATTTTTATTATTATCAATACCCATTATAATAACCTTTTAATTTAAATGCAATACCTCTTTTGAATTGTTGAATTGAATTTAATTAAAAAAATACCCCGGAAAAATTCCGGGGCAATTGTGCATACCAAAATGATTGTTGCGCGTTATACCTGCTCTTTTATTTTGGCAAAGCATTCGCTGCAGTATACTGGGCGGTCTTCCCTTGGCTGGAAAGGAACCTTTGCCTCTTTACCGCATGATGCACAAATAGCTGTGTACAGTTCACGCTGGGGTTTCCCTGCGTTCTTCCTTGAATCACGGCACTTTTTGCATCTCTGGGGTTCATTTACGAAACCCTTCTCACCATAAAATTCCTGTTCGCCGGCTGTGAATACAAATTCCTCGCCGCACTCTTTGCAGATAAGATTCTTGTCCTCAAACATTTTTTTACCTCGCTTTGGATTAATTTGCCCGTAGACGGATTTGAACCGACACCTTTGAAAAAACAACGCTCTCCTGTTGAGCTACTAGGGCATATTTAACAACTAACCAACCAGTGAAAGGCTAAGCCTCTTTTTAATCTTTTGCAGCGAATTATCAATGGTTTTTATGCTTACATTAAACGATTTTGCCATTGCAGCATAAGAAACGCCCGAAACATACATATTCAATATTCGGCGCTCTAATGTAGTCAAACAGTTTTCAACTACATTTTTAACAGTACCAATATCTTCGCGGCAAACAATCATATCCTCAGGGTTGATTACATTTGTTAAAGCAGCAGCTTGTAGGTTGGATTCATCATCTAGTGACAGATAATTATTGAGCGGTATGTGCTTTCGGCAATAAGCCGACCTAATTGCTGACGACATTCGTCTTTTGATACACAAAAATGCATAAGTACGAAATGATGCCCCGCCTTGCGAGGAAAAACTGCGAATTGCAGAAAATAGGCCAATCAAACCCTCTTGAATTAAATCTTCTTTTTCAAGCCCAGCAAAATGAGCAGATGACGAGCGCATCTTAATAAAAAGCTCATATCTTGAAATAAGCTCTACAAGTGCCTCATCATTATCTTCACGGGCAAACTGCGCCAAAACGCAGTCTTCGATATCCGCAAGGTTCACGCTATATGCGCACGGCATTAAATCACCCTGCCATAATATAATATTAGTATCTGTATGTGCAAACCAATAACAAATACAAAAAGTAATTAGCATTGTAGATCCATAAAGGCTAGTCCAACTGTAAAAATTGCACTATAAATCATAAACAGGATACATTAATTTAAAATATTTGTCAAGTATTTAATGTTTTTCAGTGTTTTTTTCAGTAAAAACGTATATTAAACCACTTAAGCTGTCCTTTTTTGCTTTATAGATAATTTATTTTGTAACATTACGTAGCCATTTGCCGGACCGGAACCTAAATATGCCAATAAAAAACTTCACAGATTCATCAATAGTCAGAATAAAAAACACCACAGGTAATGGCAGATGAAAATAAAGCCCTGCAAGCGCACCAAACGGCAACGCTACTAACCATAGCGTTGTAACATCAAGTGCCATAGCGAAACGCGTGTCACCGCCACTACGTAGAATCCCCACGATATTGACGCAGTTAAAGGCAATAAATGTAATGTTAATAGCATATACGGTTATAAGTTGCCTTGCAAACTCTTTGGTTTCTTCGCTTACATTATAAAAATTAACTGCAGGTTCTCGAAGAAGTAATATGACACAGGTGGCCACAATACCAAGTATCACGCTAAGAAAAAGAATTGTTTTAGCATATGCTTTTGCTTTTATCTCATCATTTGCCCCAATTTGTTTGCCAACCATTAAAGCTGCCGAATTAGCGACGCCGAATATAACCACTGATGCAAGTCTTTGAACAATACCTGCAATGCTGTAAGCAGCAACCTGTTTTGAACCAATGTGACCGATTATAACAGATTGAAAAGTTATTCCCAGCGACCATAAGGTTTCATTAATAACTACAGGCGCACTATAAAAAATGAAATCGTGTAAAAAAAATCTGTCGCTTCTAAAAATATCTCTTAACCTAAACCTGAGTTTTTTATCGAAAGCATATGAATAAACAAGTGCCATTGAAAGCTCAAGTATGCGTGCACAAAGTGTGGCAGTAGCTGAACCGCGTATCCCCATCGCTGGAAAACCGAGCTTTCCATAAATAAATATCCAGTTAAGTATGGCGTTAACAGCAAAACATGAAATGTTAATAAGCAGTGGTAATCTTACGTTTTCTACACTGCGCAGTATGTAAAGATAGGTTATTGAAACAGAAGAGATAATATACGAAAAACCGATGATGCGTAAAAACTGAGAACCAAGACTTATTATCTCTTTATCATTCGTGTAAAATGACATGACAATTTCGGGAAAAATCAGTACAACCGAAGAAAAAATAATTGCACTTACTACCGAGATTTTTACAGCCATCATAAGAATGCGACTAATAGCATCCGTATCACCCTTGCCCCAGTACTGAGCCGTTAGAACACATGCGCCGCTGCATAAACCAAAGATAAAGAGGGTGAAAACAAAGTATGGCTGATTTGCAAGTGCTGAGGCCGAAATTTGCTTTTCGCCAAGTGAACCTAACATAATAGTATCCACAAGGTTCATTCCAAGACCAATTAAATTTTGAAATGCTATTGGAATTGTTATCATTAAAAGACTTTTATAAAAAACCTTGTCAGTTACAAGAGCTGACATCAAGTTCATCCTCCCAAATGCAAGATTTCATATAACCTCACATTACGATTATTTTCAGCAGATGCGCGGCAACAGTTCCCCGCTCGGCTGAGCAAGTAGTCTGCGACCACCGATTGAGGTATTAACGATTACGCTGCCGGGCTGTTCCGATGTTACACGCCCGATAATTGCAGCATTTTTGCCATACTTATGCCCTTTAGCTGCATTAAGTACAGCCTGTGCATCATTCTGTGACACAAATACGACTAGTCGCCCTTCGCATGCCATATAAAGCGGTTCAAGACCCAACAGGCCGCAAACACCCTTTACGTTATCGTCTACCGGCAATGCTTCTTGGGTTAGCTCAATACAGACGCCGCTCTGGTGTGCAATCTCATAAAGCACTGTCCCCACCCCACCCCGAGTTGCATCGCGTATAACATGTAGTTTATCACTAACAGCAAGCATTTCGCTTGTAAGCCCCCATAGTGGGGCACAGTCACTGCTTATATCGGCACTAATGCCATAATTATCACGCGAAAGTAGTATTGCACAGCCATGCCTGCCTATATCACCTGTAACAATAATTGCATCACCATCCTGCGCAAACGAACCCGAAAGCCGTGCGCCTTCTATGCTACCAATACCAGAAGTAGTAATAAATATGCCATCACACTGGCCCTTTGCAGTTACCTTTGTATCACCCGCCACAATATGAACGCCCGATTCTTTTGCTGTATCCGCCATCGAGAAAGCTATTTTTTTAAGATCTTCTGTTTTAAATCCCTCTTCGATAATAAATGAGCATGTTAGATAAAGTGGACGAGCACCCATACAGGCAAGGTCATTAACTGTGCCACAAATACTAAGCTTGCCAATATCACCGCCTGAAAAAAAAGGCGGTGATACTACGAAGGCGTCAGTAGTCATGGCAACACGCCCACCTTTTATATCAAACACCGCTGCATCATCCCGAGTTAAAAAAGGGCTTTCAAAAGCCTTTACGAAAACCTCTTCAATAAGCTGCTGAGTATGTTTGCCACCCGCTCCATGAGAGAGAGTTATTATATCGTCCATAAAGACCTCCAAAAAGATTAGTGATTTTTGCGAAGATAAAGATAGCAACTATATCTTATTACATTAAAGACGTAACGATTATAATATAAAGAGCAAATTATTTATACGATACTTATTCTCGACAAATCAGCAATAAATAAAATAACAGAAGCATTTTTTACTGCGGCATATGAGTTTATTTTTTTTGTGATTATTCCGTGGTAAAGTTAATTACTCTTTTAACGAGAATTAGTATGAAAATCACCATATCTGTAAAAGGCTGCACAGGCACCCTCGTTTGAAACCATACAGGCACCTACGGGGTTTTCTGGCGTGCATTTTTTGCCATAATGCGGACACTGCTCAGGTTCAATATCGCCACGAAGTACTTCACCACAGCGACAGCCGTTACTTTCAGTTTCTGGCATTTCCGGTATATTAAATCTAACTTCTGCATCAAAGTCTCTATATTTCTCTCGAAGTCGAAGCCCTGAACCTTTAACTAAACCAAGCCCTCGCCACTGGTTGTCACATGGCTCCATAATTTCATTTATAAGCGAAACCGCAGCTAAATTCCCCTGCTCTGTTACTACACGTGGGTAACAGTTAATTGCAAAAGGAGTGTTCAATTGGGATTTTTCAATTATAACTGTAATTGCAGTAAGTAGCTCTGCCACACCAAAACCCGCAACCACACCTGAGATACCCTCAGTCTCTAATTTTTTGTATACTCCCATACCCGTCACAGCCGAAACATGCCCGGGGTAAAGAAAAGCATCCACACTGCCTGCAAGTACATAATAGGCGTTAGTCATAGTCTTACAGGCGCACAGTATAGAAAAATTCCTCACACCCCCGTCCGCAGCTTTTTTAACTGCAAGGCATGAGGCAGGTGTTGTCGTTTCAAAGCCTACTGCTAAAAATACAACTTCAGAATTTGGATTTTCTATTGCAATATTTAAGGCGTCAAGCGGTGAATAGACAACTCTTATATCTGCCCCTTCGGCACGAGCACGTGCAAGACTTGCTCCCTTTGCCCCCGGCACTCTTATCAAATCGCCGAAAGAACAGATTATCACGTTTTTTCGCTGTGATAAGTATAGTGCACTATCAACAAGTCCTGATGGTGTAACGCATACAGGGCAACCAGGGCCTGCAACAAGTTTTATCCCTAGTGGTAAGATACTACGTATGCCGTGACGATAATTTTCATGAGTATGCGTACCGCAAACTTCCATAATACGAAGCGGTCGCCCAGTATATTTTTGTATACCCTCTGCAAGATACACAGACATTTTTTCAATATTATCATGGTCTTTCAGCATATATTTCCTCCAAGATAGCCTGTGTTTCTTCCGCTTCCTCTGCTGTTATACGTGCTATTGCGATACCTGCGTGTATCATTACATAATCGCCAGGCTTAAGGTTTGTAATAAACTCAGCAGGCACCTCGCGCATCGCCCCCAAAACATTGACGAGTGCAAAACCGTTTTCTATCTTTTCTACCTTTGCAGGTAATCCCACACACATAATCTTTCCTCCGTACTTTATACAAAAAACATTTTATAAATAATAAATAATTATTTAAAATATTCAGCCGCAATTGCAGCTTGACCAAGTGATATACCACCATCGTTTGGTGGTACCAGTGAGTGAATAAAGACTTCAAAGCCCGCAGTCACCAGTGCTTCTTTGCAAAGAGCGAGCAAACACAGGTTTGCAAAAACCCCTCCGCTTAGTGCCACACGGTTAAGCCCGGTAATTTCGCGACTTTTTTTACAGCCAGTGGCCACCATGCCAGCTATTGACTGATGAAATGCCGTTGAAAGTGCAGAAACATCCTCACCATAAAGACGCTGCTCAATAATATATTGTATCACACTTCGCATAATTAATACAAATGGATTAGTCCCCTGAATTACCGGCTCATATTTGTATGCTGAAGATATACCGGCTGCAAACTCAAGCGACATAGCAGCCTCTCCTTCAAAGGTAGATGACTGTCGCAGTCCTAAAATATTTGAAACTGCATCAAATATTCTGCCTGCACTTGTAGTGGTAACGCAATTTATTTTTCTATCAAGCATAAAAATCTGTGCATCAAAGCTCTTTTCATCACACAATCGAAGGTCTAATGCTACCTTTTTAGTTTTTACGATATCGTTATTATACGCTGCAAGTATAAGTGACACTGCGGGTCGCCAGCCTTCGGTAGCTGCTTTGTCGCCTCCTGCAAGCAAATATGGCTCAAGGCAGCCCAAACGTTCAAAACCGCCATACGAAACACGAAGAAATTCTCCGCCCCAAATAGTGCCGTCACTGCCATATCCCGTTCCATCAAAAGCTACGCCGATAACCTCGCCCTGTAATTTATTTTCGACCATACAGGCGGCAATGTGTGCAAAATGATGCTGCACTTCTAATAATGGTAACCCAAGCGTTCGTGCATAAACTGATGAATTGTATAATGGATGAAGATCACAGACTGCTGCCTGAGGATTAATGCGAAGGATGTTAGAGAGTCTTATTCGCCCCTCATCAAGTGCCTTAATACAGCTTATATCAGTAAGATCGCCTACATAAGGCGATAGATAATATTTATCGCCGCTTGCAATACAAAAGCTGTTTTTTGTTTCACCGCCAACTGCAAAAATCGGCTTAGCGGCAGCGTTAACCGCAGAAAATGGTAGTGGTGCATATCCGCGCGAGCGACGATGCATTAGGGGCATAGTATTATAAACTACCATTACAGAATCATCAGCACGTATTCTTATTTCCCTATCGTTTGAAAGGATTATATCGCAAATACCCGAAAGCTGCTCTATTGCCTCTTTGTCATTTATGCAAATGGGTGCACCAGAACGGTTGCCACTTGTCATAACAAGGCAGTCGGTAAAGCTCTCTCCATCAGGGTATTTA
>Ga0209125_1003658_pt1 | contig 10343 bp, 10 predicted proteins | sample BarGraIncub1131A_FD_184503 | JGI IMG/M metagenome (GOLD analysis project Ga0209125, IMG submission 184503) | Arctic peat soil microbial communities from Barrow, Alaska - Barrow Graham LP Incubations 11-31A (SPAdes) (version 2) | ecosystem: Environmental > Terrestrial > Soil > Wetlands > Peat... | reverse complement strand
GACGCGAGTCGCCTTGTATTCGGCATAAGCTTCATGGCGGAAGGTCGGGTCTTTTTTATCTAAAGTTAAAACGACGTATTCGGGATGAAATTCATTAAGGGCTTTTAGTAAAAAAGAAGTAAAGCCATAGACCGCATTAACCAGGCGTCCGTCCTTAGTCCTTAAGGTCGGCGGAATCGCATGAAAACTGCGATGAATAAGGGCATTTCCGTCGATAATGATAAGTTTTGGTTTGGTTTTAGACATATAGTTAGTTTATCATTTTTAATAGAGGCGGGCAATTAGGTTTAAATGAGCTTAATTGTAAAAAAATAATTATTTTTTCTTATATATTGGTTATAAAAATTAAAAAAATAGCTCCGCATTCGCGAAGCTATTTTCTTTTGTGGACCCTATCGGATTCGAACCGATGACCCCCTGCTTGCAAAGCAGGTGCTCTAGCCAGCTGAGCTAAGGGCCCTGGCTATTTTTTGCTCTAGCGCTCCGCATTGTGGATGAACTAGAGACTCAATTTCTTTTCAATATTAAACAGATTATCAATTGTTTTATATTTGGTCAAGCTTTTTTAATGATTTTTTATTTTGGCTGGCTATATTGTAATAATGGGCTTAGTAGCCAACCCATAAAATCATTTCCGCTGCCGGTTAAAATTATGATTCCGACAACTATCATGATTATGCCAACCAGCTTATAGCCGAGACGGGAACCGCCTTCGGTCCCAAGCTTGTCCTCGAACCAACTGATCCGGCCGAAGTTATTCAAAAACCATTCGCTTTGAACGACTAAAGCAACTCCTGCACCGGTAATAATTAAACCAAGAATAATATGACCCATATTTTATTATCTTATATAATTGAGTGGATTAGTGTGCGCGCCATTAATCAGAACCTCGAAATGTAAATGCGGGCCGGTTGAATTTCCGGTTGAACCCATTAACATAATTTCTTGTCCTTTTTCAACTTCATCGCCGACACTGACTAATAATCTTGAAGAATGTCCGTAACGAGTTTTTATACCATTACCATGATCAATCACAATCGTGTTTCCATAACCGCCATTCCAACCGGTGGCGGCAATAACTACCGTGCCGCTCTCAGCCGCATAAACCGGGGTGCCGATATGATTAGCAATATCAACACCGGTATGTCTCCAGGAATAATATTGAGTAATGTTATGTCCTTGAGTTGGCCAGATCATACGCCCGCCGCTGACTTTCTGAGTGCTCGGTGATTTAATAATATCTTTAATGATCGAGATGCCAGTATAATTGCTTGGCCTTGAAGTTGTTATTGGAGTAGCTTCCGCTAATTGTTTTGCTCCCGGAACAATTATTTTTTGTCCAATTTTTAAAGAATTGCCGAGATTATTGCAGCTTAAAATCTTAGCAGTATCAATATTAAATTTAGTGGCAATTTCCGAAAGAGTATCGCCACTTTTAACAGTATAAACTATTCCGCTATAAGGCAGAATGGTTAATTGATTACCGGGTTTTATAAATCCGGAAGAATTTAAATTGTTAGCCCAAAGAATTGTATTGATACTAATATTAAACTTCCTGGCGATAGTGGAAATTGTGTCGCCCATCTGAATGGTATAATAAGTAATGGAAGTTCTCTGGGACGGCGCTGTTTCGGCTGGCGTACCATTATTGTTATTAGTGTTAAGGGCAGTTATCTTCGGTTTTAATATCGCGTCGCCTTCATTATTAAAAGTTAGCCAGCTATTGTCCTCAACGGCTGTTTCATCGATAAGTCCCGGTTGTTTGGAAACGGCACAAGTATTATCCAGATATTTTTCCTGGTTAGCGGTTAGTATACTATTAGGCGTAGCAGTTTCTTCGATTAATTGTTCATCGATAGAGTCGCCGAATTCAGTCGTGATAATCTTACTCAGCACAGTTTTTGAAATATTATTGCTCGCCAAAGTATCTAGATTTTTTTGAGTCAGATTGGAAATGAAAAGAAAAAGCGAAAGGATAATGATTAAAAAGTAGCTAGATTTTTTTGTAATAAGTTCAAGCGGGCTTTTTTTAATCGTTCCGGTTTTTCGTAAATGGAAAATAGCGTAATATATCCTTGTTAATATCTTGTAAAAAAGAAGTTTAAAAATCCAAGCTAAAACGCCGGCCAGGGGCCGGAAGATTTTAGCGGTCAGACGGCCGGAAAAATTAAGGAAATTAATCGTTCCCAGGCCTGCCTCAACCGCTATTTTTTTAAATTGTGGGACTTTTTGTTTAATATGTTTAATATTAACTATTATTCATACTATCATTTTTAAACTTTCGCCGTCAATTTAAGTTTATTTTATGTTATAATAAAATTAAGTGAAAATTAATTAAAATTTTATGATAAAAATCGTCTTATTGCGCCATGGCCAGAGTGCTTGGAATGAAAAAGGCCTGTTTACGGGCTGGGTTGATGTTGATTTAACCAGTCTGGGAGAAAAAGAAGCTAAACTGGCGGGGCAAAAACTTAAAAAAACCGCTTTTAAATTTGATTTGGTCTTCCAGAGTTTTTTAAAGCGCAGTCAGAAAACGACTAAGATTGTCTTGCGGGAGCTAGGCGAGAAGCCAAAAATTGAAAAAGACTGGCGTTTGAACGAAAGGCATTATGGTGCCTTACAGGGTCTTGATAAAAAAGAGACGGTTAAGAAATATGGGGAAGATCAGGTTTTTATCTGGCGCCGTTCGTATGATGTTAGGCCGCCAAAGATTAAAATCGGTGCAAAATATGATCAAAGTAAATTAGTTAAATATAAAAATATTACTGTGCCCTTAACTGAGTGTCTTAAGGATGTTGAAAAAAGAGTCACGCCTTTTTGGAAAGAAAAAATAATACCTGCTTTAAAGAAAAATAAAATAATTCTTATTTCCGCTTCGGGAAATTCTTTAAGAGCCTTGGTAAAATATTTGGATAAAATTGTACCGGACAAAATTGCGGATTTTAATATTCCGACCGCCATCCCGTTAGTTTATGAATTAGATAATAATTTTAAACCGCTAAGGCATTATTATTTAGCGAGCGCTAAAGAATTAGCGGCCGCTATTAATAAAGTTAAAGATCAGATTAAGGTTAAGAAATAAGTCCTAAAATATAAATTGGGTAAATTAAAAGGAAGTCCTATAGACTTCCTTTTTTTAAGTTTATAATTAAGTATTAATTTCCCGGGACGATTAAGCTAAATTTATTTTTTCCTTTATAAGCGAGAGCACCGGTTTTTTCACAATAGACCTCGATATCCTTTTTAAAGTAGGGCGGTTTAGCGCCCTGAATCAAGCCGACTAGGTAATAACTTAAAGCCATTATTAAACCCGGACCGGCATTCTTATTTAAGTTCAACTCTAAGCGGCTCCCGCCTGCGCCAAAAAATTTATTTTCCGAAAAACTGATTACTAATTCATCTTTCGAAGGGTGGACGAATTTTGCATGGCGCGCTTCGCCTTGCGAAAAAGCGCGTAAAGACATTAATGGTCCGAATAATTCTTCATGCTTAATATTAATCATTCCGGCCAGCGGTTCATATTTATCCGGCAGAATAAAAGAAAAGCTTTTATATTTTTTAAAGCTAACTTTTTTTAGAATTGAATTAAATTTTAAGATTTCTTTTTTAATATTTTTTGCCTTTTCGCCGCTTTGGCTTAGTATCATTCCGAAATAAGTTGAGAAATTATAAGTATAAGGTTCGGCAATTTTATGGAAGGATAGAACGTTATCAGCAAACTTGGCGCCGGTCGAATCCGGTTCGCAAGTCATCAAAGTTGTTTTTAAACCGGCCTTTTTGGCGGTTTGAATTTCCCAAATCGCATCTTTTTCACCAGAAGCGGAAATAATAACGGCTTCTTTTAAAACTTTATCTTTAATTAAGGACTGATAGGTTTTTAATAGTTCAGTAAAATTACTCTCGTTTGCGTATAAAGCTTTGTGGTCGCTGAAAATAATCTGACCGGCGTTGTAGGCATTGCCACTGCCGACGATAAAGCCAAAAGAAAAATTTTTGGTATTTAATTTCGGCGGCTGATTAAGACTAAAAAAATCTAACGAGTCGAGAACTATTTTATTCAAATCCGGAATGTTTAATTTTGACATAATAATTAATATTATAATTAGACTACCTTTAATATATTTGCTAATTACATTATAAGAGAGATTGATTTTTATTTCAATTTGCGTTAAAGTTTTGGTAGTAATTATTAAAATATTCGCTTTGTCTTTTGGGAGAAGGCGGGTTACAATTTATGTCTGGACACTCAAAATGGGCGACAACTCATCGCCAGAAAGAATTGGTTGACGCGAAACGTGGGGCAATTTTTACAAAATTAGGTAATGTTATTACAATCGCGGCCAGATCCGGCGGCGATCCGGCTTCGAATCCGTCTTTAAGGGGAGCAATTGATAAGGCGCGTTCTTCAAATATGCCTAAAGATAATATTGATCGGGCCGTTAAAAAGGGAACCGGCGAATTAGGCGGTGAGACAGTTGAAGAATTATTTTATGAAGGAATTATCCCGCCTGGCGCGCAATTGATTGTTAAATGCTTAACGGATAATAAAAATAGAAGCGGAGCGACAATCCGCCATCTGTTTACAAAAAATGGCGGCGCTTTCAGTACGGTCATGTGGAATTTTTCCCAACTAGGCGTTATTCGAATTGCCAGCGAAGACTTAAAAGAAAAAAAAATCAGTGCTGATGATTTAGAATTAGAACTGATCGATTTAGGCATTACCGATTTCCAAAAAGAGGAAGAAGGCATAACTATTTATACGGAAATGAAAGAACTGCATAAAATTGCCGGAACTTTGGAAGCGAAAGGCTTAAAAGTAACCAGCGCGGAAATCGAGTATGTCGCAAAAGAAAAAGTTGAATTAAAAGAAGATGAAAAAGAAAAATTTGAAAAAATATTAGAAGCGCTTGAAGAGAATGAAGATGTGAGCGATTACTATACTAATTTAGCCGATTAAATAAATCCGGAATAATCTTAAACTATGCCTAAAATAATTTTAGGAATTGATCCGGGTATCGCCGATACCGGTTACGGCGTTATTAAAGAAGAGGGCTCGCGCCTGTCTTGTTTAGTTTACGGCTCGATTAAAACCAGTTCGAAAGACGATTTAATTACGCGTTTAGATATCTTGCATCGCGAGCTTACTAAAATTATTAAAAAGTATAAGCCCGATTTGGCTTCGGTTGAAGAATTATTTTTTAATAAGAATGTCCGAACAGCTTTAATTGTCGGTCAGGCGCGCGGGGTTGTTCTTTTAACTTTAAAACAGAATAAGCTCCCGATAATCGAGTTTACGCCCTCACAAGTCAAACAAGCGGTTTCTGCTTACGGCCAAGCTTCTAAAAAACAAGTGCAGAAAATGGTTAAATTAATCCTTAATTTAAAAGAAATACCTTATCCAGATGATGCGGCCGATGCGCTCGCGATGGCAATCTGCGCTTTAAATTCGAAATTATGTTCAAAAAATTAAAGATTGTCCAAATTAGTTCGGAGGTCGCGCCTTTTTCAAAAACGGGTGGTCTTGGCGATGTCGCGCGCAGCTTGCCAAAAGCTTTAAAAAGGCTTGGCCACGAAGTAATTATTATTACGCCGCTTTACGGACGAGTAATCAGCAAGAAAGAAAATAATTTAAAATTAGTTTTTAAAGACGTTGTTTTATTTCTTAATTCTGACGAAAAAATCAAGGTTAATTATTGGCAAGGATTTTTAATGGCTGGTTTGCCGGTTTATTTTATTGAGTGCAAGAAATATTTTTCTAAGCATAAGCATCTTTACGGCTCCGGCAAGGAAAATGCGCGCTTCTTGGTTTTTAATGTTGCCGCTTTAAAATTAATTTCGCTTTTGAAGTTTCCGGCCGATATTATCCATTGCCATGACTGGCAGACTGGTCTTATCCCATATTATTTAAAAACCGATTTTCGCTATTCAAAAACTTTAAAGAAAGCCAAAACAATTTATACGATTCATAATCTGATTTTTCAGTTCGGTCATAATTGGTGGGAGGTAGCGCCGGGCGATAAGGATTATGGCCGGAGCAAAATTCCGCATCTAAGCGATCCGCGTTTAGAAAATATTAATTTTGCCAAACGCGCGATTCTGTCAGCCGACCTGATTAATACGGTCAGCGAACAATATCGGACGGAAATCATGACGAAAAAATTTGGTCAGGATCTACAGCGGATTTTAAAGAACCGCGAGGCAAAGTTATATGGGATCGTTAATGGTATCGACTATAATACTTATAATCCGGAAAAGGATAAGAAAATCTACAAGAAATACTCGGAAAATGAAATTGAACGCAAAGCTTTAAATAAAGTTTTTTTACAGAAGAAGTTTTTATTGCCGGTTGATAAGGAATTGCCGATTTTCTGCATGACTTCGCGGGTAACTTTCCAGAAAGGCTTTGAGATGATTATAAAAATCATGCCGCAGCTTTTAAAACTTTCGGCACAGTTTATAATTATCGGTTCGGGCGATAAGCAATATATTAATGCCTTACAAAAAATTGCGAAAAAATATCCAGATAAACTAGTCGTTATTCCGTCGCATGAAGCGAATCAGAAATATGAAACTTTAGTTTATGCTGGTTCGGATTTTTTCCTTTTGCCTTCGGTTCATGAACCTTGCGGCCTAAATCAGCTTATCGCGATGCGTTACGGCTGTATCCCGATCGTTAGAGAAATCGGCGGGCTTTATGATACGGTCGAAAATTTTAATCCGACTTTAAAAAAGGGAACCGGTTTTACTTTTAAAGAAGAAGACGAGATTGTTTTTTACGCGACGATAATTCGGGCCTTAGAAAACTATAAGCATAAGAAAGTTTGGCTTAGTCTTGTTAAGCGAGCGATGAAGCAGTCGAGCAGCTGGGAAATTCCGGCGCAAAAATATTTGAAATTATATCAGAAGATTTTAAAAAATAATTAAGAAAATTAATTGTAAGCTATGACTTGGTTAAATTTTTTACATTTCTATCAACCGGCGAATATTGAAGATTATAAGATCAAACAGGCGCTTGATAAAAGCTACTGGCGTTTAGTGCGCCTAATGGAAGAGCACCCGGATTTAAAAATGACCTTTAATATCAACGGCTGCCTTTTAGAGCGTTTAGCGGATAATGGCCAGATTGATTTTATAAGACGCTTGAAAAATCTGGTTATTAGAGGGCAAGTTGAACTAACCGGCTCGGCGGCTTATCATGGTTTTTTGCCTTTGCTTCCCGAATTTGAAGTAGTTTTACAAATTAAGACGAACGAGAAAATATTAAAAAAATATTTCGGGGCAGCTTTTAAAAAGAATGGCTTTTTCTTGCCGGAAATGGCCTATAATTCAGAAATCGCCAAGGTTATTAAAAAACTCGGTTATGAATGGCTGATTCTGGATGAATATTCTTCCGGGCATCATTTAAAAAATAATTTAGAAAAAAGATTTTCTGATGATTTTAATTTTAACCATGTTTATCTTGATAAAAATAGCGGTCTAAAAATCATTTTCCGTTCACGGGAAATCTCAAATTCCTATCCGCCGGATAAATTATTGGGATTATTAAAAGAAGATAAGCTTTTTATAACGGCGACTGATGCGGAATTATATGGCTTGCGGCACCAGGATCCGACGGGCGAGATGGAGCGTATCGTTAAATCTCCGGAGTTAAAAACAACTACGATTTCTGAGTTTATCAGAAAGACCTATTTAAAAAAGGAAGAGCCGATAAAAATTTATGCTTCTTCTTGGGAATCGTCGTTATTGGAAATTAAAAAAGGTGAAGCCTATAATTTATGGGCGGATAAGAAGAATAAGATTCAGAATTATCTTTGGAAATTAGCTTATTTATGCTTGGCGCTTGATGAACCATATCAAAACGATAAAAATTATTTTTGGTATCGCTGGCATTTAGTTCGGGGTCTCGCGTCTTGTACTTTTTGGTGGGCAAGCGGTAAGGATTTTTCAAAAGAATATGGGCCATACGCCTGGAGTCCGGACGATATTGAACGCGGGCTTGAAGATTTAATCCGTTCTGTCCGCTCGCTTAGCGATTTAAAAACTAAACAGAAAAAATTAGAAGCGGAAAAGTATTACTTAGTAATTAAAAAATTAATTTGGACTAGCCATTGGCAGAAACACTGGCAAAAAATCGTATGAATAAAGCTCTAAAATTACTTGATGAAAATTTTGTTTTAGAATTATTGCGTAAAGAGGTTTTACCGCAATATCCTTATTTTACGGCTCTAAATAAAGTCGTCGTCAGGCCGTATAAGCAATTTATCTGGGAAACGACCTATCATGTCGTTATTTCTTGGGAGGCTTATTTTTCGACTAAAAATGGTGAAGAAGTTAAACTGCCGATTTTCTGTTCGGCGCATAGTAACGAAAAAAGAGAAAATATTTATGAAGTATTAAAATATCTCTGGGAAAATAATTTTCCCGATTCTAATTTTAAGTTGCCACGCCCCTTATTTTATTCGCGTGAATTTAATGGCACTTTCTACCGCGGTTTAAGAGGCGAGAATCTTTTATATTATATTAAGAAATGTGACCGGCCGGAAATAAAAAAAATCATTAAAGAATCAGCAGCGCTATTTTATAAATTACATAATTTAAATATTGATTCGAAAGCGAATTTTAATCCGCTTCATGCCCATATTAATACGGTTATTCCGGGTGTTGATAATATCTTAAAAGAAGTCGGCGCCCGTTATCACGGGAAATATGTGGCGGATCTGCGCCAGATTTATGATTACCTGATCGAGATGGAAGAAAAATATTTTTTAAGCGGCGCGAAACTATTTTTAATTCATGGCGACGCGCATCCGGAAAATATAATTAAGACTAACGAAAACAAAATCGGCTTGGTTGATTTTACCGACGTCTGCTTAAGCGATTTCGCACGCGATCTCGGCTCTTTTATGCAGCAGCTTGAGTATAAGATTACGAGTAAAGCGGGCGATTATGAATTTGCCCAAGAGATGAAAAAATTATTTTTAGACGCTTATTTAAAAATCAGCGGCCTAGAATTTAATTCGGATTTAGAGAATAGAGTCAAGCTTTATTATAATTTCACGGCGATTAGAACGGCTGCCTTCTTCTTTCTAAAAGAAGGGCACGATGAAGAAAGAGGCCGCACGCTTATTAATAAGGTTAAAGAAGATTTAAATTTGAAATAATCATAAATAAATATGGAAAAACAAGATTCAGCTTCAGCGCAAAATAAACTTCTCGTAAAAGACGAGCCTAAAACTTCCGGCTTGCTTCCGGTTATCGCCGCTTTTACCGGAAACTTAATAGTCTGCGCCGCTAAATTTTTTGGTTTCTTTATTACCGGATCGGGTGCGATGTTTTCAGAAGCGATCCATAGTTTTGCCGATACGACCAATCAATTCTTATTAATGCTCGGCGTCAAACTCTCTGTCAAAAAACCGAACGCGCTTTATCCTTATGGGCATGGTAAGGAAAGATTTATCTGGGCGCTAATTTCCGCTTGCGGAATATTTTTCATTGGTTGCGGCATTACGACTTATCATGGGATAACTGCTTTAATCGAACGCTCTCCAGTCCATTTTAATATCTGGGCAATTATTATCTTAGCTTTCTCTTTTATTATCGAATCTTCGACTTTAATCTTTGCGCTCAAGGATTTAAAAAAACATTTTCCTAACGCAAAGTTAAAAACGATTATGAAACAAGCTGATCCAACTACCTTGGCGATTGTTTATGAAGATAGCTTAGCGGTTTTAGGCGTTTTTATCGCCGTGGCCAGTATTCTCCTAACTTATTTAACCGGTAATATTTATTGGGACGCGATCGGTTCAATTATAATCGGCTTGATGCTCGGTGTTATCGCAATCTTGCTGATTGCTAAGAATCGCAATTATCTTTTAACAAAATCAATTCCGAAGGAGATTGAGGAAATTATTCTAGATATCTTAAACGAGGATTCGACGATTGAAAAAGTTTTAGATTTTAAATCGGCGATACTCGACATTGATAAATATTTGATTAAATGCGACGTCGAATTCAACGCTTCGGCTTTAATGAAAGAGCTTAATGTCCATCATTTTTTAAAGAATGAATATGAGGATGTTAAAGAGAGCTATGAAAACTTTATGAAATTTTCAGTTGAATATATGGATCGGGTGCCGCGCATGGTCGGCAAACGGATCGACGAAATTGAAAAGAAGATCCGCGCGAAAGTGCCGCGAGCGGTTTTTATTGATATCGAGATTAATTAAGGAAATGAGCTTAGCCTCCTACACTTGCGAGATGGTTTTTGTTATAATACAAGTATTACATTAAAGAACTGATTTTATTAGTTCAAATCTAAAAGTATGGGCAGAAAAAAGAAAAGC
>Ga0209125_1003657_pt1 | contig 10345 bp, 11 predicted proteins | sample BarGraIncub1131A_FD_184503 | JGI IMG/M metagenome (GOLD analysis project Ga0209125, IMG submission 184503) | Arctic peat soil microbial communities from Barrow, Alaska - Barrow Graham LP Incubations 11-31A (SPAdes) (version 2) | ecosystem: Environmental > Terrestrial > Soil > Wetlands > Peat... | reverse complement strand
ATATACTAAAAGAAAAATAATTTTAAATCAGAAAAACTAGGGTGTTCATCCTAGTTTTTCTAATACTGTATTGGATTAAATTTCTCACTAGAGTATACTGTAAATAATACATTAAAATACAGGAGTGAAAAAAATGAATGATAAAATTAAAATATTAGTAGTTGATGATGAACAGAAAATTTTAAATGTAGTTGAAGCTTATTTAGTAAAAGAAGGCTTCGAAGTTATAACTTGCACAGATGGTGAAGAAGCTTTAATAATATTTAAAACTAATCAAATTCATTTAATTATATTAGATTTAATGCTACCAAAAATTTCTGGTGAAGAAGTATGTAATAAGATTAGGGCTACCTCCTCAGTACCAATTATAATGCTTACAGCAAAAGTTGAGGAAGATAATAAAATAGATGGGCTTGCTATTGGTGCTGACGATTATATCACAAAACCCTTCAGCAATAGAGAACTTGTTAGTAGAGTTAAAGCTATTATTAGAAGAACTTATAGGGAAAATGGCCCCCTTGCTGAACTATTAATTATCAATAATGGTGATCTTGAAATAAATATTGAAAAAATGATTATAAAAAAACAAGGTAACCTTATCGCTTTGACTTCTAATGAATTTAAAATTTTAATTGCGCTTCTAACTAACCCTGGTCAGATATTTTCAAGAGATCAACTGGTAAATAAAGCTTTTGGAATTGATTATGATGGTTTTGATAGAACTATTGATACTCATATTAAGAACATTAGACATAAAATAGAGGATGATCCTAAAAACCCCAAATATATAATTTCTGTATATGGAATGGGCTATAAATTCGAGGGTTGATTTTAAAATTACTAAACACTATTGAGAATATGAGGTGAATCAAAATGAAATTATCATTAACAAAAAAATTATCTTTGGGTTTTCTTCTTACTGCAATTGTATCTATATTCATTGCAGTGTTAATTTCAAATTCGATGATTGGCAAAAAATTTAACAACTATTTAATTGATGAGCATAAAAATAAAGTAGATAAAATTGCAACTACAATAGATGGCTTATACAATGAGCAAACAGGCTTTTCTTCAAATAATAAAGAGGAAATACTAAGATATGCTACAGCAGAAGAATTATATATTGAAGTGAAAGATGTAACTGGAGTTGTCCTTTTCACCTCAGGTAATTCAAGCCTACAAAACAAAACAATGATGGGTCCAATGATGAACTCAATGATGAATAATTTTTCTGAAATAAAGCCTGGACAATACACTGAAGATAGCTATCCATTAAGTAAAAATAATAAAAATTTGGGAACTATAGTCTTTGGATATTACGGCACGTCTTTTTTAAATACAGGGGCACTAACTTTCAAAACGACCTTGAATCACTCCTTTTTTCTTTCTGGTTTTATCGCTTTGATTTTCGGGTTGATAGTAAGCATCCTTCTTTCAAAGCAAATATCCTCACCCTTAATAAAAATCACTGGTACTGCTAATAAAATTAGAAATGGAGATTTAGAAGCTAGATCTCATGTTGTATCTAAAACCAAAGAAATAGATGATTTAACAACTTCGATAAACTATCTTGCTGAAACCTTGCAAAAACAAGAGCTTCTTAGGAAAAGATTGACGTCAGACATGGCTCATGAGCTTAGGACACCTCTTACCAATTTAAAATCACACATAGAAGCATTACTAGATAAGGTTTGGGAACCTACAGAGAAAATACTTACAAGTTTTTATGAAGAAATAGAACGATTAATAAAATTAGTTGAAGGACTTAACAATATAGCTAAATTAGAACAAACAAATCTAAATTTAAATAAATCTAGATTTAACTTATCATTAGAATTAGAAAAAATAATAACCTCTTTTGAACCTCAGTATAATAGTTCGGATTTAAAGCTCTATTCAAGTTTGATTCCAAATATGGAAGTATTAATGGATAAAGACAAATTAAAGCAAGTTATTTATAATTTACTTTCAAATTCACTTAAATATTCAAAGACGAATGGAGAAATTATACTAACTCTAGCGTCTAAAGATAATAACATTATTGTAGAAGTAAAGGACAACGGAATCGGAATCTCTGAAAAAGATTTGCCCTTTATATTTGAAAGATTATACAGAAGTGATGAGTCTCGTGATAAAAACACCGGTGGCACTGGCATAGGACTTACTATTGTAAAAGCTATTGTTGAAGCTCATGATGGTACAATTAATGTAAATAGTACGTTAGGTGAAGGAAGTACTTTTGTACTTATGTTTCCTAAATCTATATTAAAGCCAGATAAATAACTTATCTGGCTTTAAATCAATTGTTTATTAATATCTTTGAGAAAATTATATTTTGAATTGTAAGTGCTTTTTATGGTGCCTAATCAATGCTACTATTTTCTCTAGTAGAGTACCTAAGTTGCTACTGTTACTGTGGCGACTACTACTTCTGATTTTAAAGCACTCTCAACAGTAACTTTAAATAAATCAAAAAAATTACTAGTATCTAACTTTATAAAATCTACATATTTTTTTTGTATAATCTAATTATGATTTATATTTATAGAATAAAAACACAATCTTATGATAAGACCCTGTGGTAAATAGCAATTAATTCAATTAAAGATACGACTTCTAAGGTAGAAAAATATTGAATATTTTAGGGAGGAAAAATGAATTTTAAAGAGTCTAATTTTAAAACAGCTATGCATTTAGCTACTTATATAATTAATGAATGTCAACCATCTAATTTCTTTGAAAATAAAAATGATAAATTTTTAGAAAAAATACTTATACCTAATAAAAAAACATTATTACATGATTATATTGAATTTATTCATGAGGATGAACTGGATTATGCTATAAGAAAAACTGGATATGAAAGTATAATAGATAATGTAATTGATACTCTTTTATTTTATAACATAGATTATCCTGACATGACTGAAGAAGAAGAAAATGATATCGAACTAAAAGAGGAATATTATACAAAACTAATTGAATTATACTATAAATTAACGCCAATTATTGTAGAAGAAATTTTTACAATTTTATATATGGATAAAGAGTTTTTAAAAGATTTTAATGAAAGCATTTCTAAGATAATAAAAGACATGAAAACAGACAAATATAAAATATGTCTCGAAAAAGATGGAGTAGTAAAACAGTGTACAGATTTACCAAAATGGTTGAAAAACGGAGTATTCTTCAGAGACAAAGGGATATGCCAGATTTGTGGTAAAGATTTAACTTGTCTGATTAGTACAGATAGTAAAATAAACTATGATTACATAATACCGTTAGAGAAAGGTGGTTCTAATGATCCATCTAACTTTCAATTAACTAGTAAAAGTTGTACTACATCAAAATGGGCTAGTTTAACTAATATCAAAAAATTAATGTCTTTATTTTTGTGATCGGTTCAGAAAATGTCTAGGTTATCTAGGTTCACGATAGAGAAGCACAATTACTAATGATACATAAAATTAATTAAAAAGTCATGTCAAAGGAGAGTTATCAATTACTCTTTTGACATGACTATAACTTTTTTTTACTATTTACAACTTATAATTTATGATTTAATAATACATTTTTTTTAGCATTATATTCTTCTTCATTTATTTCACCACGGGCAAATCTCTCGTTTAAAATATCTATAGAATTATCTTTAAAACTAATATCTTTACCATTATTCTTTTGCCCTTGATTGTAGATTACATATATAACCACTCCGATTAAAATTATAGGAATAATCATCATTCCAAACCAACCTCCCATCATATTATATCCATATCCATATCCCATCATATTAATTTTTCCTTTCATGATCTTTATATTATTAGTTTTAATAGCCTGCTAGAATATTATCTTCCCATCATACTTCCTTGAAACCCTGCCATATCTTCTTTGCTTATGGATTTCATCATATTAGCCATAGACCCGTAGCCATTCGTACTCATTATATCAATCATTTTTTTATAGTCAGCATCACTTATGTTATTCATCAAATTGTTCATAGAATCAAAATCTCTATTTTCCATTGCTTTTGCTTCATCACTAAAGCCATTATCTTTCATTATTTTTATCATATCGTTATAGCTACTATTTGATTGAACTCCAGCATTTTGATCGCCCATCATAGAACTTCTAGAATTATATGATGATTTATTATTATTATCTTGTGTTCCCATCATTGGTCTGTTAAAATCGTTGGAATTTACATCATTTCTACTTGTTGCATATGCAACTGAAATTCCTCCTACTGTTAGTATGCTTGCTATTATTAAAACAATTACTTTATTTTTCATTTAATATCACTCCTCTATCTGTTTTTCTCTATATGTTTATTCTACTACTCAATTGTGGAGCAATTATGAAGCTAATATATATCCTAATAAATACTTTTAAAAATGTTATATTAAATAAAATGCCCAAGAATTATATTTTGTATAATACTTGGGCTCCATACTCTGCACCTTTTCCTGTTCCAACCATTTATTACGGATAATAAAATTAATACACATCAAATATGGACTCCTAAATAAAGACTTTATGCTATTTTATTTATTTCTCCTGGCGGAGAATAGTTTTGGCTAAAAATTAAACTAACGTAATTGCACTTTTCTGCCACCGCTGTTAGCGGTTTAGTTCAAATAAAATTTCACGACTTTTGTTGCTTATGAACGTCTAGCCTATAGACTCAAAGTGAAAGTTAATAAAGTAACCCCATATCTAATGATATGGGGTTACTTTCGACGAAATATTAGAAATTTATGCAACTTTAGAATTAGCTACTTTTCTGCATTCCATAATTTAAATTCATTTTTAAGTTGGCTTATGGATTGCTCCATACAGTTCTCATGTGCTATCCATGGTAATATATCAAAGCTCTATCTACTTCCCATTTGCCAAAAAAGCAACTCTTGTACCGCTATGAAGTCATCATTATATCTAGATTCCAATTGTGGAGCAATTATAAAGTAATATAACATTAATTCAAGCATATACACCTTAAGAAAAAAAATTTATAAATCATATTTATATTGACACTTAAATATTTTTAATGGTATTTATAATATTTTCTTTACTTATATTATTATCCTTTGCAACTATTTTACCGTTTTTAGTATAGATTATGATTGGAACTTCAATTGTCCCAAGTCTTGCTGCTAAACTAGCATTTTTATATACATCAATTTTATTTATTTTTACCAAGTCTCCTAATTCGTTTTCTACTACTTCTATTTCACTAATAAGTTCTATGCATTTTTCATCTATTGGAGACCACAGGTAAATTAATCCTATCTTTTCCTTTTGCATTATTTCATTTTCAAATAATTCAGATTCGGCAATATACTTTTCCGCTCCTACTCCTGCAATAGCTCCATCTCCAACTGCAGTTGCAACTTGCTTTAAGAATTTTTCTCTTACATCACCAATAGCAAAGACACCTTTAATTTTTGTTTCCATATTTTCATTAGTGGTAATATACCCATTTTTAGTTAGATTTAGTTTTCCCTTAAATATTTCAGTATTAGGATTATACCCTATAAATAAGAAACACCCATCTACAGGTATTTGAATAAGTTCATCTGTTTTAACATTTTTAAGTTCTACTTTATTTAATCTATCTCCACCACCAAATGAATTTACAACAGAATTCCATATAAACTCAATTTTAGGATTTTTAATAGCTTCCTGTTGAGCTATTTTATTCGCGTCCATTATACCTTCGTCGTGTATTACAGAAACTATTACCTTTTGTGCATATTTAGTTAGGAACATTCCTTCCTCAATAGCAGCGTCACCACTGCCAATAACCATAACTGTTTTATCAGTATAATAGGCAGCGTCACAGGTAGCACAGAAGGAGATACCCTTATCAAATAAAAATTTTTCTTCATTTATTCCATTTGTCAATCTTGGTTTTCCACCAGTTGAAACTATTACTGATTTTGAGTGATAAATTACTCTAAAGGTTTCTACAAGCTTATCTTTTCCCTCAAGTTGAACAGCTTTTACATCCGTTAACTTAAATTTAACTCCAAAATCTTTAGCTTGTTTCTGAAATAAATTCATTAGATCTATTCCCGAAATTCCTTCCGGAAATCCTGGATAGTTAGCAATTTCATTTGTATATGTAGCTAGTCCTCCCACTAATGATTTTTCTATTAAAAGTGTTTTAAGTTTTGATCTGCCACAATATATTGCTGAGGTTAACCCGGCTGCTCCTCCACCAATTATAATCACATCATAATATTCATGTTTCTTTTCCATAATAATTCCTCCAATAAAAAAATTATAAATTTATAAATAATGGTGGCTTTAAGCCACCATTATTTTAAATTAAATATTTAACTAATATTTTGGTTCCTATCCATGCACCAGCGAATATAAATACCCAGTATATCCAACCATGAAGTGACATAGAGGCCACTCCGCTAAATAATGCCCCAATATTACATCCAAATGCTATTCTAGCTCCATATCCCATAAAAAGACCACCTACCACAGCACCAATGACTTGTTTCCATGATTTTATTTTCTTAATTTTAAATTGAGATGCAAGCAATGTAGCTAGTAAAGCACCAATTACAATACCAATATTAGATACAGAGTGTAAATCATTAATAAAGCTTCCACTTAATGCCGCAGCATTACCCTTTTGTTGAAAGTAGAACCACTTTTCAGGTTGTCCACCTATTGCTTGATACATCCAACCTGCCCATGTTGCAAACGGGGTGGTTACGCCCCATGCTTTACCAACAGCTGCAAGCATTCCAATATTCAATAAACCTAGAATAACAGCACCAACAGTGTATGGCCAAGGATCCTTTAAAAATTTTTTATAATAAACATTCTTCTTTATGTCCATGAATTCACCTCCCTAATAGTGTAAAAATATAACTATCTAGTTTTTTCTATATAAACTTCCCATTCTCCGTCATCCACTTCTTCAATTTCAACGTTGTGACCTTCTTTTCTTGCCCACTCCGGTATGTTTTTCATAGCACAACTATGATCAATTTCAACTACTAAAACATCGCCAACCTTCATAGTTCCAAGTTTTTTCTGAGTCTTTATTAAAGGTACTGGACAAACTTCCCCTAAACAATCTAATCTTGTTTCTGCCATATTGTTTTCCTCCTAAAATTATGTTTTAATTACTTTTATTCTTTTGATTTTCTATTTCCAAACCAATCTGCAAACACAAATATAGCTAATAGTGCACCAAATTGAAATAATAGTGCCAGTGGCCATCCTAAAACATCTGGTAAAAAAATGCCCTTCTTAGGCATAAATTGTATTGACCACCATCCAAAGTCTTTTGCTCCCCATAGTGATCCAATTATAAAAAATACTAGGGCTAGCATTTGAATTAAAAACCCTTCTCCTACTCTCATTAGAGTTCCAGAAGCACATCCTCCAGCAATTACCATACCTATACCAAACATCGTAGCTCCTACTGCAGTATGAATACCAGCTGGCGAAATATTACCTGGTATTGGTAATCCTTTTGATGCAGCTGCAAATTGTAGTGCTGCAAATCCAACACTAGCTGTCGCAATTGCTATAATCACTGCTTTTGTAAGAGATGTACTACCTGTTAAAACAGGATCTCTTAAAGAAGCAGTGAAGCAAAATCTGGACCTTTGAAGTGTAAACCCTAATGCTACACCAAATCCCCACATAAGTGCTGATTTTGGAGAACCGCTAGCAATAAAAAAACCTATTCCTACAATTGCAATAAGTAACCCAACTCCAAAAGGAATTTGATTCACTCTTTTCCTTCTTACCTTTTTTGTTATGTTTGTTTTAATTTCCATCATATTTTCACCTCCTAATTTTTCAATAATAATATCAATTTATTTTTATAAAGATAGGTGCTTTAACTAGGATACCAAAAACATATAAAGTTATTATGAAGGTTACTTCATTATAAGTAAGCGTCAAAAATTCTCCGTATGTATTTTCAGGAAATTCTTTGATAAACTAAATCCAGTAGTATGCAGCAAGTGCTTTTCTACTGGATTTTATTTTAATCTTTTTTACCATGAGGATTCTTATTTTGAAATTTTACGGTTTCAGGTAATTCCTTGGACCAAGGCATATGTTTTAACAGCGTATCTTTATCCTTATTTTCTAAATTACACAATACCTATAAAGCGGTAGCGCATATTGATATTTAAGATTTATCACATGACTTATTAATTCGTTAGATGCCATTGTAAATATCTTGGCACCTAAATTCTTGTTCATAATTATTTTTAATTTTTACGTATCATTTCTTCATATTGTTATCTTCTCTAGCCCACTATTTTAATCATTTTTTCGCCCTTTTTTTGTCCGTCATTTGTCCGCTTGTCCGTAAATTGTCCGCTTATTATCTAATATTATTTAAGATTCAATGGTAGTTATTGGCATTGTAATTGTTTTAAAGCGTTGGTACTACTACATTCCAGCCTTTTGTTAACATATACCAACACATACCAAAATATGGCATGTACAACTCAAAATCCAGTGGTAGCAATACCGTGCGGGTTCGATTCCCGCCTCCGGCACCAGTTGTTTAAAAGGTTAAGAGCACTTAGGAAGAATATTCACAAAAAAATATCATAAAAGTTCTCTCGGGTATATTTATAAAATGCTTTTCTTTAGTTTCATGCCCCACCCCTTTGTTTACTTCTGATGGCCGCCGAGTTTTTATTATTTTATAGCTTATAAAAGGATTTGCCCATATATAATCTCTTTAAGTTCCAGTATATACACCATTAAGAACTGTATAGCAATTTCTTCTATGGAATCTTACTTATTTGTAGGACTTTTATATAAAATTTATTCGACTAATTTGTTGTAGTATTGAAAGCTGTACTCTGGTAAACTAATCTTATTTATCTCTCACTACTCTTGTATATGTCTTGATCTATTAGTACGGAGAATCGACTTTGTTAGAAGATTTATTCAAACAAAAATCACAGGTGATATGTAAAATCACCTGTGATTCATCTTAGTAATGAAACCTAATAAAAAAGGAACCGAATCTAAAAGATCGGTTCCTTTACATTAACTTTCTATTATCCTACTTTTACAACAGTTACTGTTGTGTCTATGAACCCCATAATTTGCAAGCTTGTACTTATTAAAGTTAAGGCTGAGTTTCTAATAGTTACAGGAACAAGAACTGTCTTAGCTAAATTCGATTTTTGGTTTTCCACAGGCTGTGGTGTTAACACTTGAACTCTAGTTTCTGAACCATCTAATAGCGTTCGATTGAGTTTTAATTGGATTATCGCCTCGTTGGTTCCATAGGGAAGTGTGGTCCATACTGCAGATGTGCTATACGTTACTAAATATAGCCCTGGTACACTGAAAATTAATCTATTTCCGTTCAGTTGTATACTCCTGCCTGTTTTTGTTCCATCAACTACTGAACCTAAAAATATTGGACTATTTGAAACTATATTCTGTAGACCTGGATATGAGGTTTCTATTGTATCTAATGATCTATCAGGTCTATCGTTGCAGTGCTTATTATGATCTAAACATTCACAAGAACTTGTAGTAACCATTTATTTCAACACTCCTTAAATTTAGAAAATTTAGTGGTCACTGTAAAATATGCCACATTACTAATATTGGTTACATAATTTTATATACATTTTTCGGTATTAACAAATGTTATTGTGTACTCTTATGTATTCCCATCTTTTTATACGTGCAAAACTTACTCATGCATAAAAAACAAGCATCATAATTATAATGCTTGTTCTTTGTATTATATGAATAGAACTAACCCAGTAAAAACAGCGGTAGACGAGTACTCATTACTCAATTTAAAAACCATTTTGTAAATTAATAAGAAAACTGTTTAATAATACCATGTGCCATCATATCGGCCATTTCTAGAGCTTGACTTTCAATTTTGTCGTAAACTTTGATACCAGCTGCATAATCTTTGGTAAGCATGGCAACTGCTTCTGCTTTAACAAGTGCTAAATGTTCATGTAGCATTGTTTTCCAACTTTCACTTGACCAATAAGGATTAATATAACTTAGGAAATCAGCTATTTCATCAGCATTTTCATACCACTTTTTTTCTGCTTCTATGGCTGATTTGTTATCTCCTGCTTTAGCGGCCTTTACAAGCTGTGCTGCTATAACAAGATGGCTTTTTAATAAATCACTGAATTTTGAAGCAATTTTGTCTCCATAGAAAATCTTTAATGCATTAGCAAAATCTACTGGATTTTGTAGTAGCCGATTAATAACGAGTTCTTCATCCGGTAATCCCAAAACCATGCTCATTATGGCCATTTTTGTCCAGACTCCATGCTGTTCCCAAAGCATACGTATGTTATTCATT
>Ga0209125_1003655_pt1 | contig 10351 bp, 8 predicted proteins | sample BarGraIncub1131A_FD_184503 | JGI IMG/M metagenome (GOLD analysis project Ga0209125, IMG submission 184503) | Arctic peat soil microbial communities from Barrow, Alaska - Barrow Graham LP Incubations 11-31A (SPAdes) (version 2) | ecosystem: Environmental > Terrestrial > Soil > Wetlands > Peat... | reverse complement strand
CCACAATATGTGCATTATCAAAATAATCATGTTGCTCCCCATAAGCAAAATCTTGCCTTGCTTTTAATAATTTATCTAATTGATCTTTTAGTGGATCAATATCATGACTTGGCAAGCCATAATAATCTCCAAAAAACACACAAGGTATACCTTCTTGTCTTGTCAAAATAAAAGTGTATGCTTGTAGTTTAAATGCGTTGTCTACCCAAGACTCAAGAGACTGTTCAGGTTGAGTATCATGGTTGTCCACAAAAGTCACTGAATTCTCCGGATAACAACTTATTAATGTATTTGACATTAACTCCCTTAAATCATAGTTCTCCTTCTCATTTGCGGCTGATACAAAGTTATAGTGCAGTGGTACATCAAAAACATTAAACATGTGTGAAGTATCCTCAACATATTTTTTCAAAACATTCATATCAGTATGCCAATATTCTCCTACTGTAAAAAGCTCTTTACTTGTGATTTTCCTTATATCATCAATAAATCTTTTGAAAAATTCAAAGTCTATATGTTTTACTGCATCTAATCTAAACCCATCAAGATCTGCTATATCAATGTACCATAATGCCCACTTTAAGAGTTCATCATATACTACAGGTGAACTAACATCTACATCTGTAAGCATAAGATAAGAATAGTTACCATTTTCATCATCTACTCCTTCATCCCAACTCTTACCAAGTCCAGTAAATTGAAATATGGCACTTTCCTTTTTATTCTCATCCCAATCTACCCCATCAAAATGCTTCCAGTTCCATTTAAAGTCGGAGTACTTATTATTTCTTCCAGAAAAGTTAAATTTAGTCCATGCTTTTATATCGTATTCATCAGATATTTTATTATTTCGGTCGTTAGGGTCCACTTTAGCTACCTTTACCCATTCAGTATGATCTGCTCCACCTTTGTGGTTTAGTACTATATCTGCCAATATCTGAATATCATTTTCATGAGCCTCGGCTATTGCATTTATATATTCATCTTTTGTTCCATATTTAGTTCTCACACTTCCCTTTTGATCAAATTCACCAAGATCGTATAAATCGTATATACCGTAACCAGTGTCATTACTGCCACCTGAACCTTTATATGCTGGCGGAAGCCAAAGTATATTTATACCTACATCACTTAGTGCTGTGCATTGTTCCTTTAAAAAGTTCCAATGTCCTCCATCCGATGGCAAATTCCATTCAAAAAATTGCATTATAGTTTTATTCATATAAATCAGTTCCTCTCCATATCTAAAGAATTTTTTTCAAGCTTATTTGCTAATGCCTTTTTTAAAAATTCGTCTCTTAAAAAGTCTAGTTTGTTTTTATAATTTGTAAAATCATCTTGAGTAAATTGTTTGTAATATGTTTTACTAGACCCATCAACTTGTGCCATTTTAGTTACAAAAAGCTTCTGGTTATCAAAAAAATTACCTACTTTAATTAAATACATGCAAGGCAAGCAACACATGCTGCACATGCAGCGCACCCCCAGCAACCAGCGTTTTCTTCTTCATCAGCTAAATAAAATTTTTCCATATTTGTCTCCTTTTTTTATAATTATTTTATGATTAAATTATTAATAATAAGTTTTCATTAATCGTTATTTTTTTATAACATCTGCAAGCAATCCCAAAAAAGTTCCTCCACATAAATAAATTGGAATATTATTAAAGATGACACCTAATGTTGTACCTATGAACATCCCTATTGGTAAAAATAAAAAAGCACTTCCTTTATTCTTTTTCTTCATACACTAACCACCTTAATATTATATTTCTTTGATATTTAAAGTTTATATATATTCCTTCACATTTATACAATTTCTGATATGCTTCTTGTCTTTTGGTTAATTTTAAGCTTCATAGCAATATTTGTCAACGTGAAACGACAAATGTCGATACGTATTCCTGGAGCCATTTAAAAATAAAAAAGAACCCGCAATGGGTTCTTTAAAGATTATATTTAATTTTTCATCCGAGTAAATATAATTACCACCAAGAAATCTTTAAAAACAAATCACCACGTATTATATCGTAATCATCTGAAACAAGAGACAATATATGCTAAGTGGTCTTCATTTTATTTATTCATTTAACTCCGCTGCACAATTTCCAACATTCACAACTTCTTTTTTTGATTCGCCATCCTTTACATAAAGAATTATACCTACAAATCCGATTGCAATTAGAATTGATGCCATTCTAAAAGACACATTCATTCCATGAATACTCGCAAGTATAGTTGAAGTTTGTTTACTCTGCTTAACAGCATTTGTCATTACAGTAATAAGAATAGCTGACCCAATAGCACCCGATACCTGACGTAATGTATTATTAATTACAGCACCATGTGCAATATGTTCGTTATCTAGTGAATTAATTCCCCAAGTTGTAAGTGGGGATAAGATCATGACCAGACCTATCATTCTAAAACAGTACATAATAGATACATAGACTACTGAAGTATTTTCACCTAAATATGAAAAAGCAAATGTTCCTATACCCAATATTGCCATACCAGCTATACATAAAATACGTGGACCATGTTTATCTAGAATCCTCCCAGTTGCAGGGCTTAATAAAGCTAGAAATAAAGCACCTGGCAACATTATAAGTCCAGACTGAACAGCAGAATACCCACGAATACTTTGGATATAAATAGCAAGCAGAATTGTAGCTGACATCATAGCCGCATAAATAATACAGGTTAATATAGTACTAACTGCAAAATCACTCGATTTAAACACTCTTAAATCTAAAAATGGAGTTTTAGAACTAATTTGTATTCGGGTAAAAATAATAAGTGATATCACGCCAACTACTAATGGAACATATGTAATTGGATTGACCCATCCAGAACTTCCTTGATTACTGAAACCAATAAGTAGTCCTCCAAATCCCAATGTAGATAAAATTACAGACCTTATATCTAATTTATCTTTCATTGTTTGTCCAACATTTTTTAATAAGAAAAATGCTGCTGCAATATCCAAAATAGATATACTTGCAAGTATATAAAACAAACTTCTCCACCCAAAGGCGTCGATTGCAAATCCCGAAAGTGTAGGCCCAATTGATGGAGCAAACCCAACTGTAATCCCGATTATGCCCATAGCAGCACCTCTACTCTCAATGGGGTATAGCTTTAATATAACAATCTGTACCAATTGTACAAGAATACCAGCTCCCATTGCCTGAATAACACGTGAAGCTATCATAAGATTAAATGTTGTAGCAAATATAGAAAATATACATCCTATTAAGAAAAACCCCATAGCGCTAAGATATAATTTTCTTGTGCTAAACCTATTTACTAAATATCCCGTGGTTGGAATAGTTATACCTAAAACTAGTAAATAAATTGTAGTCAACCACTGACCTATATTAGCATCCACTTTAAAATCTTTCATTATACTTGGTAGTGCTGCAGTAAGCACTGTCTGACTAAGCAAACTTAAAAACGACCCTACTATTACTATAGTTACAATTATATTTCTTTCTTTTTTACTTATTAACTTCACGAGTATCATCCCCTAATTTACTTTTCAACTTGTTAAATACAGCTATCTCTATTTTTAACGATTTTTCTTTTTCCAAAAATGATAGCATTGCATCCATAATTAAGGAATTATAAGATCCTAATTCGATTTCTTTTTCTACCATATTTACTGCCTCAGTTAATTTTTTTTGATCAATAACAGTATCATTTTTTACAATAAGATCTTTTATCTCTTTTATTGTTTTATAAATAAGCAATTGCTTTGATGAGAATAAATTATCCTCTGTATCAGCATTATCAGAGTAAAAAAAAGATTTATCTATAACAGGTGGAACTTTTTTTAGCTCTTCAATAGTCATATCTATTATTCGAATAACATAATCGCAAACAAAGTTCGGTTCAAATTCTTCCTTCTTAATCCGCATAATCAAAATAAATTCATGTACTAAACTGTCTATTAAAAAAACCGTTTCCCACACAATAGATTCTATTTCATCTCCATATAGCGTAGTTAAACTCTTGTGATATTCTGATAATAAATTATCTCTTATTTTTTCTTTAACCTTATACATTGGTTGCCCTTTGATTTCAGAAAAATTTTCTATTATAAATAGATTAAAAGGAGTATTAGAAAGCAAATACTCCCACACTAGAATTATCTTCTTTTTTAATTTATCTTTATTATTTATTTCAAGATTTTCATCAATAGACCTTGCTCTACTTAGAAAATTTTTATTAGAATAAGCTAATATTTCATAAACTAAATCCTCTTTTGTTGAAAAATGTTTATAAAAAGTTGCTTTAGATATTTTGCACGTTTTTACAATATCATATATTGAAGTAAATTGAAGTCCTTGCTTACTAAAACATTCCTTTGCTACATCCATAATCAATTTTTGCTTTTCATCCATCTTAATCATCCTCCGTTAAAACTCACAAGTACTACCTAGTACACTATAGTACTGTATTAATATACGCCTTTTTTAAAAATAAATCAAGGAAGTTAAATAAATAAAAGTTATAGCAAAATTAATTTTTGCTATAACTTTTAATATATCTTACATATCCACTTTTAATTATTTATAGCCGTTATTAGTAATTTAGGAACGCCACCAGTAGGAGTCACCTCATTAATCCAAATATTAAATTCATCCTGACCAAACATTATCCCTTGATAATTTACAAATAGATTTTTTGTATAGGAATTACTAATTGCTATCTTATAATTCGGATAAAAAATTTGATCATAATTCTTAATAAAATAATCTTTACTTTGTATATTTACAACTTTACCATTAATTTTAGTATTTATAGGATATTTTATTTGCTCAGCTAATTGCTGCTTATCTCCATTTACTACATAGCTTTGAATTTTGCGAGCGAAATCCTCAACATCTTTGTCACCTTTAGTATTCAACGCTACGGCATATCTTTTCCCATATACATCTGCTGCAATGTTACTTTTAAGTGTTAATGTAAATGGATAACTAGTTTTATTATCAGCACTTACCCATTTCCCCTCAATTTTATCAACAGTTTTCATTGTCCCCATAAATATACCCGTATTTTTACCTGCCGCATCATATTCATATAGAATAATATCTTTTTCATCCGACTTCCCTTTAAGTTTAATTTCCTTCCCCTGCTTTTCATAAAAATATGTCCCAACGATCTCTTTTTCTTGCTTATAAATACTCATTTGAATTTTAATATTATTATTTATAGTTCCGTTATAATCGTAATATCCTTTTTTAAATAAACTCTTACTAATATCCATATTTTCAAGCAAACTAGAAAACGCTTTGCTATTAGTATCTTTAACACTTTGCTCTGTAATTACTGATTTTGTCTGTTCTTGATTATTATTAAGTTGAGCATTTCTTACTGCCTGTTTTTCACTTGAACACCCTGTCAATATAGTTGTTAACATAATAATTAATATTATTTTTTTCACATTAATCTCTCCTATATATATTATATTTCCCTTATTATAACATTAGAATTACGACGTCTTTGTTGTTATATTAAATATTAATCAGATTATTTTTTAATATAACTTTTCCAATCCCTTATATTTGAAATTTATGTTATTATTAGTGTATAGATAAACTATAATTTAGTAAACACTTTTTAAAAATTGCATATCAGAATTTAATTTAGGGAGGGCAACTATGAAAATAAAATCTTGTTTAAAATATTTAATTTTCATTATATTAATATTCTTCATGATAGTTCTAAGGGAGTATGTCGAAAAATTATATTTACATTCATACTTAAGATTTGAATCTACTATGTATTTCTATTTAGTGATTAATTTGCTTCTTGGTGTATGTATTGGGTTAATTTTGGGGTTAGAACATTTATTAAGTGAATTCAGAAAAGAGGGAATGTGGAAAATTAATTTTCCAAAATTAATTTTAGTTGGACTACCATCATTATATTTTTCTCTTACAAATGTCTGGTTTTCAGGTAAGAGTCAATTTTTACGAGAAATAATATCATATCCATTACATTATTTCTTTAGGTATGGTTCAAGCTATATATCCTTATTTCAAGTGATCCTTGGATATGTGGTTATTACAAGTTTTTTTAAATATAACGAGAAAATTTAAGTTACTTTGATTTCTTTACACTAGTTGTAACCTCTTGTCTCTTTGTGCTTTATAAATATAACATTACGTCTCTTGTTTTACGAAATATTATCAATATTTATTATTAATTAAAAATAAGTCTTTACAAATATCAATTATCGTGTTATTATTAGTTCATAAACAAAGAAACAGAATTAACTTAGTACAAGAAGTGGAATTAATTCCACACAGATATTAACTTTCATTAGATAAAGTAAAGTAATCGCTAATAGAAAGGGGATAGTCCAATGTATCAAATTAAATCTTCAGAGTTTTTAGAGGGTAGTAGCATTTTATAAATAAGAGGTCTTTAGGATATGTGATAAGACAAAGAAAAATAACTTAAATTACAATAAATTACTATACCCTACTTAATTTAAAATTGAATATACGAATATATTAAAGGGGAATTCATTTTATTGAATTCCCCTTTTTGCTGTTAAAAATTAGAAATACTCCCTATGTTTAATTAAATAAGTAAAAGAATAAATGTCCCAATGACATTTGCTAAAAAATGTGAAATAGTGCACGAGCAAATATTCTTAGTTTTTTGATAAATCACGCCATAAATAATATTATCTATAAAAATAAAAAACAAGATATAAATAAAAGCTGCTGAAGTGAAGTCCGAAAAATTTGCTATGACAAAAAATAATGAAGTAATGATGATAGCCCAAATTGGTTTAATAATATTGCAAAGCTTAGTCTGGAAAAACCCTCTAAATGCTATTTCCTCAGCAAATGCTAAAATCAATAATTTAGGTATCTGTAAAAACAATTTTTCAAATGATAACATCGATTTTGTGTCTAAAAGAGACGAGTAGAACTCTGGCAGGACAAATTTAAGCAAACTAACTGATACAATACACGAAACAACAGGAATCAAAATTAACCACCAATATTTTTTTATATCAGATAAAATGTTTTTTGGAATAAACCCGATGTCTTCCATTTTCGCTTTGTTCCTTTTGTTTTCAATAAATACATACAATATTGAAAAAAGAATAGTTAATCCTAAGCCAGCAACATTATTCAAACCTATACTTAAGCATAGAAATCCAAAAATCGCAATTGGAAGATAAGTTTTCAATAATTCATCTCTATTTTTCATTCAAACACTCCTTTTCACATTATTTAAAATCTTTACTTTTCCATATTTTTCAATTATATAGTGATTATAACATAAGCTTTAAATATTATAAATTATAACATAATCTATAATTCTTCACGGAGGATTTTATGTGCAACATGAATTTACTACTAATTACCGTTCCATTACAATTTATTTTAATTTATTACCACCTCTTGTAATTATCGCAAACCCCTAGGATATCTACATTGAAACATAAATATATATATATATTACAAAAAAACAAAAATACCTTATTAATATAAATACAAAAATTGTCTTTATAAATGCAATTTGAACTTTTAAAACTCTACAATAGTGAATACCCCCCATGATAAATTTGTAATTCAATAAGTGAATTACTGATAAAGCCTTATAAATCAATGAACTAAGCTAATTACACATCTCGTATTTATTTACAATATTACGATTATTTGAGGTTTTCAGTAATAATTTAATGATTTTGCTGCAAATCCCCAGCACAAGGTCATATATGTTTACTGAAAGTGTAATGCATTCACGATTCTTGTTATTTCTCAGGAATTTATCCTAGAGATAATGCTTAGTGATCTAAGCCGCACAAAAGTAATTAGGGGGTTTTTTATGGGAATCAAAATTACGCAAAGATGTATTAGTGAAATACAGGACCATTTAAAAGAATATGTAATGGAACATAGCAGCAAAAATAAAAATAGAAAATTTACTTGTTTTAATAAAAGCGCACATAGTCATAAGGATGAGGATCCTAGTGCAGCCATTGTGCCAGGAAGCAGTGGAAGGTATTGGAACTGCTTTAGTTGTGGAGCTAAAGGTGATATTTTAAGTGCAGCCCAGTATAAAGAAGGTATAGATGGATTCCACAATGTAATGAAATTTTTAAGTTCAAAATATAATATTAAAATTGAAACAGAAGGAGCTGAAACCTCTACAAAACGTGACTTTTCGCTGAAACAAAATCTTAATTATCAAAAGGAAACTGCAGCTACTTATTATTATGAAGATGAACTTGGAAATATATTATATAAGATTTGTAGACGAGAGTGGATGGATAAAGGCAAAAAAAAGAAAGATTTCATGGCTTATACTAAAGATAATAGTAGTTGGAGCTTTGGAATAAAGACTACAAGACATATTATTTATAAGCTACCACAGGTTTTAGAGGGCATTAACAATGATAAGACTATTTTCTTTGTAGAAGGAGAGAAATGTGTAGACGAGATTTTCAAGTTAGGACTAGTAGGAACTACCACTGCTTTTGGAGCTAGGGGGTTTTCAGCTTATAGTCCGAATTATGTTGCTTCACTAACTGGCGCTAATATAGTAATTCTGCCTGATAATGATGAAAGTGGTAAGGCTTATGCAAAAGATGTTCTAAATGCAATAAAGAATACTGCTAAATCTATAAAAATAATAAAACTTCCAGGTTTAAAGCTTAAGGAGGATATTGTAGATTGGGTAGGAAATGGAGGAACTCCAGAAGAATTAATTACTTTGGTTAATGCAACAGATGAAACAGTAGATAGTAACGCAGTGCAGAATAAGCCTATAGGAAATATTTATGAAGATGAATTTTGTTACTACAAATATTATAAGAAACAGATAATTAATGTTTCAAATTTTATTATTGATCCTAAATATTATATTGAAAATGATGGGGATACTCAAATTATAGGAGATATTGTGACCTGGGATGGAGTTATAGGTGAGAGGACATTTAAAAGCTCTGATTTTGATGATGTATTATCTTTTAGAAGAGCACTAAACAGCTTCAAAACTTTTTATATAGGAAGGGTTGAGGACCTTCAATATATAAGATTTATTATTTCAGGTAAAACCCGTGAAATAAGGAAGGGTGTTACTTTCAGTGGTTTTCATAAAATTAATAATCAGTGGTTCTTTGCAACTGAGCATGGTGCTTTAAACTCTGAGGGAAAGGCCACTTTAGATATAGCTATGCAAAATCAATATGCCGAACTTAATACTAACATTCTAGAGAATGATGTTATTACAAAAGAAGAACTTTTAACAATTGCACCTTATTTATTTAAATTTAGTATACTTAAAAATACTGCAGCTATATTAGGTTATGTAAGTGGTTTATTTCTGAAAGAAAAGCTTAAACATAATAAAATTCAATACAACCATCTTTTAATAGAAGGTGAAAGCAGCAGTGGCAAAAGTAGTGCTATAAAATATATTATTACACCTATATTGTGCATGGAGGATGGGATTTTAAATGCGGCACAATGTACAGACTTCGCCTTAAATAAAACCGCCGGCAGTAGTAATTTTATACCTCTTATTTTGGAAGAGTACAAGCCTCACATAATAGGTAAGTATAAAGTGGATTTAATATCAGGGGTTATGAGAAATTCTTACGATAACTACAAAGGAATAAAAGGGGTAGCCACCTTAGATAAAAATAGAAGTTTTATTCCTAGAGCTTCAGTGATTTTGTCTGGAGAGGTGGGCATAGAGGAAACGGCAAACATAGGCAGGAGCCTCAGAGTTATATTTGCAACTTCCTATTTTGATGAGGTAACCAAAGAAAGTCTAGAAAAATTAAAGGAAAATTCTATTTTACTTAATAAACTTGGAGCGAGTCTTTTGAAGGAGGCCTTAAAAATGAGCGAGGAAAAAACCAAAGAAATCCATAGTGCAATTTTTGAAAAACTGATTGGTAATGATATTAAAAATGATAGAGTTAAAAACTCTATAGCTAACTGTATGATTGGTATAGCTTTACTTAAGAAGGTATTTGATGATTTAGATTTAAATACGGAAACTTGCACAGGTATTGCTATGAAGGAAATTATTTCGTCAATAGAAAGGGGGGCTTATGAGGACTTGTTAGATGGAGGAACATCGAATAAAACAGTTATAGAACAAAATTTCGAAACTATGAATCGTATGGCAACTAATAATGAACTTTTAAGAAATATCGACTATGATGCAGTGCTGGATTTAGATGGAGATTTTGTGCTTCGCCTTAATTATACATGCTTTTACGATAGGTTTGTAAAGTACTGTAGAGAGCATAATGTGACTCATGAGGTGTTGCCACTGAGTAGTTTCAAAAAACAATTAAGTAATATGCA
>Ga0209125_1003654_pt1 | contig 10351 bp, 9 predicted proteins | sample BarGraIncub1131A_FD_184503 | JGI IMG/M metagenome (GOLD analysis project Ga0209125, IMG submission 184503) | Arctic peat soil microbial communities from Barrow, Alaska - Barrow Graham LP Incubations 11-31A (SPAdes) (version 2) | ecosystem: Environmental > Terrestrial > Soil > Wetlands > Peat... | reverse complement strand
CGTTTCCTGTTGTGGTTTTGCTGTGAATGCAGGGACCCGCCATGAACTGGACTTCGAACTGGGCATGGCCCATTTTACCGAACATTTGTTGTTTAAAGGAACCACCAACCGTCGAGCCCATCACATTGTCAACCGTATGGAAAACGTGGGTGGTGAATTAAATGCCTATACCACCAAAGAAGAAACGTTCGTTTATTCCATTTTTCTGCAGGAAGATTACGAACGTGCCATTGATTTGCTGAGCGACCTGTTTTTTCATTCCACCTTTCCCGAAGAGGAAATTGAAAGGGAAAGGGTTGTGATTCTAGATGAAATCAATTCCTACGAAGATTCTCCATCCGAACTCATTTTTGACGACTATGAGGATTTCCTGTTTTTAGGACACCCCCTTGGTAGAAGGATTCTGGGTAATCCGGAATGTCTGGAAAAATTCAACAATCAGTCTTTCACCGATTTTTATTCCAGAAATTACTCCACAGACCGGATTGTCTTTTATTCACAGTCTCCTTTGGAAATCAATAAAGTCAGACATTTGTCGGAGAAATATTTTGGAAGTATCCCACTTCGTGAAAAAAAACTTGGAGCCTTGGATAAAAAACCAGCTGAACAACATGGAGCAAAAAAAATCCTTACCAAGGATACCCATCAGGCGCATGTCGTTTATGGAAATAAAAACTATTCGTTGTACGAAGATAAACGGGTAGGCATGTATCTGCTAAATAATATTCTGGGTGGACCTGGCATGAACAGCCGTTTGAATGTTGCCCTCAGGGAACGTTCCGGTTTGGTCTATTCGGTCGAATCCAACGTAACTTCCTACACGGATACCGGTATTTTTACGATTTATTTCGGAACGGATCTCACCAAAACGGATCGCTGCATGAAACTGGTGGAAAAGGAACTGAAGCGCTTACGGGAAGTCCGGTTGACACCCATTCAATTGCATGCAGCCAAAAAACAACTGTACGGTCAGATGTTTATTTCTTCCGAAAACAAGGAAAACCAGACTTTAAGCATGGGTAAAAGCATGCTCTACTTCAATCGGTACGATTCCATGGAAGAGGTCATCCGGAAGGTGGAAAATTTCACACCAGAGTCCCTGCTGGAAATTGCCAATGAGGTACTTGACTCACAGGCCATGACCTTGCTTATTTACAAATAAAGGATGGATTCAGGGCCCATATTGAAAAGCAGGTCCAAAATGCTCAGGTTGGGCTGAAAGCCAAATTTGTGGTTAAAAACCTGATAATAGGGTTTGGGAATAAAAGTTGGATCAACTTCCAAAGGATTTTTCTTGGGATGAATAATACCCCGAAAATCTTGCCAACCGGTAGGTGTTTCCCCTTCTTTTATAAATTCCCGGGTGTAGTTCACTTCACCTGAAATTTCCAGCAATTCACAGATTTTTACCCGTATTGCTTCGTTAAAATCAAACAAGAATCCTGGTTTATTTTCGAAAAAAGGCCGGAGGTCATCGGCGTAATATTCAAAAAAAGGGCTTGAGTTGTAGGCCGATTCAATGCTGTTCCAGTGTAAATGTTGCCAATGTCCGTGATCGGAAATTTTCACATCCCGGATGTCCGATTTTTCCGAATTGCTTTTATCGATGGGAAGGGAAAGCGGCATCAGGCCGTTGGCAGTTGCAACGATGCAACGGTTGCGATAGGTTTGTTTGATAAAATGTTCGCAGCTTTCAATCAAGGGGTTTGTGCTCTGTCTCAGATGAGCATAGTATTGAATGGGCGCAAAATAGGCTGTTGAAAATAAGGCTGTTGACATGGTTGTCTTCATTTTGCTTGCAAAGGTAGTGTTTCTGTCCTAAAATCGCTACTTTTGCTTTCATCGAACACTAAAACTTCAGACCATGTTTGCAAAAGAAATATATCAGCAACGCCGTTCACAGGTAAGTGAACTGGTAAGTTCAGGCATCATCCTGTTGCCGGGAAATACGGACTCTCCCATGAATTATCCCGACAATATCTATCATTTCCGTCAGGATAGCCATTTTATTTACTTTGTCGGAATGGATCAGCCTGATTTGTTTGTCCTGATGGATGTGGATGTTCAGAAAACTATACTATTTGGCGATGAACTGACCATGGATGACATCATTTGGACCGGGCCTATGGAAAGTTTGAGCGATGAGGCTGCCAAATCTGGCATCAATCAGGTGTTTCCTTTGTCCGAGTTGTCTAACTATATTGATAAAGCAACAGCCCAAAACCGTGAAATCCATTTTTTACCTCCCTATCGGGCAGAAAATAAGCTCAAGTTGGAATCCCTGTTGGGCATTCCAACCCAGCAACTGAAAAATGCCGCTTCTGAAATCTTAATACGATCTGTAGTGGCATTACGTTCCATCAAAGGGCCTGAAGAAATTATCGAACTGGAGAAAGCTTCAGCCATTGGGTATGCGATGCATTATGCAGCCATGACTTCCGCCATTCCCGGTGCTTCTGAACGGGAAATTGCAGGCAGGATTGATGGCATCGCCTTGTCGAAAGGCTTTGGGGTGTCTTTCCCGACCATCCTTTCTCAAAAGGGTGAAGTTTTGCACGGACACGACCACAGTCTGATACTTGAAAAAGGCCGTTTCATGCTTTGTGATGCCGGTGCTGAATCGCTCAGCCACTATGCCTCCGATTTTACCAGGACGACGCCAGTAGGCGGTTATTTCTCCTCTCAGAAAAAAGATTTGTATCAAATTGTTCTCGATGCCAACAACAGAGCTTTTCAATTGATTCGCCCCGGTGTTTTTTACAAGGATATCCATTTGGATTGTTGTCGTGTTTTGGCTGAAGGGCTGAAGTCTCTGGGTATTCTGAAAGGAGATATGGATGAGGCTGTTGCGCAAGGTGCTCATGCATTGTTTATGGTGCATGGACTTGGCCATATGATGGGTCTGGATGTTCACGATATGGAAGATTTGGGCGAGAATTTTGTGGGCTACGACAACGAAGTGAGCCTAAGTACTCAATTTGGCTTGAGGAGTCTTCGCCTGGCAAGGCGGTTACAACCCGGTTTTGTTTTGACGGTGGAACCCGGTCTGTATTTTATTCCGACGTTGATTCAAAAATGGGAAGCTGAAAAACACCTGACCGATTTTATTGATTACAACAAAGCCAAAGAATTTATAGGTATAGGCGGAATCAGGCTGGAGGATGATGCTTTGGTGACAGATTCAGGTTGTAGGATGATAGGTGAGAAGCGGCTGCCAATCACTCCGTCGGAAATCGAAGCGTTGTTTTAGACTTTCTGAAAAAACCGTTTCGTTTTGGGCGAATATAGGATCATATAGACTTTTCCGATCACAAAACTTTCCGGAATCAGCCCAAAGGTTCTGGAGTCATCCAGGTAACCCTGATGGTCGTTGAGCATCCAATAGTAGTTCTGCTTAAAAATATAGTAGTCTGCTTCCTTGCCGTTTCTTCTGAAACGACCACTTTCTGTACGAATCAGTTTGACTCCTTCGTACTTGTTGATAAGCTCGCCCCACGTATTAAACGAACGCTCATTGAGCTCTATACGAAAATCTTTGTAGGGGATCACGGCCGATTGCTCATCAAAGGATGATGAGCATGGACTCAGTTCAATGGCTTCATTTTTTTCCCGCTTGGAAAGAGTATAAAATTCGTACCTGGTCAGATAAACAAAACCGGAGTCTTTTTCCTCATAGGTTTTCAGATTGAATTTCCCCGCTTCCAAAAGCCTTTCCACACTGTCCTGATACCGTATCGGATACCGGTAGCAAATTGAGGCGTTAACCGGACGTTCAATTTCTTCGCCATTGATAAATAATCTAAATCCTTTAAGTTTGATGTATTCCCCCGGTAAGCCTACACAACGGCTTAACAGAATCGGGTGAATATCCATGGGTTTATCATCTAAAACAGGGTAGTTGAAAGCTATAAGGTCGTTGCGTTTTATCTTGCCGAACCCATGAATCCGGTGCGCATTCTTAAATAGTGGAAAATACGTTTTTTTGCCCAAAAAGAGATCCGGAGCAAAAGGAACACCAATGGATAAAGGGAATCTGGCACCAACCGTAAATTTCTCAACAATCAATCTATTTCCGATTGCCTGGCTTTCGGACATGGATGGGGTAGTAATCCGAATGGTCTCAAAAAAGAAGATCCGGATTATTACAGCCAAAACGGCTGCAAACAGTAATACGACAGCCAGTCTTTTAAAGCTCATTTACAACCCCTGGATTTTCATTTTTAATAGGCTTTCTTGAAGAATCGATTCCAACGGATTTTACCGTCAAACAAACTCCTGTCTTTATCCAGAGACAACCACACACAAATGGGTTTACCTACGATGTGGTCTTCGGGTACAAATCCCCAGGCGCGACAGTCGGCTGAGTTGTGGCGATTATCCCCCATCATCCAGTAGTAATCCAAATGGAAGGTATATTTGTCCGCTTTTTTTCCATCAATAAATGCGATGCCGTTTCTTATTTCCAGATCCTGACATTCGTAATTTCGGATAACGCGTTCATACAGTATAATATTATCGGGTGTCAACGTGATGGTCGATCCTTTAGCGGGAATCCAAAGTGGTCCGTAATTATCGCGTGTCCATTTAAAACGATCGTTTAACGGATAGGTAGTACCTCCCAAATCATAATCTTTGATTGCGTCGGGTTCGATTATGACTGTATCTATGGCAGAGCTATTTCTAATAGTTTGAATCAAGGCTTTTGTAGCCGGGAAATGGTAAATAGGATTTACGCTTCCATTCGCATTTTTCCTGAACGACAACAAAGTGACCAATGGATGGCCTTCCTCCAACATGAAGCGATCATCTTTGCTGACGCCCCATTTGCGGAACTGGTCATCAGAGATGTATGAGCCTTTTGTCTGGACGAAATAATTGTATTGTACACCGGGTTGATCTGGTACAATTTTGCCATTGATGTAAACCTGATTATTGATGATTCTAAGCGTTTCACCCGGTAGTCCGATGCAACGTTTCACGAAATTTTCACGGCGATCAACAGGTCTGTAAACAACTTCCCCGAACGTTTCAGGATGGTTTTTTACGTATTGGCTGGCTTCAGCCCTGGATATATTGTTTTCCTTGGAAATGGAATAACATAGAGTGTAATAATCCGGATTCACCTGTTTTACAGGAACAGTATCTCCTGCAGGAAAATTGAATACGACGATATCATAGCGTTTGACTTTACCAAAACCTGCCACACGTTTATAGTTCCAATGTGGGTTTTCCAGATAGGATTTTATATTCAGTATGGGCAAGGTATGTTGTGCAAGCGGAAATGCCAGCGGGGTAAAGGGAACACGCGGGCCGTAGCTCATTTTACTGACAAATAGAAAATCGCCAACCAGCAACGATTTTTCAAGCGAAGAGGAGGGAATCTGATAGTTCTGAAAAAAGTAAATGTTGATAACATAGACCGCTGCCAAAGCAAAAACAATGGCGTCCACCCAATCCATTACACTCTTAAATGTACTGTTTTTGGAATTTTTCCAAAAGCCCCAAGGTAAGTACCGGCTTATGTACAAATCAAAGAAGAAGGGTAGACCCAGCAACCACCAACCACTTCTGGTCCATATAGAAAAAAGGATGGTTAGTGTCCCCCAAAGTGCAAAACGGATCCATTTTGACTTAAGTGTAGTAAAATGGGAAGGTTTGTTTTCTTTTTTCGTGTTTTCAGATGGAGTACTCATACGTTCACAAATTATTGATTGATAGTAGTTTATTCGTTTTAAAAACCCAACATGTCTGACATTCGGATAAATCCTTTTTTACCGACGGTATATTCTGCAGCCAAAACTGCTCCCAAAGCCAAACCTGCACGGTTCTTGGCATCGTGTGAAAGGATGATGGTATCTACGTCAGATTCGTACGTGATCTCATGAAATCCCGGCACTTGTCCGGTTCTTTCGGAAGCTATGGCCAGCTCATCAGGTGTATTTTCAACTTCTTTAACCCAGATGTTCTTACGGTCAAGTTGTTCCAGAATGTCTTCTGCCAAAGTGATGGCCGTTCCTGAAGGTGCATCAAGTTTTTGAGTATGATGCACTTCTTTCATTCGGACATCGTACATCGGAAAATGATTCATCATTTCCGCCAATTTCTTATTGATAGCGAAAAAAATATTCACTCCCAAACTGAAGTTTGAAGCGTAGAAAAAGGTCTGTCCGTTCTCGCAGGCTGCTTTAACTTCATCCATTTGATCCAACCAACCTGTTGTTCCTGAAACGACAGGAAGATTCTTTGCAAAACATTTCTTATAATTTTCCAGAGCCGTTTCAGGGCGTGTGAACTCGATGACTACATCTGTAGAACGGAAATTTTCGGATTCAAATTCTTCGGGATTGTTGATGTCAATGGTGCTGACGATGGAATGTCCCCGCTCCAATGCAATCCGTTCAATTTCATGGCCCATTTTGCCATATCCGATCAATGCAATTTTCATATGAACGCTTTTATATTTTAGTATGTCTTTTAAGACTGACAAACCTTTGAAGGCATTGAGGCAAAAGGCTTTGCCCTACTTCCTCGTGGTAGGTGTAAAATGTACAGTTTTGAAAAGTCAAAGATAAGTAAAAAAAAAGGCAAGACTCTGAAAGAATGCTTACAATCTGTTAAAAAGGTTCTACCAAAGTCGAAAGGTTCTTAAAATACTTGTACATTTGCACCACTGAGCTATTTTGAACGAAAGACGCTCAATAAAAAAGAAGCGTTTTTAAAGGTAATGGATATACCAGTCCTGTGCAAATGAAAAGAAAAAATATACAGCAATTTTTAATTTTGGCTGGCCTCCTTCTCTGGAATTCCTGTGCAAGTACCGGAAATCCTGGAGGTGGACCAAAGGATATAACTCCTCCCAGACTGACGAAAAGTATTCCACTTCAAAATCAGGTGAATTACTCTAAAGGACGGGTTGAGATTTTCTTTGATGAACTTATTTCTTTGGAAAAGCCTAACGATAAGGTTATTATTTCTCCCCCTCAGAAAATTGCTCCGACGACAAAAGCCATTGGAAACAAGATATCTGTCTTGTTTGCAGACAGTTTACTCCCGGCAACGACTTATACCATTGATTTTACAGACGCTATCGTTGACTACAACGAAAAGAATAAATTCGGTGATTATGCCTTTTCTTTTTCTACGGGTAGCAAAATTGACTCGTTGTGCATTTCCGGAACCTTGCTGGATGCGTCCAACCTGAATCCGGTTTCTGGTGTAATCATAGGTGCTCAAACCAACCTAAGCGACAGTAGTTTTACAAAAATTCCCTTTGCACGAATATCCAAAACAAATCAATTTGGTTCTTTTACGGTGAAAGGTTTACCTGAGAGTCGATTTCATTTGTTTGCCCTGGGAGATAAAAACGGCGATTACCGTTTTGATCAACCGGGCGAATCAATTGCTTATCTGGATTCAATCATCAAACCGTGGACCGAACCTTGTCAGAAAAGCGACACCATCTGGAAAGACAGTATTACTGTTGATAGCGTGAAAGTGCGCACTATTACCTGCTTTAAGCCCGACAACATGATTCTTCGGTATTTTTCCGAAGATTTCGGACGCCAGTATTTAGCCAGACGTACCAGACCTGCCCGGGAAAAACTACTACTCACTTTCGGCTATAAAGCTGAGACATTACCTAGTGTTAAATTGCTGAATTCCAATAGTTCAGACTGGTATTTGCTCGAATCAAATAAAACCAGGGACAGTTTGGTCTTCTGGATAACCGATACACTGGTTTCATCGATGGATACCCTGAAGATTCAGTTGAAATATTTGAAGACCGATTCCTTGAATAAACTTTCACCGGCCACCGATACGATCAATTTAATTTCAAGGTCTTTTCACCCCAAAGCCGGAGTCTCAGAAAGCAAGAAAAAGAAAGCAAAAGATACACTGACTGTTCCGCCGGTATCTTTTTTAATGGTCACTTCAGACTTGCAGAGAACAGCTGACATTTTCTCAAAGCCCCGATTTGAATGGGAGACACCCATTAAGGAGGTAAAGGGAAATCCTTGGAATCTGTATAAGAAAAAGGATACAATCTGGGTGAAGACTCCATTCATCTTTCAAAAGGATAGTGTTTATTTTCGTGATTTTTATCTGAATGCTAAGTGGGAATTTGGAGCAGAATATCGTTTTGACATTGATTCAGGTATGGTCGTTGGGCTATATGGCAAAACCAACGATAAATTCAGCCAGATTTTTAAAATCAGGGAAGAAGAAGAGTATTCCAAACTGATTGTCAATATTAGTGGTATTCAAGGACCTGGTTTTGTGGAAGTTCTTGATAAATCAGACAAAGTGGTACGACGGAAAATGATTGAAAAAAATCAGGCTGAGTTCCCCTATTTGATGCCTGGTACGTATTTTATCAGAGCAGTTGAAGACCGTAATGCAAATTTTCTCTGGGATACCGGCAATTTTGCAGCCAGGCGTCAACCTGAAAATGTCTATTATGATCCACGAAAGTTGGACTTGCGTGCAAATTGGGATGTTAAGGAGAGTTGGAATGTGAATGAATATCCCGTTCTGCAGCAAAAGCCAAAGGAGCTGATGCCGAAGGTTAATAAGTAAATACGATGAAAAGATGTTTAACATTCCTTTTTTTGGTAGGATGTCTGGTTCAGGTTTGCCAGTCAAAGAAACATTGTACCATCGATAATACTACTTTTGTTGCCGGTGAAACGCTAAATTATCAGTTGTATTACAACTTGAGTTTTGTCTGGATTCAAGCCGGAACTTGCCAATTTAGCGTCCGTTCAACCTCTTGGGGCAATAAACCTGTTTACCAGTTGATGATACAGGGAAAGTCGCAAAAATCATTTGATTCGTTTTTTAAAGTAAGGGATACGCTTGTCTCTTATGTTGACAAAGACAGGTTGGTGCCCTATAAAGCCTTTAAATTCGCCCACGAAGATAAATGGCATGGCACCGATGAGTTCACTTTTGGTGAGGAAAACGGTGGATGGAGCGTAACGACCAGATTAAATCGAAAAAAACAGTGGAAGGCGCCTGTAGAATCCTGGACTTCCCAGTGTGGTTTTGATTTGGTAACAAGTTTGTATCGTCTTCGCTGCATGACCAATGAGACTTTCTATGAGGTAGGAAAACGGACGAAAATACCTGTCAGACTAGAAGATGACGAATATTCCATTTACCTCACTTATCTGGGTAAGGAACGAATAAAGCTTTATGGTGGAGGTTATTATGTTGCACATGCCTTTAGCTTGTCCATGATTGAAGGAAAGGTCTTTAAGCGGGGTGATGTTTTGAAAATGTGGGTTTCAGACGATGGGAATAAAATACCGCTGCTGGTGGAATCGCCTATAAGGGTGGGGTTTGTGAAGGCGGTGTTCAGGTCGGCCCAGTCAACCCTCTATCCCCTCGTGCGGGGATTATCTAAATAGAAGAGCGATTTACTTCATAAGTGCTATAAATAACCAGATTAGTACGTATTTTTAATTAATGTATATTTTAATACCTTTGGCTTTTGGTGTATTTTATAAATTCTCATTATTTGATGGTACGTTTTTTATTTGGCTTAAATGCCTGTTTATTTTTTTATTAGTGTATGGAATTATTAGCGATAGAATGGGCGGGCGCCTTTAATGTGATTGGATTTACCTTTCTGATGGTATTCATACTTCTTATTTTGGTTGTTTTAGTCCTTAGCCTTTTTGGAAAGTTATTTACTTTTTTAGATAAAATCTCACAAGTCCGGATTGAAAAAGATGCGAATTTAACAACAAGTTCCGTATCTGAAAATGTGGGAAATCAACTATTATCGGATGAAATATCAGATGAAGAAATTGCTGTTATCAGTATGGCATTGTATTCGTACTTTTCAGAAAATCACGATAATGAGAGCAATGTTGTTACTATTGAAAAAATAGGCAAACCATATTCCCCGTGGAGTTCTAAAATATATGGTCTGAATGTTTATCCCAAAAAAAAGCGATAAGAATTTCGGATTTTAAAAATCGGAACTGAATATTAATTCTATGCTGTCAATAACTTACAAGTTGAATTATACCATGAAGACCAAAAAAAATATTTTATTGCTGATCGCTTTTTTATGCGTTTGTATTCCAAAGTCTCTTTCTGCCCAAACTGTTTTAAGCAGCTCTCCTGATAATACCGTGGCTAATGCAACTATCATAACGAATGCACCTGTTACCGACTCTGCCACTAATACAACTCAGGTTTTAATGACAAAGGTGCAGCATGGTAAAGGTCTTAATTCTGAGCCTGAATCCATAAATAAAACCTTTATTGATTTTTTGGAAAGTACTGGATTTGCCCAACTTAACTGGGGCACAATTTTAATGCTTTTGATAGCATGCGTCTT
>Ga0209125_1003653_pt1 | contig 10356 bp, 3 predicted proteins | sample BarGraIncub1131A_FD_184503 | JGI IMG/M metagenome (GOLD analysis project Ga0209125, IMG submission 184503) | Arctic peat soil microbial communities from Barrow, Alaska - Barrow Graham LP Incubations 11-31A (SPAdes) (version 2) | ecosystem: Environmental > Terrestrial > Soil > Wetlands > Peat... | reverse complement strand
TTTAGGGCGAATGTGGACACCAGCTTACAATGAAAAATTCCTGACGAGATATGGATTCAGTCCCACAGCTTTTTATCCGGCACTTTGGTATAATATTGGATCAGATACTCAGGCTGCCCGAAATTTCCTTTTTGGTTTCAGGTCTGAACTATATGCCAGTGGTTTCATGAAAAGAATTCAGGACTGGTGTGATACCCATGGCGACATCTATGCAACGGGGCATCAGGACAATGAAGACATGAAAAATCCGGTCAGTATTTCCGGTGACCTGATGAAGTGCAATAAATTTCAGGATATTCCCGGTATCGATAAAATCGGTGGAGGAGCAAGCCGCCCTGCCGAAAAATACTACAAGTTGATCAGTTCTGCTGCAAACAATTGGGACAAGCCCCGGGTAATGTCTGAAACATACGGCGATATGGGCAACATCAGTTGGAATGAAATTTACATGATAGCCATGGAGCAATACACCAAGGGGATCAACATGATGATTCCTCATGCGGTATGGTACAATACCAGCAACGTGTCTTTTCTACCTGAGCTCTCTTATCGCAACAGTCTTTATGCTCAAAGACTACCTGAATTCACCACTTTTATGGCTAGGTTGAATGTAATGTTGCAAAATAACGGGCGTCACGTATCGGATATTGCCGTTTTGTACCCGATCACGACACTTCAAGGCAGCAATTACCTGGATGGACCGCTCGGTTTTTATGCAGGAGGTGTCTCTACCTTCGAAGATAACTATGCAGATGTTGGCGAAGTGCTTTCATCGGAAATCAGCCGGGATTTTACCTGGATTCATCCTGAAATTCTGGACGAACGCTGTACCGTGGAAGGTGATACCCTCAAACTGAACAATAAGGTCAACTTTGAAGCTTATAAGGTACTGATTTTACCGGCCCATCAGACTATCAGCTGGAGTAATTTACAGAAGATCAAACAGTTCTATGAAAATGGAGGCAAAGTCATAGCTATTGGTAAATTGCCATCAAAATCAGCCGAATTCGGGCACGATCAGGATGTTGTTGAAACTGTCAGGGCTATGTTTCCGAATGTCAGTGTGCCAATTAAAGTTACAGCATCCAGTCAGTGGGCTGCAGGTGGATATGAGCCGGAAAAAGTCGCTGATGGCTCTATGACTACCCGTTGGAATGCAGCAGATCAGTCTGGTGGCAACCAATGGCTGGAAATTGACTTTGGCGGAGACAAAACGTTCAATAAAACAATTACTTCAGAGGCTTTTGACAGAACCACTTCCTACAAAATTCAATACTGGAACGGTACGAACTGGGCAAATTGCATCACCGGTCAAGCTATTGGTGCCTCCAAAACTGATAATTTTACGACAGTAACATCTTCCAAAGTACGGTTGTATATCAATTCCATCAAGGAAGCCAGTGCATCCATTTATGAATTTGAGGTACATTTGGACAACGGCCCTAATTTATTGACTTATGACACTTTATGCATCAACCGCCAGATAAATGGAGGTCGTACAATCTTCTTAAAGTCTCCCAAGGCAGACCTGCTTCAAAATGCACTGGATAGTCTGGTGCAAGTCTTCGACGTCGAAATGGAGAACAACATAGATCTGCGATATATCCACAAAGTAAAAGATTCCACGGATATTTATTACATTGCCAATACAACAAACAAATCCATAGATGGTTATGTACGTTTGCGTGGAAATATTGTACCAACAACCCTTGATCCTCATACAGGAACAATTTCAAACCCGGAATACACGTTGATTTCAGAAGGCGGAACGGATATAACAAGGGTAAAAATAAGCCTTTCAGCATACCACTCCTGCTTTATCGTCTCCAATACAGATAGCTTATTCTCAACGAACAGGTCAGTGAAAATGGGAAATAACACCCTGAAAGTCTTTCCAAATCCAATAGACCAGTTTTTGACTGTCAATTTTGGTAATGACATTTATAAAGAACTAAACATCATTGACATGTCTGGTAAAATTGTAAAAAAAATGAATGTACCAGATATGTCCACTGAAATGAAGTTTGATGTCAGTAATCTGGAAAGTGGTGCCTATTATGTTTATCTGCAGGGTGATAAAGAAAGTAAAGGGACATTTATAATAAAATAAAGTCCCTTACTTTTTTACTTTTGTCATTTTGGTAAAAAACACCAACAAAATGGCCGAAAGCGCTGCTGTACATGCTCCAAAATAGAAAGGAACGCTGGAATTTATATGATCATACAGCAATCCGGCTATCAAACTGGCAGGAAGTAAGGTCACTCCAAGCAAAGCATTGTAAAGCCCTAAACCTGTACCCTTTTTATTCGTATCTATAATATCGGAAATAAATGCCTTCTGTATGCCATCCGTCATTGCAGAATACAATCCGTACATGGCAAAAAGCATAAAAATCAGATGCAGGTTTCTGGTTATTCCAAAGCCAAAATACACCAGTGCATAAATCAGGAATCCGCAGATAAGTAGTTTTTCTTTTCCTATTTTATCTGAAAGAGTTCCCATTGGAATGGCTAAAGCGACCGATACAACACTGGAAATCAGATAAACCAGAGGAATAAAAGCGACCTTCACTCCCACTTCGTTGGCTTTAACCAACAGCAAGGCATCGGTTGAATTTCCAAGCGTAAAAAGAAAAATGATGCCCAAAAACAAATAAAACTTTCTGGGAAAATCGCTGAATCTGAATTTCTTTAAAAGTTGTTTATCTTGTTTTCTTGCCTCCTTAATACCAAAAATAAGGACTAAAATGCCCAATACACCTGGAATACCGGCTAACAGGAAAATAAGTTTGTAATTTCCCGGGTAAAAAATAAAAAGTGCGAACGCCAACAATGGGCCGGCAATGGCACCCATATTATCCATGGCTTTTTGAATACCAAAACTTTTTCCTGTTTCACCGTTGGTCACAGAGCCTGCAATCAGACTATCGCGGGGTGCTGTACGAATGCCCTTCCCAAAACGTTCAACAAATCGTAGATACAAAACCTGTAAAGGCGAGGCAACAAAGGCATACAGAGGCATAATCAACGCTGAAAGCCCATAACCGATCAGCATAAAGGGTTTGTTCCTGCCAATTTTGTCGCTCCAAAAACCGGAAAGCGATTTAATGAGGGCAGCTGTACTCTCCGCTATTCCTTCAATCAACGACAGACTTGTTTTAGACGCTCCCAGGGAAAGAAGAAACATAGGCATGACCGAGTAAACCATTTTGGCCGAAGTGTCTGTCAGGAAGCTGGTTAAGCCTGTAAAAAAGACGTTCTTATTGACACTAAATAGTCGCTTATCTTTGAGAAGGATCGTTTCTTTTTTCATCGTTTACTTACTATAACTATCTTCTATAAAATGCAGTTGCTGTTCCAACATGGCAACTTTAGGCATCTCAAAGCCTGCAAGGCGTGCTGCTGCCAATGTTGCCGAATAAATGGCATCAATTTCCAGTGGTCGTTTAAAATCATAATCAAGTTTCATACTTGGGGCATACGGTTTCATTCTGAGTGTTGAATCGAGCATGGCTTTTACAAAACCTTCTCCGATGGGTGCACCACAGGCATTGGCGGCTCCGATAACTTCCATCATCAGGTCACGAATCAGCTCATAGGTTTTTGGATTTTTCATCAAGCGTTCCGTAGTTGTATTCAACACTACGCACATACCATTGTAAGGTATATTCCAAACTAATTTTTTCCAACGGGATTCTAACAGGTTGTCGGAGAATTCTGCCGGTATATTCGCCGCTTCAAAATCGGTACAGATTTGCTTCATCAATTTCATATTTTCACCCTGAAAATACCCGATAGTCAGTTTTCCGTAATCGAGATGGCTGATGTGTCCTGCACCTGTTTTATTGGAACAAATAAAAGCCAATCCTCCTGCAATGGATGAATCCGGAAAGTCTTTTGCCAAATTTTCTTCAATTCCAATACCGTTTTGGATCAATACTATACATGTATCTTTATGAAGTATTGGTTTAAGTAATTCTTTTAAGTATTTATTGTTTGTTGTTTTAAGACACACCAGCACCACATCACACTTGGGCATCTGATTTGTGCTGTTGTAGGCATTGATTTTGCTCAAATGGAAATCACCCTGCACGGAATCTATCTGCAATCCATTTTGGCACACAAAGTCATAATCACTGTGAAAAAGAAAATGCACATCAGCCCCAGCATGGGCCAACAATCCACCATAAAAACCGCCAAGGGCTCCTGTACCAATGACAGCGTATTTCAAATTATTCATTTTATCGGGAAGCTTAAAAATTGTTGGAACAAATTTATAAAAAAACCGCCTCACTCTCTACAAGTAAGGCGGCTATTTTAGATACAAAAGAATTAAATGCTATTTTACAGCTCGCAATTTAAATTCCGGATTGCCTTTGAAATCGTCGTACAGTTTTTGAAGGGGTTTCACTGTTTCAGCATCTGTAGATACTGCAGTTACTGCCAAGACTTTAATACGATCATTATTGGGCAAAATCAGGGATTTTGCACCGACTGGAACATTGATCTCAAACTTATAGAGGTAACAGTATTGATACGCTTCATTTTTGGAAGGATATCCACTGTGCGTATGATTTGCAAACCAGGCAATGTTATCGGTGCTGGAGAATGGTTTTTCCATTACATCTACCGATAAGTTATCACGGCTCATCAGACGGTTGTAGAATTGTCCCACAAAGCCTGTAAAGCCTTGAATGCTCAGTTTTTCCACTTTACCACCAATGGTGAAATCCGCTTTTACATCGTTACTTGCAGCAGTCAGAATATACAGTTTGTTGTAAGTACCTTCAGGAAGCTTGATTTCTTGTCCACGGCAGGTTACAGCATTGTTTTGTTCGTCTTCTTTACTACCCATTACGAATTTTACATCTTCACTTACAATAGTTTCAGGTACTAATTCAGCAGGCAGAGACATAAAGTCGCCATCATCGCGGTTGGTATCGTAACTCATTACATCAGCATCAAAGGGCAGTGTTACAGACTTTTGAGCGAATGTATTTGAAACAGCAGCAGGTGCCAGTTTCACGGCAAAACTGCGGATAGTGTAATGGCTCAGGTCAAATTTAAGTGCACCATTGCTTATGATAGCATCCCCTATTTTCTTTTCCTGACCGTTCACTTCAAATGCCTCTACAATTTTGGCTGAAGCATTCAGTACCACATTTTTCAAGTCTTTTCCACTCAATTCATTGACACGAATCAGGTAATAATCACCTTCTTCCATTTTCTTGAATGCCATAACACCCACTTTTGGGTTGTTGATGGAAAGCATGGAAAGCGATTGGCCCATTGCGCCGTCATGTTTCGGAGCTTCGAATGCCATAAGCGGTTGATTGAAAAATTTGGCTTGCCAGGGAGATTCAGCGTTGTCCCAATCACCTTTGTGACCATAAACAGCATATTTGAAATCGTGAATACCCCAATCCTGGGTACTTTGATAAACGTAATAATTGGCAGCTGGTGTATAAAGCAAAGTGAGGCGCAAAGTATTGTCATTGGGCTTATCGGCACCGTATTTACAGTCTTCCAGGATGGATACACCGTATTTGCCATTTTTATCTGTCAGGTCAAACCATTCCTTGAAAGGAACTTCAAACATATTTTCTTTGTTGTTTCCTCTGGCTATGGTACCTACACCTAAGTTGTACGTTGCATTCTCGTTGGAAACGGCCAGTGGGAATGCTGCTTTCAAGCTGACTTCACGCGATTGCCAGTCTATTTTATTATTCACTTCCAAACGTTTACCTGCATCTCCTGTAGAAAGGCTGTACAGTTGAACAATTTCGGAATTCATGCCTTTGCGTTTCACTTGCAAAGTAACGCGAACATCACCTTGTTCTACAACTTTCAGTTCTGCACCCTGATCCATGAAGCCAATGGGTGGATTCTTACGGTCTTTCCAGTCCATATTCCATGCCGGCCATTGATCCGGATGTTCGTGCTGGAATTCAAGTCTGGCAGGTTTAGCCAGCAATTCCTTGGAAACTTTCTTGTCAAAAATGCTCAGAATGTCACCATTGTCAGCAAATTTAACTTTGTAAAAACTATTTTCAAGGGAACGGTCGGTTGCGTTGAGCTCTTTGCTTACAGCCAAAGCACTTTTTGCTTCACGAACATCGTAAACGGCCATACCGGCTGAAGGAATCTGAGCCAAAAATAAAACAGTCAGTTTATTTCCGGAACGGGCTGCTATCTGAGAAGGTACTTCTTTGCCATTTTTGTCAAATACAGCAACTGCTGAAGGCAACACATCGTATTCAAGCTCTGCTGTTACAACATCTTCCCGATTTTTGGCAACTGAATTGTAAACAACAACCGATTTGCCTTGAGCATTGGTGTTCATTTTACTTACAATAGCACTGGTACCATGTTGTAAAGCTTCAGCAAAACCATTGGCGGCAATGAATTCGTCGTTCCAGGCAAATTGATACGCTCTTGGAGTACTTGTTCCGGGAAGTATATCATGAAATTGACTGCCCAAAACTAAATCCCAGGATTTGTTGATTTTTTGCATCGGATAGTTTGCAACACCCATCCAGTCTGCTACAGCAGAAACTTGTTCAGCAGATTGAGCCAATAACTCGTTCTTTCTGTTCATGCGTTTCATATAAGCCTGTGAAGTCATTGAACCTGCACTGTGTTCAATCAACAACAAATCGCCTGAATAAGTTGGCAATTTCTTGCGAATCTCTGGTGTAATGTCTTTGTACATCTGATCGGAAGAAGACAACAGCACTCTGAAATCGCTGTCGCTGTTTTTCAAACTGCCTTCAGCTCTTTTAACATCGTTTTCACGACAACCGCCACCTTGATCTCCAACTCCGTAATAACGATAATCGAAGGCAAAACCGGTCAGTTTCTGATTGCTGTTGATACGATCATTCCAATGTTTGCTTTTATCCAGACGGGTCTCAATTCCCCCACCGTAGCTTTCTGCATTCAAGGCTGCAATAATTCCTTTTCCATCGGGGCCGTTCCAAACACCTACATTAAAAGGTACACCGACAGCTCCACGCCAGGTCAGTTTTTGAGTGGAAAAACCTAAAAGTCCGCAATAATTAAAGACTGTTGGCAGATTGCATAAAAAGCCAAAACAGTCAGGAAGCATGTAATCCACGCTTTCCTTGCCAAACTCCTTACGGAAAAAATTGTTGCCATAAAGTATCTGGCGAATCAATGATTCAGAGGATGAAATATTCACTTCTCCTTCATCAACGGATGAACCGGATACACTCCAACGACCTTCTTTCACATATTGCCCCACTTTTTTAAACAATTCAGGATAATATTCCTTCATCATGTTGTAACGACGTGATCCTGTAAAGTTGAAAACATAATCAGGATATTTTTCAAACAGATTGAAATTTTCCACCATGGTATTAAGGATGTACTCATTGATGGTAGTCGGATATTCCCAATTCCATTCTGTGTCGAGGTGAGCATAGCCTACGGTGTAGAGCAACTTGTCTTTTGTGATGTCGTACGGTGCCATCTTCTTAGGAGGCTGGGCATCAATAATCTGATGGCAGAATAAGCCCATCATCAGCAATAGCAATAGTTTTTTCATGTTTGGTAAATTATAGATTTGTACAAAAATAGGAATATAAAACATTTTTACAACGTTATTCATTGACATACTATAAAAGAACCAATTTCTGAGGTGTACTGTATCTGCCTTTCTTTTCTGCTCTGATATAATAAACACCTGAAGATGTGTTAGTTGTATTTAAATCCAATGAAACTTTTTGTTGACCGCTTATTGGTTGACTGAAAATCTGAATTCCTTTATTTGACCAAAGACCAATAGTATCAAATTCATTAAGTTCTGATCCAAATTCAACAATAAGCTGTTTACCTTTTTGAAGCGGATTTGGGAATATTTTATAGGAACTTAGGGAGGTTTTATTGAGTCCTGAGCTCGCTTTTGTTTTAAAACTCCAGACATAACCGGTTTTGACACTTCCATCTGTCACTTCATCCACTCTCCAATAATAGGTTGCACCTTCCAGCAAATTCGTTACAACGCGAAAAGTATCTGGTTGAGCAGCCAACAAATCTGCTTCTGTCAGATTGGAACTTTTACCCAGATAAATCTTATGCGACGTGGAAAATGCACCCGGATGCCAGGATAATGTCTGAGTCAAACCCAGATTGATCGCATTATTAAGTGGTTTTATATTTAATGCGGAGGTGGTATCACCGGACATGACCAACTTGACTATTCCAGCATCAATATATTGACCTCCTCCTCTTTGAAGACAATGTATGGCAATGGTATTTAGTCCATTCAGAACCAGGGCTTTTCTACCCTCTTTATTCATGGAAATTATTCCGTAACTGGAGGTAAAGCCACCGGCCGTTCCAGCAAGGACGCCATTTAGATAGATTTCACAATCTTCATCGTGATGAATCATAAATGCAAGTTTGGAAAGTTCGTCTGCATTTAGATCTGTCAGCGTAAATTGCCTGCGCATCCAAATATTATTGGTATTCCAGACTGTTCTTACAACAGCTCCGGGAGGGTTACCCGCCCCAAAGCCAGCCAAACCGGTGCTCCAGGCAGACACATCGTAAATGGTGTTATACCAGGTTGCTCCAGGTTGTGTAGTAGTATATTTCCAGGACAGCCCAGTTTTTAGAGAGGTAGGAAGTACTTCTACTGTTGAAGTTAAATTCTGGTTGATGATTCGCTCATTGATTGCCCTGAATTTGCTGACATCGGCTTTAGGAATGCGGTCATAGGTCAAAAGACCGTTTATTTCTTCTTCAACATCTGTGATCTGCGTGTAGACTGCAGCACATAAGTTGTTCTTTGTCTTTAAATAAATCACCTGATCGGCTAAACTGGAATACATCGAAAGCAATTCTGCACTGCTTTGAGCATGACCTGAATTTGTATTGGGTATTCCCCATTGATGATTGGGAACTTTATAGAAAATACCACCATATTCGCCACTCACTGAAGCCTGATTGGGTTGAGTTTCGCACAAAGGATCCGGATATCGGTGAGCATCAATAACATCTCCGGCACTGGTCGGAGTAGCAACCTGGCCACCACTGCCCTGATCGACTAAACGCGAGGGATCAAGGGAGTATGCCAAATCAACCCTACCTTTGGTGTCGAATTGTCCGCAACCTTCGTTAAACATCACCCACATAATGATGGAAGGACTGTTGATGTGATTGGCTATCATTCGTCTCATTTCCAGTTCATGTGCAACCTGATCGGTCGTTACACCTGCAGGAGTATCGTAGGAATTGGCTGAAGGCATATCCTGCCAAACCATCAGACCCAATTTATCTGCCCAATAATACCATCGCTGAGGTTCTACCTTGATGTGCTTGCGAGTCATGTTGAAACCCAAGGCTTTTGTCTGTTCAATATCAGACTTCAACGCATCATCGGTTGGAGCCGTATAGATCCCTTCCGGCCAAAATCCCTGATCCAATGGACCCATTTGAAATACAAACTTATTGTTCAGCAAGATTTTATTATTATCCCGTGAGATTTTTCTCATTCCAAAATAGCTGGAAACGGAATCAACCGTTGTTTCTCCATTTTTTACAACCACCGTAAGGTCGTATAGAAAAGGACTTTCGGGAGACCAAAGTTTGGCGGATGGTATTGAAATGGAAAAAAGTTTATTTAGTTTATTTGTGACTGAACCAATAACTGTTTCTCCGTCTTTTGCAATAGCTGTCACAGTAAGTCCGGTAGAATCGGCCGTATTTACAGTAATATTGATTAACCCCTTGTCTATATCCGGAATCAATTTGAGGCTCGTGATATTTTTTGCAGCTACCGGTTCCATCCAGACGGTTTGCCAGATTCCGGTTACACACGTGTACATGGCTCCGGAAGGTGCAGTCGTTTGCTTTCCCCTGGGTTGTCCGTAATCCCGTGTTGGGTCGTAAACACGCACAATCAGCTCCTGCTCACCCGTACCGGATAACTGATCTGTTACATCGTAACTAAAAGCATCGTAACCACCTTTATGGATACCCATGCTGGTTCCGTTGATGTATATTTCAGATTCCCAATCGACAGCTCCAAAATGCAAAATGATGCGTTTGCCTGACCAGGCAGTTGGAACTGTAAAATTACGTCTATACCATACTCTGTCGTAATGTTTTACGATGCCGGAAAGTGTTGATTCAATGCAAAATGGAACAACTATTCTTCCGGCCAATGTTTGAGCATGAGGAACGGCTTCGTTTGCAACACCGCTTTTAAATTCCCACCTGCCGTTTAAACTCTGCCAGTCTGTCCGGACCATTTGTGGTCTGGGATATTCGGGCAAAGGATTTGATAAGGAAATTCCACTTGACCATTTGGTATAAATGGGCGTATTTTTT
>Ga0209125_1003651_pt1 | contig 10357 bp, 8 predicted proteins | sample BarGraIncub1131A_FD_184503 | JGI IMG/M metagenome (GOLD analysis project Ga0209125, IMG submission 184503) | Arctic peat soil microbial communities from Barrow, Alaska - Barrow Graham LP Incubations 11-31A (SPAdes) (version 2) | ecosystem: Environmental > Terrestrial > Soil > Wetlands > Peat... | reverse complement strand
CGATAGACCGCACACACTGTGTGCCAGCAGGGGATTTCATAGCACCAAGGCAATGACTTGCCATATGAGCATTTCATATCAAAAACAGTGTCAAGAACTATTTTCAAAAATTATGCTGAATAGTTACCACCAAACAAAAAAGGCGCTCAGTTGATATAGAACGGATTTAGCATCCTAACAGGAAATAATCAAGAATCGCCACCTGGGAGTGCAAAGGGATAAAACAGAGAAGGCACCAGACTTTTTGAGCCAAGTGCATTGTTTTGTGGGAGAACTGACCGAAGCTGCCCAAATCGTTATGACAGGACCAAGGTCTCTTGACATATGATTAAACTTTGATAATTTTCTCGTTATAATTGAGCGCAACTGTCATGGCGAAAAGAAGGAGGGGTGGATTGTGCAATGGGAAAACTATGTCAGTGCCTCGGAGAACCTCCTCAGCTCGCTGCAGGTGCCATCCTCGCTGGAAATCATCACTCTGATAAAGAAGGTCAATCCCACCAGGCTCACTCTCTCGGAAACCGACCGGGAGCGCGGCTACCAGCTCAAGAACAGGCTCCAGAGCCTGCTCCTTGAGCACTACGGCGACACCTTCCACCTGATCCCCCACCCCGCGAGTCCAAACATCATCCTGATCAAGCACCGCGTCCTACCATCGATCGATGCCTGCCACGCCGATCTCTCCTCCCTTTCAAGCGAGGCGATCGAGAGGGTGGAGACGGCGGCAGCGCTGCACACGGGAAGGGAGGAACTGAAACGTAACCGGGAAAAGGGACCCCGTGAAACCGGGCACCGGAAAACGGAGGCGGCTCTTTCGCCCAAGAAGACCCTCAAGAAGGCCCAGGCCCTGCTGGAGGAGTACGATTACGCCGCGGCGGAGGAGCTACTTGCAGAGCTCCACGGCTGCGACGACCTGCAGGTCCTCCTCCGGGCAGCCGACATCCTGCTGCACGAGATCGGCGCCTATCAGCGTTGTATCGACACCCTGCTGAGCCAACCCAAAAGTGTTCTCAAGGACAGGGATATCCGGGAGATGCTGGCCGTGGCATACCACCATAACGGCTCCCTTCCGGAAGCTCGCGCAATCCTCGATGAGCTTTATCCTGCCGAACTTGGCCTCGAGGCCCTCTTCGCCTACGCGGACATCGCCTTCAAGGACGCTAACCTCTCTGCCGCCTTGGAGTTGGTGCAGATCGCCAAGGGCAAGGAAGGTTTCTTCCCGGGCCTGGACAGTCTCCAAAAGGATATCCAGACCGCCATGTCGGCACAGGCCGAGCCCGTGGTGCAAAAGGCCCAGGCCGCTTTGCAATCGGCTGCCTTTGAGGAGGCAAGGCAGTTGGCCCGCGAGGCCCTGGGTCTCTACCCGAATTGCCAGAAGGCGCGCGCGGTCATCTCGGCCCTCGAGGCCATCAACGATGAGGCGCAACGGGCCGGGCTCTGGGCCAGGCTGGAAAACGAACCGTGCGGCGAGCGGCGGACTGCACTCCTGGCAACTCTGCTGGAGCGGGACAAGGAGAAAAGGGAGACCATCAAGATACTTATTGCCGAGGAAAAGGAACGGCAGAGACGCAGGCTCTTCGACTCGCAACTGGAGTCACTGCGCGGCCTGCTCCTTCAAGAGCGCTGGCCGGAGTGCTTCGACGGCGTGACCTTTCTGATGAGGCAGCCGGAATTTCGTGAACGTGCCAACGAGGTCCTCTCCCTTTCCTCCTTCTTTCCGGTACTCCACGACAACAAGCGGCTCCACTGTAGCACCGACCGCAGCGCCAAGGATCTCTGGCTCCGTTTCGTCAAGGTCAAGATCGCGTGCGCCGCAGGGGACGCTGCAGGCTGCTTCGAGACCTTCGAGGAGCTCAAACCCTGGTTCAATTCCTGCCCCGAATTCAAGGACGACTACCTCGTGCTGCTGCAACGCGAGCAGGGAAAGGCAAGGACGGAGATCGCTGCCCTGCTCGCGCAAAGCGAGGCCCCGGACTGCCCGGTCAGCGAGATACGACTGGTCCATGGCTGCCTCAGACGGAGGATGTCGGTGCTTCCCATCGAAGAGCGCCGGGAACTGGTGCGGACCATGGAAGGAAGCCTGGCCCGATTGATCCCGGAACAGGACCCCGGCCACCCCCTGGACGAGTACCGTGAAGCGTTGCAGATCGGCAACAGTGAGAAGGCTGCCTACCTGCGCCGGGAGATCACCGACACCACCGCCAGGGAGGCCGTGGAGGCTGAGTTCGCCGAAGCCTTCCACATCGATTGGGAACCATTGACGCTGGAGCTGTCGGACGACCTCCCCATCGATCTAACCACGCCACCACCTCTAACGATTTCATTCATCGCCGGGCACAGGATCCTCCTGGAAGACGGCAGCGACACGTATGTCATGATCGATTTTCCCGCCAAGGCCGCCTGCCGGATGACCTCGCCGGTTTTCTCGAAGACCACGCCTTCAGATAGCACACAAAAGGGCTCTTTCCTCTTCGTGGAAGAAAAGGGTGAGGATGAATATGGGGACAGGTTGTGGCGCGCCGAACTGTCAGTGGAGCGGGCCGCATTTACGGCAAACTTCGACATGAGGGAATGTTTTGAGGTCGAGGATGGTTTTTCCCTAGAAGGCATCATGTTGTCGAGCGAAAGAGAAACTGATTACTATGTAATGATCAAGCACGACGAGGGGCGCTGCCCGGCAAAGGTGCTGAGGAAACGGCTGGCTCCCAAGGCCACCGTCGGAACATTACAAATGGGGAACCGCACCGAGTTTCAGATGTGGCGCTGGGGGAGTTACCCGGATCGTTTCATCGTCGAAGGCGAGGGAGAAATGAGGGAGGTGAACCGGAACCTCTCGTTGAGGACCCGCCTCAGCGGGACGCCGAATATCTATAAACTCGACGGGCATAACGGCTGCGTCTATAGCGTGGAAAACTACCTGCTGACCAAGAGAAACTGCAAACTGGAGTTGATCAAGAGCTACCAGAAAGCTCCTTGTATGGCGCTTTACGAGCCGGGGCGGGTCCATGGCATCTCCTCCCAGACCGATACCGCGCTGATCGTACTGGGAGATGGCAGGCAGGCTTTTTACAATCTCAGCAACAATAAATTCTCCAGCAAGATCCGGGTGGGCAGGGTGATTCCGTCCCACGAAGACGGCAAGTGGTACTGCTTCGACTACAGCAGGAAAGACCGGAAACTGTGGCTGCGGGATATCACCCAGGACATTCACACCAAGCTGGAGTGGAGGGAGTTTTTCTCCCCCTGGGAGAAACGGAAAAAAAGGGAGAAACTCCTGTTGTGGTACAATAATCACGACAACTTCGTTTACCGGCCGGGGGAATGGGGGGCTTGATAAAAAACGACGCCGACCCGCTCGATGTGTTCACGCAGGTCCATATTCTCAATCCGGTGAGGAGAGATCAATCTGGTAGGGAAGCAGCAGGTCGTCCAGTTCTTCGTCAATTATGCCCAATTCCAGTGAAGTCAGGGATTCGCCAAAAAGCGTCAGATCAATGTCCGAACCGGGCTTGAAGTTGCCCATGGCCCGCGATCCGTAGAGCATCGCCTTTTCCACGAGGGGATGACGGGCAAAAACTCCGCAGATGCTTTCGATGGTTTGCTCTTTCAATCCGTAGCGCATCAATCGCTCTCGACTTGAACTGCCAGCGTGGAAAATTTGCGCGACAACTGTTCAAATGCCGGATAGAATCGCTCGAGTATTTTGCCGACGATTTCCTCGGCCGTTTCCGGATTGTAGGTATGGGAACTGAGATTGCGCGCCTTGATCATGTCCATCCACGCCTCGCCATCATCGATCAGGCCGTTTTTGAAGGCTAACCTTGTAGCGTCTTTTGAGCCGATAATGCCCACTATACCCTTTTCTTCCAAATAGTCCTTCAAGACATTCCATGCCAACTCGTGGGTGAACTCGAACCCCTGAATCGCGCCTTGCTCTTCAAGATTGGAAAGATCGCGCGTTTGAGCCAATTCCACGGCCTCTGTCAGGGTTTGCAACGCTCTAAGATAATTATTGAAGCGCTGTTTCCAGCGAATGTCCTCAGGCATGACCTTAGTCTCCTTTACTCCACATAAGGCGTGAGGATTTCAGCGAATGTGACTGCGCATTTCCATCGAAGAACTTCGATGGACTACCCAGCCTTCATCCGGGCATTGAATCCCACCGGGTCGGTCTGTATCCTTTTGAAAATCCAGCGGCAGCGCGATAACGTACCACAAAGCACGCTCAAAAGTCGATATTCTTCCATATTTCAAAAAGAGGACCAATATATATGGCCACCTGCCGCTAACTATCAAGTCTTGATCGCCGGTAAGGTTGGTTGGGGCGTTGGAAGAGGCATATCCCTTCGGGGGGTGTCAAGCTCATGGTCGCCATGATGACGCTCATGGTCGTCATCATGACGCTCATGGTCGCCATCATGAAGCTTATGGTCGCCATCATGAAGCTTATGGTCGCCATCATGAAGCTTATGGTCGCCATCATGAGGCTCATGGTCGCCATCATGATCCTCATGGTCGCCATCATGAAGCTCATGGTCGCCATCATGACGCTCATGGTCGCCATCATGAAGCTCATGGTCGCCATCATTACGCTCATGGTCGCCATAATGACGCTCATGGTCGCCATCATGACGCTCATGGTCGCCATCATGACGCTCATGGTCGCCATCATGATGCTCATGGTCGTCATCATGAGGCTCATGGTCGTCATCATGATGCTCATGGTCGTCATCATGAGGCTCATGGTTGCCATCATGAAGCTCATGGTCGCGGGGATGAAACTCAGGCAAAAATGAGCAGTCATCCATCAAAGATGCTTTAATGATTCAGATGGGTTACCTTGAAGGCTCTGGAGACTTACGTTGAGAAGGGGGATCGGGAAAGGGGAAACAGATCGCTGCCTGGGAAGGGGAAGAAGTAGAGGGTACCATACGGTACCCTCAGGATTAAACAGTAGCGCCAACCGGTTGCCCCGCCGATCAGCTTATCGTTGTGCTCATGATACCGGACCAGGGCCCGGGGCCGTCCTGACCCTGGTACCTCATTCGGAAGAAGGTATTTCCAGCTGCGAGATTCTCCATTACCATATTCTGAGAATCGGGAAAAATCGCCTTGTGGAACCAGTCATCCTCAGCCGCCGGGTCTTTCAGGTTGATGTGGATCTCGTGGAGTAACGCGCCCGGGAGAGTGCTGGCTGTGGCAAGCGCCCTGCCTCGTGCGCCGGCGTTAACGACATTGAAATCCGCAGGAGCTGCCAGTGGCAACCTTACCCTGGTTGTGCTTCTCCGTTCCTGGGTAACGGTGAATCCTGTGGTCAAAAGAGCATCGGGACTCAGTATGAAGGCAGCTTCCAGAACCGATGCCATCTGATCCAGGAGTACCACGATCTCCTGACTGATCTTTTCGCGCTCCCGAATCACCGAGCGGCCGCCATCGAGGGAGAGATGGTAGGTCGTGTCAAGGCTGTCCAGCTTCTCGGAAAACTGCTGCCGGAGGGGGGCGAGTGAATCCGGGAGGTTCGGTGTGTCGGTCAGGCCATGCTGCACTTTCTTGCAAAAAGCAAGGAATTTGGTGGGCGAACCCGCCTGTCGAAAATCACGTTTTATCCTCCGTGGCATCGGCACCTCCTGACTTCCGTATTGTTGCGGTTAGAGGAGTTGACAAACTTGGCCGCCAGCCGGCCTCGAGCCAACATTAACCACTGCACACGATACTATCGAGTATCGACAACATGTCAAGAGGGCTGGCGTTGAGGGGACACGAGGTCGGGCCCCAAGCGTGTTGAAACCAAGAAAACCAAGTTCAAAGGCTCGCACACGGATGACACGGATGATACGGATAAAGGCAGATCGACCTTAAGACCTTGGTTTACCCCAAGAACTTTGTCTAATCTGCCTTTGTCCGTTCAATCCGTCAAATCCGTGTGCAAGGTTTTGATCTGTATTGTGTAAGATATTCTTCAACACCTTTGTGGAACGGCTAGGGTCGGAACCGGGCGCCTTTTGCTCATTTGGTTGCGGGGACGGGATTTGAACCTGCTTTTGACCTCACCTCAAGGCGGCTTCTATGGCCTTATCTCGACAATCGTACCATTTCGCGCCAACTTGCCAATTTCATCTATTTCTTCGTCTGTTACGGCAATACACCCTTTCGTCCAATCGATATCTGCGTGAGAATCACCAGCCCGGGAAAAACCATTCTTAATCCCGTGGATCATGATGTCTCCGCCCGGAGAAACACCTAGTTCGTTTGCGCGTTTTTTGTCTCTGTCGTTTGGATAGGAGATATGAAGAGATAGGTGATAACGGCTGTCCTTGTTTCTTGAATCGATCAGGTAGGTTCCCTCCGGGGTTTTGTTATCGCCGTGCCTTACTTTTGGGCCAATCGGATTTTCCCCCAAGGCTATCTTGTAGGTTTTCAGCACCTCACCCTTTGAGATCAACATCAATCGTCGCTGTTTTTTTTCTATCAGAATCTTATCTGCCGATTTATTTTGGATTGCAAAGGCAAAAATCTTTTGTTCGAGCGCTTCGATCTTTTTTTGCATTGCAACAATTTCATTACCTTTGCTTTTAACCTCTTGCTGGAAAGTCTCAATTTGTTTTTGCTGCGTGCTGATCGCCATATCCTTGACAGTGATATTATTGATATAAAATATCATCATCTCACTGTCCTGTCTGTACACACTCGCGGGGTAATCCTTTATGAGTTTTTGAAGACATTCGAGGGATTTCTGATGATCCTTTTGCTCATTCTTCGGATGCGCATAAATAATACCCATCTCGAATAGAACCCTGTCCCCCGTCGAGGGATATTTTCCAATAATCTGCTCATATTTGCTCAGAGAGGCCTGGTAGCTTCCCTGGCTGAAAAGGTCATTCGCTTCTTCGAAGATTGGCTTGGCCTTGAATTCTTCACTAAAGTGACTGCATCCGCACATTAGCATGGGTACTATCAGGATACAGATAAAGAAGAAATAAAGATGCCCACCCTTCCTGCTTTGTTTTTCAACCATATATGTCAAAGACGGTCTAAATCTGTTGGGCAGTACAATTTGTAAGATTCTCTGTTCTTTCATCTCGTTACCTCTTGGCAGAAGCACCAGGAATATCTTGTGCGAAGAGCCTGATATCCTGGGTTAACAGGTAAAATGTTTGAACGTCCAGACAGACTCAACTGGTGGGTAATGAAATGGCAGGGTTGTGAGACCCTGCCACTTCATTATCCGGAGCACCAAAGCTAAAGATAACAGATCCCTTGATCGAGTTACTTCCTCATCGATTTTTGGAAAACGGCGTCAGCCTTTGCCGCCTTTTCGTCTGCGATCCTTTCCCTTTCTGCAGCGCGCGATTCTGCGGCATCTGCCTTTAACGTCGCTGCATCGGCTGCCGCCTTGGCAGCTTGCGAATCCTTCAATGCCTGGTCAGCCTTCGCACTGTTCACTGCTTCCTGCGCCTGCACTCTTTCGAGTTCACGGGATGTTGCACAACCTGTCAACGTAAAACCGAGAACAAGCATCGTCGAGATCAACATTAAAATTTTCCTCATCTGCAATCACCTCCTTTCTGTTTATTTACCTCATTATATTGTGACTATTTAAAAGTTCAATGCTGCTTCACGAACAAAATCCACCTTGATTACTGGCGGCGGCAAGGAACATTTATCAGGAAGATGGGAGCCGTGAAGTCCGCAAGGTTCTCGCCTGGACATGAGAAATGGCGGGGTCGACTATATCTTGCTGTCAGGTTCAATCAATATGCCGTCTATATCCAGATCGATTTTCAAGCGTTTGGCTGCAACTTTGGCTTCACTGATATCATTGAAAGGGCCGGCGAAAACACGGTAACTATTGTTCTTTGATAATACCCTCGCCGGGATCTGTGGACCCTGGTGGTTGATAATGGTGGCTATCCTCAGAGCTTCAATCTCGTCACGCTCATCAGCAGCCAGAACATACCACGCCTGCGCTTTCAGTTCCGGGATTTGCGGCCGGCCATACAATTTGTCCGGATGCTCGACTTCTATGGTTTTAGCGGCCTCTTTTTCACTTCCTTGACTCATTTCGAAAATCGGAACAGGAATCCCGCGTGCGTCGGACTGAACTTCCTTGACTTTTTTCCAGTCAAGCGGCCGCGCCGATTCCTTTTCAATGTTTTTCAATTTTGCGTATATCTTCTCGAGCTCAATAGAGCCTGAGACTTCCAGAGGCGTATGAGCTTCCATGTAAAGTACTCCATTGCTTTGGCCTATGAGATATGGCTGGTTAACAATGGCAACGGGGGTGTTAACCGGAGTCTCATCGTAGAGCATCTTTATGTTTTCTGGATACAGTCTCAAGCAGCCGTTGGTCGCGTTAAGACCAATGCTGGCAGGTTTATTAGTACCATGGATCAAATAGCCCGATTTGCTCAAATAGAGCGCGTACTCTCCCAACGGATTTTCAGGCCCCGGCGGAATCTGTGCGGGCAGTGGATCACCTTTTTTTCTATGAGCTTCTGCAATTGAAGCAGGCACATGCCAGGTCGGCTGGGTTGCCTTGCGCGCCACATGCATCTGACCTTTGGGCGTGGGTTTCTCTTTGGTTCCGACACCGATCGGGTAGGTCGACACCACCACTGAGTCACTGTCACCCTTAAATTCAAAGAGCCTCCTGGTGGCTAAGTTGATCACAATGCCTTTTCTCGGAGTGTCCGGCAGGATGAAGCTGAGAGGCAGCATGACACGCTTTCCGGCCTCAGGCACCCATACATCCACCCCCGGATTAGCTGCACTGATTGCATTGATCCCCAGACTGAAGTGTCTTGCAATATCCGGCAGAGTATCCCCCTTTTCAAGCCTGATGACTGCCAACCGGCCAATGACGTCATCTCCTCTGGCAACCGGAAACTCATTTCGTTCGATGTCCTTTTCAACATGGCTTGGAGAAAACCAGGAATCCCCCTGAACACTTTTCATAACAGCACATCCATTGGCAGACAGGATGAATATGCATAGGGCTATAAGACGAAGCCAATTTGACAAGAACGACAGGCCAATGATTCGGCACATAGATAAGTTACCCCCCCCAGTTCTATCTTCACTCGTGAATCAGTAGTCAGTTTCATTATAACTCTCATATACACTATGGCTACTGCCGCGACTCCCATCCTCCCGATTGTTCGTCCGCGTCCAGACTCTGCGGCGCTTGTCTGCCTTTTCAAGAGGTAAAGGCATTTTTCCCTGACCTGTTCGTACCGTGTCCGTTATTGGTAACCGCTTGCAATCCTTGCTGACTGCAACTTCTCCTTGAGATTGTTCTCCGCAATTTCCGTGTCCGGACACAAAAAAGCCGGGCCCGAATATCGTATGATATTTCGGCAACCCGGCTGTCTCAGTGAGACCCTATAGGCTTTCCGCCCCATCCTCGCGGATGGTTGAGTATTATCGTTTACCACCAACCGTTTTAATGCCGTTTTCCCGTCACCGGCGCGAACCGGCATACACGGCGCCCTTTAAAGGCACACCTCTTGCTGGCTCGACTTCCTTTTTAGACGCAAAAAAAGCCGGGCCCGAATATCGTGTGATATTTCGGCAACCCGGCTATCTCAGTGAGACCCGTAGGCTTTCCGCCCCACCCTTGCGAATGGTTAAGTATTATCGTCTATCTCTCAAATTTTGCTTATCATACCTTCTTAGGAGGGGTTGTCAACATATTTTAAATCCAGTTTAGGGACTAACGGATTAGGACAAAAGAGTTTGCCCATGACTAAAAGGGCAGGGGAAAGTGTTTTACGCGTGATTGTAACCTGCGTCAATAACTGCGTCAGTACTAACAAAAAAGGACCTAAGCAATTAAGCCTAGGTCCTTATAATGTTTTGGTTGCGGGGACAGGATTTGAACCTGTGACCTTCGGGTTATGAGGGCTCTGGACCCTTTCCTCCTGCCACCTATAAATTCAGCAACTTACAGTTATATTGAACGGTTATATATCACGGCCCAGCTTTCCATGTCAACCATATTCACCATGTTTACCAAATTTTGGTGTACAGTTTGGTGTACAGCCATTTGGGAAGCTAGGCAACATTCTATGTCATTTCGCCAGAAGCCATTTGGCGCAAATTTGTGATGTCACGTAATGGTGGTGCCCCAAATAGGCGGTTGTATTCACAGCTGAACTGAGAAGGACTCTCGTAGCCCACCTGAACCGCTGCGTTTGCGGCACCTCACCTTCCTGCTGCCCTTAACAACGAATAAATCCTTTATCCATGTATTGCCCGGCTGAGACCCCAGAGGGTGGCCAGCAAGTTAGCTCCCACCTTCTGGTTACTGCTTACTTAATGATAACCACTTCCACCGGCCCCTCCTTGTGCACCACGC
>Ga0209125_1003650_pt1 | contig 10359 bp, 11 predicted proteins | sample BarGraIncub1131A_FD_184503 | JGI IMG/M metagenome (GOLD analysis project Ga0209125, IMG submission 184503) | Arctic peat soil microbial communities from Barrow, Alaska - Barrow Graham LP Incubations 11-31A (SPAdes) (version 2) | ecosystem: Environmental > Terrestrial > Soil > Wetlands > Peat... | reverse complement strand
CATAACTAATTATACCAAAAGGGCGGGTCTTTGGACTCGTCTTTTTGAATTTTTATAAAAAAAGGGACTGCCTCTTCATAGAAATCTAATTTCTATTTTGAGACAGCCCCTTTATTATAGTCCAGAGGGTAAGAGCTTTCTTGTGGACTTCGACCATTCTCGTCTCGTAATTTCTACGACATCATCGTTGCCAACAAATCGGTTATTGATTCCCTTCATCTCCGATGTCTCCCCTTTTTTTATTGTTCGACTTCGCGAACAACATTAGAACTTGGGCAGATAAAGATAAAGAATAACTTCTATTTCAGGGTACTAAGAGGCAGCTTTAAAATAAATACAGCACTTATTCCTAAAATAGCTGCTAAAAGCAAAGCCCAAGATGGATGCTTATAATGAAGAAATACTAAGGGATAAATAACAAAGTTTGAAAACACAGAGTTCCACCATATAGTCCAACCATTATGATAGGCGATTAAACCCAGCATATTGATTAATAGTTCAAAGGTAGATACAAGTGCGATCCATAACAATAAGAATAGACCCTTCTTCATCCAGGACGTAAGTTTAGAAATTTTTGATAAATAGAATAAGATCATTAAGGGCCATAATAAAAGCTCTGTAAATAGTGTGGACAAAGTGACTTTATGATTCGGAGAAGTCAATTCCCATAGAGGATAATTATAGGTCAGAGAATCGTAAATCATATTGCCTAAAATAAAAAAAAGTATGGTGGAATAATATCTTTTCCAATTCTTCCAGTCTCCCCATTTGTAAACCAAAAAGAGCCAAACCAAGACAAAACCTAATCGAATGAAAAGTGCATTTAAAGTCATTGTAGAATGGTCACCCCCACGGAATTAATTTCACTTCATATTACTGGATGCTCTCGTAATACTAATATTGATGACTTTTGACAGCAATTGAAGAAACCTCTTAGCTAGGAAAACGATGAGACCCAGAAGAAAATTAATGGTAAAACAGGCCAACTATACCATATAAAACTGTGCAGACGGCGGCAACGATTAGCCCATAGCGTAACTTAAACTTAGCATATTCCATCACTGGAATTTTCATCATAGTAGCCATTGCCACGGTATTATCACTGAGTGGGGAAACGAACCCACCGAAGGCACCACTGGCAAACACTGCACCTGCAATTAAGGGCAAAGAAGCATGCTCCGTTGTAGCAAGAGAGAATCCTAAAGGTAATAAAATACCCCAGGTACCAAACGTCGAACCGATGACATATGAAAGCAGACAACCGAAAACAAAAAACGCGGGTGCAATAAAAGCCGCTGGTACAAAACGTCCTATGGTCTGTTCTGTATAGCTTACAAAACCTAAATCTGTGGAAATGGCGGAAACCGCCCAGACTAGCACCAAGAGAACGTTAACTGCCATCATCTCGTTACCACCTTGCAGGAATCCAAAAAGAGTTCGTTGGATCGGTTGCTTTTGAAACGAATACCAAACAAAGGTAACAATTAAGGTGGATAACAAAGCTTCCAACATCGCTTGCGCGGCATTAGCCTGGATTAAAGCGCCTAAAAAGCTGGCGGAACGCAAGTGCCCGTCCCACCACGTATAAAACAGAGTAAGCCCCAACAAAAGTGCTAGCGGCATTATTAGGTTTAGCGAGTTAGGGGAAACATGTTGTGCGACCAGCTCCACAGGGTCTGGATAATCGACAGACCCACCCTTAATGTTTCGTTGTAGCTTGTTTGACGGTAGATGTATACCAAGCTCCAAGGCTGTTTCATTATAAGTCAATTTGGCCGAGCCCAACACCCTGATTTTGGCGACAGATCCGGTGGGTTGAGAAGTTGGCGCCTCTACTTGATCCTTATCGGACTTCCGAAATGTATAGACCAGAGCAAAACCCAACATAGCCAAGGAGAAAAAGTTAAAGGGAATGCTTTGCAAGAACAAATTATAAGGAGATGTGACAATCCCTTGATGCCGACTTACTGTGCCCAAGAGGCCAAGCGTATAACCAATAAACACGGTACCAAAGGGTATAATAGCGCACAAGGGTGTCGCGGTGGCATCAATAATGAAAGCAACTTTATTGACGGGCACATTAAGCTTTGAAAATACCTGTTTCATCACCGGACCCACTGTAATAATCCGAAAGTCAGGCGCCATAAAGGTTAGCAAAGAAGACAACCAAGTTACAACAAAAGCACCCCTAGCAGAATGAATTTTCTCTTCCATCAGGCGAGCAAAGCCACTGACTCCCCCGGTAATGCGTACCAATCCAACGAAAGCTCCAAAGCCGTACATAAAGACAATAAGCCGTAGGTTATCTGGAACTGCCAGCTCCTTCAAAATATATTGTAAGGCAGTATTAATACCGCCAAGTGGCGTAGGAGTGAGCATATACGAGCCAACTAATAAACCTACGACTAAACCGGGTAGCACTTGCTTAGTGAGTATGGCAAGAGGAATTACCACTAGAAAAGGTAATAACGACCAGATTGTAGCATGCACAAAAGTGTCTCCCTTTCAGCGTAGACTATACTGAGATAATATTCCGCGGTGAAAGGGTATCTATACAAAAACGTGAGAATTGCTGGCTAATAATAGTCAACTAATTGCTAACTTCACTATTAGATGTGACCCTTGGGATGACTGTTACAGAGGCCGCTACGGCGCACTTACCCCTCTGTAAGGCTGTAAATGCGCTGACGAGCTCTCCCGTGGGTGACTTCCATGTGTCCCAAAGGCCCGCAAATCCGAAAAGGCCTTGATCCTTTAGCGTGATCCGGTGGGGGCGTTTAGTGGACCCTTCTTTCTTCCACTCATAAAACCCATCGGCAACGATGAGACAACGCCTTCGTTGAAGGCAGGTCTTAAAGCTCGGCTTTTCATCCACCGTTTCGGCCCTGGCGTTAATCAGCTTATGACCGATCGAAGGATCTTTGGCCCAAGTCGGTATGAGACCCCACTTAAAGAATGCCAACTGGTTTGAACTCTTGTTAAGGATCACCGGGACATCTTGAGACGGGGCGACATTGTAGTTGGGTTTTAAGTCTGCAGACTCTATCTTTAGCTGAAATCGTTCCTCAAACCCAATGAATCCTGTTATAGAAAATCGTCCACACATGCTTAACGCTCCTAACCCTTACGACATACTAACCTTTAATTTCCTGAGCAAATAACCAATCAAGAACCCAGTAGCACCAGATAACAATGATAAAATCATATTTGTTAAGGCGTATTGAAAAGGAAATATATTATCAGGCTGATATAGAAAGCTAATATCCGTGTAATAATACCCCAGTCCATAAGTTGGGGTTAAAAAAAGTATATAGAAGGGAAGCATTAATGATTTTAACAAGGTAAAACTCGTAGTTGAATCGGCCCATTCCCCCATTAGAAATAATAAACATCCAATTCCCCAGTATAAAGAAATGGACTTTATAAAGTTCTTTTTCTTCGTATACCCCATAAATGCTCCGAAAAATATCCAAGCTACTAAAAAGGCAACTGCTATCATTGCACTATTAAATGTAGGTACAAAAGGATAAATTGATGCCATTAAATTATCAGTATCAAACAGTATCGCTATCGTTGAAGCTACGAGTGCAAATAATATCGGTAGATACTTGCCATTTTCCTCTTTAATAAGTTTAATTTCTTCGTCTTCGTCATTTTTAATTTCAACTTTCATATTCTCACTTCCTATCATCATAAATTTGCTTCGCAACGTCCTACGACTGCGTCACAACATAAGGAAGAATGCGTCCCAACAAAACTATTTTGTTACGGGCCTGTTCCAATACTAATGATCTTCCATGGAGAGTCCTTTTCCTTTTTGCCAACATAAATAAACCTAATTTGTTTTCCGCTATTTGACGTAATTACTTTTTTGTACTCTACTACATACTCGGCTGTAACCTGCATCTCATCGAAGTTCTTCCCGTAAAGTTTAATAGGGGCTGCAGGTGAAACCTTTAGGTCTATCAAGCTCTTAATGTTTTTGAAGTCTGAGTCCGAAGAGTTTACATATTGCTGACCAATTTCATTCGATAAACAATCTTTAGCTATCGAATAATCGCCAGTAGCGATGCAATTGTAATAAGTTTCAACTACTTGAGTAGCGGTTAGATTAGATAAGTCCACACTTTTTGCTGTACCCGTAGTAGTTCCGCAACCTGAAATTAGCGTTATGACCAACAAGACTAGCCCCAGTATTTTTTTCACTTAATACCCCCTTTCCGATATAACAGTTTCACATAATAAGAATACTGCGCACTATTGAACAATTGCTGGACACTTCTGGATTACAGTCCCCCTATGAATAATTAAAAAACACGTTTGCAATGGAGCCGACAAAACCAAGAATACTATACACCCCTGCCAGTATGGCTAAAAAGACCAATATCGAACGTTCCTTATTCTTGGTAACCGAAACCATAGCCATACTGGAAGTTGCGATACCAACAGCAAGCATAAGGACGGTTATAATCCCTTGTAGGGGGTTCTGAATAACAATCTCAAAACCTGAATAACCTGGTTTCCAGGGAAGCACGGAACCCACAACAAACACAACCCAAGTTGAAATCATCATAATGACAGACCATTTACCCAAACGAGTTTTTGGCAAAAAGCTAATTTTCATATCTTATCATCTCCTTTGTAAAATATATAGTTGCCTCGTTATATCTACTAATGTGCATTAATAAAAGTTCAACAACAATCGCTTCCAATTCTGGCAAGACGCCCAGCCTCCGCTTGGTCTGTTGCCGCCTAACGTCGGCTCACAACATATGGATGCGAAGCTCTCGTCTTACGCTTCATAAGAATGATGCGACATAATCTTTATCGAGGAACTAATTCTTTTTCGGTATTATATTTTTAGAAATGGTCTCATAAATTTGAGAGAAAATACGCACAAACGATTCAGTACAATGTGAGCTTCATGTGGTTCTGTATCATGGAGCGTATTTTAGCAACAATCCTTGATACGATGAATCCATTTTAACCATAAAAAGTCCTCCGTTGTACTCATCAGGCGCATAAGGTGATTTATCTGCTAGGGATGACGTTATAACTGTATGAGACCCAGCGGCGGGTACAACAAGAAATTGGGTAATCATTTTTCTTAAACCATTAGGATAATTAAATTCTACAGGCCTAGAAAATAAGAATTCAACGGTAAGTTGTTGTTTAAATTGGGAAACACGTTCATTTGAAGGTATGGCCGATAAAATATTGTTTCGAGATATTTCATTAATTCTTTTATAAATTAGTTCCTTTAGGGCTTCATACCCTTCAGTTCCTTTTGTAAATGCAGCCGAGCGCCCTTTGTTATAGACAATAATTTTATCTGGTTCTGCGTTTGTACCTAGACTCGAAGGAATCAAATATGGACTTGAAGTGAAGTTACTAATTAACCATTTCCCATCAGTTCCTTTACGTCCCATGATAAACCTTTCATTTCGCCCTGGTCCCCACACCGAGACCCCTTTTGGCCCGACGTCAAGTACAAGATGAAAGTATACAGTTGGAACCTTTGTGTCATATACAACTGTGTTACCATTATTGCCTGGAACCACACTATATCCCTCAAGGGAAATAAGTTTAATCGCTTTTACATCTTGATATCCATGCTTAAAATCTTCGAGTGTTTGACCATCCCAATCCAAATCTTGTGGTGACAAGAGCTTCCATGCTTCTCCATAGTTTTTCGTGTCTATGTAGTTAAGATAATTTGTTATGATTTGTTCTACCTGTTTTTGATCCTCCATCGTGATGACAGTAGCCACAGGCTTAGTAGCTTGTGGCGCAATGTTTACGTCGCTTGAAGTGGACTTGAAATTAACTGGCGTATTAAGAATAATAACAATAACGCTCATTACAAAGAAAACACCAAGAAGGATCAAAACTTTCCCAAAAATGCTCATCTTGAGTTTCGCTCCACAATGAGGACATGTACTGGCTGACTTTGCCACTTCTTTTGAACATGTTTTACATATTGTCAATGGATCCACATCCACAGTCACTACCCCTTCCTGTTTATAGAGACGGTTGTTTCTTCTGGTTTAACCTAAAAAGTAACTTATTAAAACTAGGATCACTCCGGCAAAAATAATACCCACGCCACTAACTTTAGGGTCAAATACAGCATTTTTTTTAAAATTAGCCACATAGTTTGGTGATTCTTTTTCCGCTTTGAGTGTTTCCATTATGACAAACGATTGATACTGATTATCGACTCCACCTATATGAGTTCCTGTTGCGACTCCACCAATACTTGACATAGCACCAACAATAAAAGAAATTAATCCAATCCAAAAAAGTGCATCAATAAATATAAATCCATAGTAATGTGTCATAACAAACGCTATAATACCAGCTAATATTAGAGTCAATACTAGGTATAGCAACATGTTTACTATACGTTTACGCAATTCAATCGTCCTCCTAATTACTTATTGCGATGTCAACTTCGACCTAAAAGGGCAGATACCAAACACAAACTTATTAAAGAAGATTTGCTTATAGACTTTATGCGGAACTTTTATTATTTATATTTGGTACACCGAAACCATTCGCCAAATATAAATAATTTACCTTTATTTAGGAATTTGCGTCCTATAGTAAGGATAGCACTAAACCGCTAACGCGGTGGTCTTAGCTGTATTGTCATAGTCTCTCTATTTCAAATAGTATCAGTTTCTCTCATAATGTAAATCCTTTAAGAAGAAACATTTCTTATTAAAGGAGATGTCATATTAAGCTATGACAAAAGAAGAGATTCTAGAAAAATTGAAGTTTGACACAGAGCTTAGAGGATTAAGCAAAAACACCCAAGATGAATATTACACTAAAGCCAAGATATTTCAGGATCATTTCAACCTGCCTGCAACCGAGCTTGGTGAAAAAGACATCAGAGTCTTTTTGCACTATCTTTCAACAGTAAAAGGACTTTGCTCAGGAACAGTAAATTCATATAATAGCGGCCTTCGCTTTCTGTACGGCATAACTTTAAATATTAATTTAAACTGCAAACAAATCCCTCGTCACCGTAAAATACGCAAATTCCCTGACATCCTTACTCAAGAGGAAATTCAAACCCTGTTTGGTGTCTGCGATAACTTGAGGGATAAATGTATTTTAATGACTCTCTATGGTGCAGGAATCCGGCTTAGTGAAGTTGCGTCCCTTAAAGTTTCAGATATTGACAGCAACAAAATGCAGCTATTTATCCGCAATGGTAAAGGTGCCAAGGATCGGTATGCATTACTTTCACAATCTAATCTCGAAATATTACGTGATTATTGGAAAGCTTACCACCCCAAAGAATGGCTTTTTTACAGCAGAGAAAATACCGGTACACATATTACTTCCAGAGCTGTCCAGAACATATTCCACAAATACATCAATAAAACCGATATCACTAAAAAAGTGACAATACACAGCATTCGTCATAGTTTTGCAACTCACCTACTTGAGGTAGGCACAAGTATCTTTCATATTAAACAACTACTTGGGCATTCAGATATTAGCACAACCTGTTTTTATCTGCATTTGCTTAAAATTCAATCCTTAAATGTAATCAGCCCTCTCGACATGTTAACAGAAATGAATAAGGCCAATGGCTGAGCTTCAAGATATCTTTCAAGACTACGGAACAAACTATCGTGAAAAATACAAGCTTACTCTTGTCCAGCATAAAGCCATGTCAGCCATTCAAAACTGTAGGACATCACAGTTAGGTGGCCATAAGGATGTCTGTGAAAGCTGCGGTGACACTAAAATCTCCTACAACTCTTGTCGCAATAGACACTGCCCTAAATGCCAAACGCTGGCTAAGGAGCGATGGATTGAGAATCAAAAAGACAATTTGCTTAATATCGGATATTTCCATGTGGTGTTCACCCTACCTGATACTCTAAATTTAATGATATATCAAAATCAAAAAAAGCTTTATACTCTTTTGTTTAAGGCTTCCTCCGAAACTCTTGCCGAATTAGCCTCTGACAAAAAATATCTTGGTGCAAAACTGGGGTTCACATCTATTTTACATACTTGGGGACAAAACCTTATGCACCATCCGCATATTCACTGCATCGTACCGGGTGGTGGATTATCTCCGATCGGCCAATGGGTAACAAGCAGAAAAAAGTTTTTCATTCCGGTTAAGGTTCTATCTCGTAAGTTCAGAGGGAAATTTCTGCATTACCTCAAGCAATTGTATTATGAGAACAAGCTTGAATTTCATGGTAGCCAAGAATTTCTTTCTGATCACGCCGAGTTTGAAAAACTGCTATCTTCTGTATATTCTAAAGAGTGGATTGTCTACTGTAAACCGCCCTATAAAAATGCTAGCTGTGTTGTTGAATATCTTGGTAGATATACTCATAGAGTTGCCATCTCCAACAATCGTATCATTAGTATGGAAAATGGTACTGTCACATTTAAATGGCGTGATTACAAGGACAGTAGTAAAGGCAAGCTAATGAACGTTTCTTCGGATGAGTTTATCCGCAGATTCCTTATTCATGTTCTGCCAAGTAGATTTATGAAGATCAGGCACTACGGCTTTTTAGGTAACCGTAACAAGTCTACCAAACTAAAGATTTGCAAACAGCTTACTAATACGGCTGTTTCACTTAAAGAAAAAGCCTCCACGCTCCAGCTCATCGAAAAAATTACAGGCAGAGATTTATCCAAATGTGCTCACTGTGGATCGGACAAAATTAGTCGTTCTATGATCTATGGTAAATCTCCGCCTTACACTGTCAAAACTGCATAATATTGATGATGTTCCCGGTTCTGGGGAGGGGGAAGTTATGTATTAGATGACCAGCTCAGACACTATTTCGACCTATTTGTTTACGGCATTGAACATATTTCTAGGCTAATCCATCAAATTAGACAGGAACGGAACTATTCAATCTCCATAGCTAGTGGCTATACCCCCACGGTTTCGTGCTATCGTAATTATCCAAAGTTAGGCAAGTATCTGCCTATTCCACACTCAAGCTATGCTTTTGGGCTTGAGCTTTTTTACGCCTAACTTCGTATAATTTGCTATGGATAATGGGCTCTCCATAAATTCAAGACTTTTTTTCAAACCATAATGAATTTCATATTTTACGTCTGTCTTTTTTGCTTTTTTGGCCCTCATAGTTTGTTTTCAGGATAGACATTAGTACCACTTAGTTTAGCAATCAGTTACGCTCTGTCAACCAACAGTGGAGATAAGAAAGAACTTCACATCTCACTACGTCGAGAAGATTCTAGTCACCAGGGAATTAACTTCTAAATACTTTCCATATTTTTCCTTCATTTCTTCCTGGAATGTCACATATAATTGAAGAAAATATAAAATAGCCAGGCCGTCCGAAAACGACCTAGCTAATACTACCTGTTTATGCCCACACATATTCCTACGCCCCAGCCTGGCTAGACTTCACCATAGCCGGGTACAGCAGTATCCTTATGCCTTGTTCCCAAAACCTCCATTCCAGATCGGAACGCCCTTTTCATAGGCTTTGTCGCTCCATTCTAGACTTATTTTTTAGGATTATTCTTTGCCATTTCTTCCATTAATTTTTGAATCGCTTTCTTTTCAATGCGAGAAACATACGATCTCGAAATCTCTAGAGCCTTTGCAATTTCCCTTTGCGTCTTTTTTGGACTGTCTACCAACCCATAACGCAACTTAAGGACGGTTCCTTCCCTTGGATTCAAATTTTTCACAAGTTCGAGCAGGGCCTTGTGCTCAGACTCCTTTTCGACCTTTAATGAAATATCCTCTTCGTTCGAACCAAGTACATCAATTAAAGAAATTTCATTCCCCTCTTTGTCCATTCCAATTGGATCGTAAATTGAAACCTCGCCCCGAGATTTTTTCAGTGATCTTAAGTGCATCAAAATTTCTATATCAATGTCAGAGGGGTAGCGGTTAATAATGGTAAATACCCACTAATTCATTATCCGCCACATGTACTTCTCTTAAAATAATTCTAATCATTTTCCCATACCCTTAATTAACATAGCCATCCTTATGCCTCAAGACGCCACCCCTTCAAGATCTAGCTGTCGGTGAGACCGGCATGACTTTAAACAACGCATAATAAGAATAGCACTAAACCGCTGGCGCGGTGGTTTCCGGAGTGAACCCTCTTGTTCAGTCGAATATTGCGTAAGCTATTACTTCTAGTTTGTATCATCTCCTTAAAGGAAAGTTTACCCTTAAGGAGATGATTGAACTATGTCAAAGGAAGAAGTCTTAACCAAGCTAAAATTCGATGTTGAACTTAGGGGGTTAAGCAAGCACACCCAGGACGAATACTATACCAAAGTTAAAATCTTTCAGGATCACTTCGACAAGCCTGCAACTGA
>Ga0209125_1003649_pt1 | contig 10362 bp, 9 predicted proteins | sample BarGraIncub1131A_FD_184503 | JGI IMG/M metagenome (GOLD analysis project Ga0209125, IMG submission 184503) | Arctic peat soil microbial communities from Barrow, Alaska - Barrow Graham LP Incubations 11-31A (SPAdes) (version 2) | ecosystem: Environmental > Terrestrial > Soil > Wetlands > Peat... | reverse complement strand
AAAGGAATTAATGAGACTTGGCTATATTTTAGAGGGAGCAATTAAGCCTGCTGTTCCAGTGGATACTGGGGCATTAAGGGCAAGCATAACTTTTATGTTAGCAATTGTCTGAGATAAATACTCTTGTCCAAGCACGTCCACTCTAGCCTTAACTTCATCCAGCTTCTTCCACTCATAAATAGTACTTCTTGCAACTCCAGATTGTTCAGAAACCTCTGTAATTGGAATACCCGAAGCTATTAATTCACATATTCACATACCACTAATTGTCTTTCATCTAACATATTAATCCCTCCTATCTATGGGAACTATAACCATTACTAATTAAGGGGAGATGGATTAAATGAATCTAACTAATTATGTACCTGATTTTATTAATCAGTCGTCAATCTTCCAAAGGATCTTGCTCCATCCTTTTTGATACACTTTCGAGATTAGTAATAATACCAGAGAAACCAATGGTTTGACTGTGGTAGAGGCTAAAGTGCTGATTAGAAGTACAATAAAGCACCAGCAATTGCTGGTGCTAATAATTAAAAGTTTTTGGGACATTTTCAAAAATGGTTGACAGTATATCATAAAAACTTCATTAGCTAAATAAATTTAGATAATTTTACTGGATCATTTGTATACCGTTAAGATAAGAATTATTTTTTTGCTATGGAATCAGCATAAGCTTTTAAATCATATAATTTTCCAGAATGTGCGCCACCAAAACCACCAAATTGCTGATTACTTGAATCCGATGATTTTTTATCGCTACTAGCTGTATCAGTTGTTTTAGTAGCCTCCTTCCATTCGCTCTCTGGAACTACTGTACCTGCTTTTTCCACCCAGGCCATAATATCACCACCCGGGCTACTTTGTGTACCTTCTGCTTCAACATCACTGCTTGAATTAGACTTGGTACCCTCTGTAGTAACATCGCTACTTGAACTACCACCCATGGCGCCTCCCATACCGCCTCCTGACATTACATATCTTATTTCTCCTTTAGCAACAAGAGACTTAAATTGATTTAAAGTAAGTATTTTATCACTTCCCATAAATCCACCTAAAGACATTACAGATTTACCAGTTTTAATTATTATATCTGAAGCTGTACCACCTGAAGTTGAAGTTGCAAGAATGTATTTTTCAGTTGTATTATGAGTTTCTAGGAATTTTATTAGCTTTGTATTGTCGCCAGAATCCATACCCATACCCATACTTGCACCATCACTTTTAGATGATATTATTTCTAATCCTGCAGAGGGCATGGTTCCATTTACTGGATAAAACATTGTAACACCTGACCAAACTGTTGGAGTAATTAAAAGCCCAACTACAGCAGCAATGAGCAGATTTCTCTTTAACTTTGTATTTTCATTTTTCTTTAATCTTAAAATAACAAGTATAATAGAAGAAACAAAACAAAGTATTGATAATACTATCATTAAGATCTTAGTGATACTAGAAGTGCTATAAAAATATGATAGTATTAGTAGCTGGACTGATCCATCTACTATAAGGGCCGCTTCTAAAATCCAAGATTTCCATCCACCCTCTTTATATAGCTCCCACATTGATATAATTCCAATTCCAGATAAGGCTGCAATTGGTGGTGCAAGCATAGTTAAATAGTACGGATGAAACATACCTGTTGTAAAACTAAAATAACCAAATACTGGCAGCAGCCACATTGTCCATAATAATAGTGATAACTTTCTTTTATCATTATTGAAAAGACTTTTAAATTTCTCTCTTAGTACGGCTGCAACGAGTCCAAATATAGCAAGTGGGAATAGCCAAATTATTTGATCTGATAAGCTATTTTTAGAAAATAGTCTTGTAATACTAGATGTTTCAGTACTACCACCCATCATTCCACCACCCATAGCTCCGCCTCCTGCGCGAGCTCCACTAGGCATTTTCATACCTTCCGGTAATTCCATACCTTTTGGCATTTCGCCTCTTAACATTCCACTGCGTAAAGCTCCTCCCATCTGTGAATTACCACCAAGACCTAGTCTATTTAATCCATTCCACCCAACTATAAGTTCAATTTCCGAATTATTAGTACTGCTATCTACATAAGGTCTACTTGATGCAGGTACTAGATCTACAAATATCGACCATGAAAATGAAACTACTAATAGAACAAGTGTACCTAAAACAAGATGTTTTATTCTCTTTTTCATAGAAATTGCAGTTGAAAGAAGATAGGTTATATATATAGCTGGAGTTACCATATAAGCTTGAAGCATCTTTATATTAAATCCAAGACCCACGATAGCTAAACTTATTAGTAGATATTTTAGTTTCCCTTTTTCAGCAGCTATAGTAAGAGGCCAGCATGCTAAGAGTAGAGCTAAAACAAGTAAGTTATCACAAGTATTATTTCTGCTTACTGCAACGAAAATTGGTGTTGTAGCAAGACATAATGCAGAAATTAGCCCTGCGCTAACTCCAAAGGATCTTTTAACAAGATGATATAATACCGCAACGGAGATTACACCTGCTAGAGCCTGGGGAATAAGTATACCCCAACTGTTAAGCCCAAATATCTTAGCAGAAATAGCCTGAATCCAAAAACCAAGAGCTGGTTTATCAATAGTAACAAAACCAGCAGGATCAAAGGATACAAAAAAGAAATTTTTAAAGCTCATAGTCATGCTTTTTACGGCAGCAGTATAAAAAGTATTTGAATACCCCTCCAAACCTAAATTAACAAAATTAAATAATGTAGATAATAGTAAAATTAATGATAGCCCTAAGGTTTCTTTTGTGGATTTGATTTTTTCTTTCAATTTGACGACCTCCTCAGTTAAATATCCACAGCTTGTAGGTAAGAAAATACTTCTGCTAATAATTAGGATCATACAAACTTATTTTAACTTTTTGCTTCTTTAAAATGCACCGATTAGAGCTCCTTTTTCATACCGCCGCCCTTTTCAGTCGATTCTTGCCTAGTTGCTTTTTCAGCACTTGCTGCAAATACTCGATAAGCTGGGGTTGCAACTCTTCTCGCTGCAGCCCCATTTCAATGATCGCCTTCATGTAGCCAAGCTTATCTCCTATATCGTAGCGGTCTCCCTTCAACTCCAGCCCAAGTAGACCTTCCTGTTGGCAAACTTCTCGCAAGGCATCCGTCAGCTGATATTCGTTCCCCGCTCCTCTTTCTTGTGTTTTCAGAAAAGTGAAAATGGATGGTTTTAAGATATACCTACCCATGATTGCTATATTGGAAGGAGCATTAGCCGGAGTGGGTTTTTCAATCAAATCCCGCACTTGCAAAATCTTATTATGCTGTGCCACCGCCGAAATAATTCCATATTTGCTTACCTCCGCCGGATGCACCGGCTGGACGCCAATAACGGTTTTCTCATACGTTTCAAAAACGTCTATCAGCTGCTTTAATGCAGGAGGATCAGAAACCATAATATCGTCTCCAAGCAGAACGGCAAACGGTTCGTCGCCAATAAATTGCTCCGCGCATAGAATGGCATTCCCCAAACCAAGTGGTTCCCTTTGGCGAGTATAAATGATATTGGCCATATTGCTGATGTTTTGAATTTCAAGCAGTAAATCGGTTTTTCCCTTTTCCCAAAGCATTTGTTCGAGCTCCACGGACTTGTCAAAATGATCTTCAATCGATTTTTTGTTTCTGCCTGTTACAATGAGTATGCTTTCGATACCTGATCGCACCGCTTCTTCTACAATGTATTGGATGGCCGGTTTGTCAACGATCGGTAACATTTCCTTAGGTTGAGCTTTTGTTGCAGGCAAAAATCTCGTCCCTAAACCGGCTGCAGGGATGACAGCTTTTCTGATTTTCATACTATACAACTCCATTCGATTCTGAGATTTGTGAAAAGATCCATAGACGACTGCCTATATAATTAATGACAAGACTGGCTCCCGTAACAACAAATTTACAAACGAGCAATGGCCATGCCAAGTAATTGTAAATCCCAACCAGCAAGCCGTAAGTGATCATCAATGTCAAAAGATTTAGCAATATGAATTTAGGTAATTGTCTCGAGTTATGGCCGCCTTGCTTGAAGGTCCATTTTCTGTTCAAGAGAAAACTGTTTAATCCACCGCAAGTGTAAGATAGACTATGTGCCACTAGTAGCGAAAAGCCCCAAGAGGACAGAACCGCAAATACAGCCAAATCAATACCTGTATTGACAGCACCAACCGAGCAAAACTTTAAGAATTCAAGAGGACTTTTTAACATCTTAGACTACCTTCTTTACATACCGTTCTTTTCTCATCATCCCGTAGCACTCACTTACAATATATAAGGGACGATCTCTTGCTTCATCATAAATACGCCCGATATATTCTCCAATAATACCCATCATCGTTAAGAGAATTCCAGTCAATACTAGTTGCATTGCTATCACCAGATTCCACCCTGAGAAAATTTCAGAGTAAAATACCTTAAAAAATGATAAGACTGCCAAGTAGGTCAAGCCGGAAAGGATAAGCCCGATTCCTGCATAGTTCGCAATTTTGAGGGGTTTAAAGGAAAAGGAAGTTAGGCCGTCCAAACTTAACTTCATCATCTTTTTTAGTGGATACTTAGTTTCACCGGCTAACCGTTCATCCCTTTCATACTCAACCGCCGTTTGTCGAAAACCAACCCAGCTAACCAAACCTCGAACGTAACGGTTTTTTTCCGGTAGTCGTTTCATTTCTTCGCACACTCTGCGGTCCAGTAATCGGAAATCCCCGGTATCCGTCGGGATCTCGATATCCGTGGAAGCCTTCAGAATTCGGTAGAATAAACGGGCGGTTTGCTTTTTGAAAAACGTTTCGCCCTTCCGCTTCGTTCGTTTGGCGTAAACGACATAATACCCCTCTTTCCACTTCGCGATCATATCCAAAATTAACTCGGGTGGGTCCTGCAAATCTGCGTCAATCACAACGACAGCCGCACCTGACGCGTAGTCCATCCCAGCCGTAATCGCAATTTGATGACCAAAATTGCGGGAAAACGAAATAAGTTTTACCTTATCATCCTTATCTCTGAAACCTTTAATCATTGCAGTCGTATGATCGTAGCTGCCATCGTTCACGAAAATCAACTCATAGGGCTCCCTTGTTGAATCCATTACCTGCTTCAAACGCCGGTAAGTTTGGTCAATGACAGCTTCTTCATTGTAGACAGGAATGATTATGGAATAGCGAATGTCTGCGTTCATACTCTTGCCTCCTACTTATTATGGATTTTCGTATAAAGTATGGGAGCCGTTCATAACTTTATCTCCCTGGGAATTTCCATTTTTCGTACTCGCTTACCACTCTGTATGCGGGACTACCTTCCCATTCTTGAAAATCCAGGTCTAACGTCCGAGATTCCTCCTCTGAAACCGCCCGAGGAACTCGAAAAATATTTGATCTCTTTGTTGGCAACCATTTGTTTCAATTTATCTACGGTCAGGATTGGATCGAGCCGTGAAAACCCGCCCATCGTCATCGGTGCTTTTCCAGTTTTTATAATTGCAGGCTTCGCCTATGCTTGCATTGGTTGTGGCAAATAGGTATTTCTCTTTCAAGACTTGCCTATAAATAAGCATGCTACTTCTCTAATCTTAGAGTAAATTTGTCACAGTTCAGTGACCTTTGTATGGGGAATGTGTTAAGACTTATAATCAAACTCATGTGAAGAATATGTTGAAAACACAAATAAGCCCTCACCAAAAGTGAGGGCAATGTCTGATGTATGGAGCTAAATATGATGCGAATTTCAAAAAGAAGGAAGAAGAGGTCCCAGTCAAGCAATCCCCCAAAAAACGCGGACGAAAGCCCAAAGCAGAACGGGAGAAATGGCTCAAAGAACAACAGGAACTGGAAGAGAATCGACCCCTTTTTGAGAAAAAAATCGAAGCACAACTTCCGCTTGATTTTAAGACGATCGAACAACAAATCCCGCAAGTTCCTCACTGGGGAATTAAGAAAAACTCCGAGGGGAAAAACGTCTTCTGGTACGGCTTTAAAGGTCATCTTCTAGTGGACTGTAAAAGCCAATATATTTTAAGTTCCTTGCTTTCCTCGGGAAATGTCCATGATAGTAAATTAGCGATTCCGCTGCTTAAAGCTCTGAAGGAACTTCATCCCGGGTTGAAACCTTCCTATATTCTTGCTGATGCGGGTTACGACTACACCCCAATCTAGAAACAGGCTAAAGCCATAGGGGCAAGGGCTCTCATCGATTACAATCCGCGAAATGAACAGCTACCAGAAAGCAGAGACAAATACTTTCGCCCAAAGTGTCAGCAAGGTCATTCCTGCCGATATGATAGCTATGATTCCCAATACGACACTTTGAAATATACTCAACCCAAGGAATGCAATGAATGTCCTCTGAAAGAAAACAACCAGTGTCAAAAAGTATTCAAGGTTAAGGTTTCATCAGATCCCCGAAAATATATCGTACCTGCCCGAGGAAGAACAGCCGTAGAGCGTGTTAATGCTTATCTCAAAGAGTACTTTCAGTTAAAAAACATTCGACATCGTGGAAACTTAGCCAAAGTAGACTTTGAGTTTTCTATCTTAGCCTATACCCTCTGTAAATTAGCCGTAGACCGATTGAACAAGTCTAAGCGTGTTGCTGCATAAATTTTTCTAAAAGTGTTATTAACGAAATTCTGGAGTTCTAACCTTTGCAAACTAAACATTATGGAATTGACTCTAGTATTTAAATAATAACGCAATTCTTAACATTACTCAATAGATATGCTTAAAAATGGCGTAGTAAAGATGGGAGATACTTAGCCCTCATAAGCTTGTCTAGCTACCATAAAGGAAGTATTAATAGTGTTATCTTGTTCTATATTTGCGTTAGAGGTACTTAATTGTGTTTCCATAGCGGCTTGTAACGCTGCTTTAATTGAATCCGACTGAGTTTGAGTAATTGTGCCGGTAGAAACCAAGCTAGATAAGGGATCTTTCGTATCTCTTGAGGTACTTGTTTGTGACTCCATAACCGTTTTTATTGCGTCTTTGATTGCATCAGATTGAGTCTGCGTAATTGTTCCGCTAGAAACCAAACTAGACAGCGGGTCGGTCTTAGTTGACGAGTTAGACTGATGTTGCGCCTTGAAAGAGCTTTTAACTGCGTCTGCTTGGGCTTGAGTTATCGTTCCACTAGAAACTAAACTAACCAATGGATCTGTCTTAGTTGCACTGGATTGCGACTTTATAGCTGATTTGAACGCATCGCTAACGGCCTTTTCTTGATCTTGAGTAAGTGTTCCATTAGTAACCAAACTATCTAAGGGGTTTGCCTGAGACGAATGTCCATGATGATGGCCTGATCGAAATGAATTTTTGACTGCATTTGATTGCGCTTGAGTTATTGTTCCACTAGCAACTAAGCTTGTTAAAGGATCTGTCTTAGTTGCGCTACCTGTACTTGATTGGGATTGAGTAGCCAATTGTGTTTGCATGGCTGCCTGTAGAGTGCTAGCTATGATATTCTCTTGATCCTTAGTGATCGTGCCATTAGAGACCAAAGTATCCAAAGGACTTACCCTTTTAGATGCTTGCAGCGCTTGTGGACTGATCTGAGAACTGTCCAGTGATGGGGCGATAGAACTAACGGTGTTGTTAGCAACACTATTTTTCTTGTCGGCTATTTGCTGACTGATTTTAGCCTGTAACTGTGCCAACATAATATCAGCGAGACTTTGAGTAGTGTCAGTACTTGTACCACTTATTGGTGAGATACTCATATAAATTCCCCCTTCTTGTGAACAAACCTTTACCATTCTTTTTATTAAATATCGAATGCCTATCTTTGAATTATCTTGAATTAAGGTATTCAATGAATTATGTTGAATAATCCAAATATTTCAAGATCGTCCTCTTCGGTGAATTGATATTTGGAGACACGGACGATAGGACTACCTTGACAACCTTCATCGAGAAAAAGCAAGGCATAATGAGCTAGTTATTTAAAATTGCCTACACTTACTTTACTTATCGGATATCACTCTACTATTCAATAGGGTTGGAATCTAAAATTACCCTAATAATTTATTCATATCTCAACCAACGCATTACTTACTTTATATCTAGTCCCTCGCCCTTTCGCTCATATGCCACAATCTTATCAATCAACATAGCTAAATCCGCGTGGGTTAGCTCCTTCTTATCAATAATCTCCTTCAAGATATCCAGTGCGCTTGCTACCTTCTCTTTCTCGTTATCCCGAATTTCCCCACGCTCTCCGCTTCAACCAACTGACGTTCCAACTTTTCAAGTTCAGTACTTGATTCTTGTGTCTGTCAATGCCATGTTTATTAAAAGGGTTGAGAACGGAGTCAGAGCAAAGAGCAATACAATTTACAAGTATACTGGCCTTTTGAAATGCGGAGAGTGTGGTAAAAACCTCGTAACTATTGGTTCCAAAAGAAAGGAAGGTATCGTAAGATCTTATGTGTGCGATAATTTCAAATTCAGTTTATCTATGATAGCTGGAATAAGCCCTTCGTGCACAAATTGCTCTTCAGGAGCGACCCTTAGCTCAGTTATATCTTCTACATTTTCCATTCATATCCTTCTGCAATAGCAAAAATAACCAAAGAAAAAACAAAATACCAGACCATTCATAGAATGATATGCTCCCCTTAAGGTAGACAGGTTAAATAATAAAAATCTGTTAACTTTAAAGGGGAGCATTTTCATGTCCAAAAGAAGAAAATACACAGCAGAAGAAAAATACCAAGTTATAAAAGCATATGAAGATGGTGTTGGATCAACAAGAGAAATAATGTCTCTTTATAAAATTAGTAGATTTGCATTTTACGACTGGAGATATAACTATAATAAATATGGAATAGATGGGTTAAAAGACTCAAAAAGAAGCAAAAAGTATTCTCAAGCACTGAAAGAAAATGCTATTCAGGACTATCTTTCAGGAAAATTCTCACCAATTGAAATTGCCCAAAAATATGAAATATCTAGCAAGTCTACTGTGCTAAATTGGGTGAACAAGTATAATTGTCATAGAGAGATAAAAGCAACGTCGAAAGGATTGAGTCACTCTATGACAAAGGGAAGATCAACCTCTTGGAAAGAGAGAATAGAGATTGCATTATTCTGTATTGCTCATAACCATGATTATCAACAGACGTCTGAAGTTCATCAGGTATCCTACCAGCAAGTTTACCAATGGGTTAAGAAGTATGTATCTGGTGGAGAAGATGCTCTGAAGGACCGAAGAGGCAGGAATAAAGATGAAGAAGAATTAACACCCGAGGAAAAAATTAAGCTTGAAATGAAGAAACTGAAAGCAGACAATGAGAGGCTTAGAGCGGAGAACTTATTCCTAAAAAAATTGGAGGAACTAGAAAGGAGGCGTTTTTAAGTAAACTTAGACAAGAAAACAAGTACCTTGCAATCTCACAGCTTCATGAGTTTGAAAAGTTATCCATCTCCCAACTGTGCAATATAGCAATGGTCTCACGTCCAGCCTACTACAAGTGGACAAATAGAGTAGAATCTGTTCTTGAGGTTGAAAACAAGCGCTTAATTGCTGAGATGATTATGCTCTACGAAGAGGTTGATGGCATATACGGCTATAGAAGGCTGACAATGAACTTGAACCGGAGGTTGAACAAAACGTTCAACCATAAGCGTATTTATCGACTGATGAGGATTACGGGGTTACAATCTGTGATACGAAAGAAGAAGAAACGGTACGTGAAATCGACTCCACAGCATGTGGCAGCAAATCTCATTAACCGTGAATTTACGGCGGATAAGTCGAATCAGAAGTGGTTAACGGATGTTACAGAGTTCAAATATGGAAACTCCCAGAAGGCTTATCTGAGCGCCATCCTGGACCTTCACGACAAAAGCATTGTTGCGTATGTTCTGGGTCATTCTAATAACAATCATCTGGTCTTTTCGAACCTAGATATGGCTCTGGGAGCTTCTCCTGGTTCAAGCCCAATGATCCATAGTGATCGTGGGTTTCAATATACTTCTTATGGATTTAAGCGTAAATTGGATGCTGCAGAAATGACACAAAGTATGTCACGAGTTGGAAAGTGTATTGACAATGGACCAATGGAAGGCTTTTGGGGAACACTTAAATGTGAGAAGTATTACCTTCATACTTACAAGACCTTTGAAGAACTCAATGAAGCGATTTGTGAATATATGTATTTCTACAATAACAAGCGATTACAGAAAAAATTAAGCGCCCTCAGCCCAATGGAATATCGGGCTTTGGCCGCTTAGATTAGTTTTATATTATTCCACTGTCTACTTGACAGGGGGCAGTTCATGTTGCTTCAAGGTGGTCTTTGTATACATGACTTTATCGACGTAACTGTTGATGAATTTCTTACATTCTGGGATGTT
>Ga0209125_1003648_pt1 | contig 10371 bp, 7 predicted proteins | sample BarGraIncub1131A_FD_184503 | JGI IMG/M metagenome (GOLD analysis project Ga0209125, IMG submission 184503) | Arctic peat soil microbial communities from Barrow, Alaska - Barrow Graham LP Incubations 11-31A (SPAdes) (version 2) | ecosystem: Environmental > Terrestrial > Soil > Wetlands > Peat... | reverse complement strand
CAGGAAAGGTAAATAAGATAACTGAAGAAGTAAATAAGATAATTGGAAAGAATGTACTTATAGGGGAAGATGCAGTAGCAGAAACTAAAAATAAATTAAAACAAAAGAATAATACTAAGTTTAAAAATATGCTTAGAACAATAGGAAATATATTTATCCCATTAATACCATTGTTTGTAGCTTGTGGACTAGTACTTGCGGTAAATAATATAGCAGGAGTATATTTTGGAGATGCATATAAAAACACAACAGCAGCTGGAATAATAGGACTTATAGGTATGGGTGTATTCTCTATTTTATCAATTTTAGTTGGTGTAAATACAGCTAAGGAATTCGGTTCACAAATGCCAATGATGGGTGGAGTCTTAGGTGGTATTTTATCATCAGCAGCACTTGCAAAGATAACTCTTTTTGGAAAAGCATTAACTCCAGGACGTGGTGGAATTATTTCAGTAATACTCGTAGTAGTTTTAGCTTGTTATATTGAAAAGGCTTGTAGAAAATTTGTACCAGATGTATTAGATTTATTCGTTACACCACTGGTTACACTTACAATTTCAGTTTTAGTGGCATTATTTATACTTCAACCAGTAGGTGGATTTATATCAGATAGTATAGGCCTCATAGTAGCACAAACAATAGCATCAAATAATATAGTAATATCAGTTATATCAGGAGCAATATCAGGAGGGTTATTCTTACCACTTGTTATGACAGGAATGCACCAAGCGTTAACACCAATACATGCAGATTTAATAGCTAATGTTGGATTTACAGTATTACTTCCAATACTTGCAACAGCGGGAATGGCACAAGTAGGAGCTACTATAGCAGTACTCAGAAAAACAAAAAATGAAAGATTAAAGAAAATAGCTAAAAATGGATTAGTACCAGGATTTTTAGGAATAGGAGAACCATTAATATATGGAGTAACATTACCACTTGGTAAGCCATTTCTTGGAGCTTGCCTTGGAGCAGCAGTAGGCGGAGCAGTCATGGCAATGTTTAAAGTTGGAGCCGTTGCAATCGGTGTATCAGGATTACCACTGGCATTATTAATTGCAAATGGGAAAATGGGAGTATTCTTAATAGGAGTACTAGTATCATATATAGGTGGATATTTCTTTACTAGCATATTAGGTTTTGAAGATCCAGTGGATTAACAAATTAAGAGAGTTAAAAAAAAGACCCGCAAGGGTCTTTTTAATAAGCAAAATTAATCGATAATTTTAAGGAGGGATTTTATGAGTTATGGTATTTCAATTTACTTTGGGCTGGACAATACAATGGAAGAAAATATAAAGCTATTAAAGGATGCACATGAACTTGGGTTTACTAGAATATTTACCTCACTTCATATACCAGAAGCAAATTATAGTGTCTTAAAGACTGAGGTACGTGAATTTTTCAAGTTAGCTAAAAATTATAATATGGATATAATAAGTGATATTTCTCCTAATACTTTTAAGTTTTTAGATTTGAATAATATGGATTTGAAGGGACTAGGTGATATGGGGGTTAAGACTATAAGAATAGATTTTGGATATATAGAAGAAGAAATATCTAAAATGACCCAAAACACTTATGGAATCAAAATTCAACTAAATGCATCAACAATAACTGAAGAGTTTTTTGAAAATCTAGATAGATATTCGCCAAACTATAAAAATGTTGATGCGTTACATAATTTTTATCCTAGAGTAGGTACAGGTATTTCAGAAGAATGCATGATAGAGAAGAATTCTATTTTAAGTAAAAGAGGAATTAAAGCTTGTGCTTTTGTAGGATCAAATAATAGAAAAAGAGGTCCCTTACATGATGGATTACCAACGCTAGAAGATCATAGAGGTATAGAGGTACGCGAAGCTGCAAATCATTTGTTTGCCCTGGGAAATAAATCTATATTTATTGGAGATTCACTTCCTAGTAAAAAAGAGCTAGAGGATTTATCAGGACTAAGTCCAAATGCAGTAGAGCTTTGTATAGAATTAAAAGAATATGATAATATAACCTTAAGGTTACTTACTGAAACTTACACCCAAAGGACAGATGAGGCTAGAGATGCCATAAGAGCTAGTGAAAGCAGATTACTTCTTAAGGGAGATAAAATAAAACCATTAAATACAGTAGATAAAAATTATGGAGATATCACTATAGATAACGAAAATTACATGAGATATATGGGAGAATTGCAAATATTAAAAACAAATCAAAAATTGGATTATAGGACAAACGTTGTAGCTTCTGTTTTACAAAAGCATTTTTATCTATTAAAATATATAAATGGCGGTAAGAAATTTTACTTTAATATAATAAATAAATAAATAGAGCTAAAATCAAATTTAATAGGGTGTGGAATTATGGATGTACTACGGTATATAAAACAAAATTACGATAGCTTTACAGATAGTGAAAAATTAATAGCAGATTATTTATTAGAAACTAAGGAAAGCATTATAACAATGTCAGCTAAGGAACTAGCTAGTACTACAAAAACATCTGCTCCAACAGTTGTTAGGTTTGCTAAAAAAATAGGGTTCAATAGCTTAAATGAAATGAAACTTAAATTATCTATAAGTATAGATAAGATGGATCAAGCTACTGAGTTTCAATATTTAGATAAAGATTTAGGAACAAAAAATATAATTTATGCAATAAAAAATTCAATAGATTCTATCATGCAGCAGACCGTTAACTTGTTAAGTGAAGAAGAATTAGATAAGGCTATAGAATTGCTTATAAATGCAAAAAATATATATATCTTTAGTGTAGGAGTATCAGCTTTAGTAGGTCAAGATTTTTATTATAAGTTAAGCAGAATAAATAAGAGATGTATATCACATACAGATACCCATTTGCAAATAACAACATCTATATTAATGGAACCAGGTGATGTAGCAATAGCAATATCCTATTCAGGTGAAACAAGGGAAGTTATTAAATGTGTAAAGAATGCAAAAAAAAGGAAAGTTCCAGTAATAGCAATAACTAAGGCTAGTGTAAATAATAAGGTAGCTGATCTCTCAGATGTGGTGTTACGTGTGCCAGCAGTAGAAAAATATTTGAGGGAAGGTGCAATGAACTCAAGAATATCACAGCTAGCAATAATAGACATGTTATTTATAGGAATGGTTAGAAATAATATAAAAGAAGTAGAGGAAAAATTAATTGAAACAAGAGAAGCAGTTAAAGAAATGTATAAATAGGGGTATTCAGTAAGGTGGGATTCATTGACTAATTCTATAATACTTGGTATTATTTATATAATAAAAATATTGGGGGTTTTAATATGAGATTTGAACTTAAAGAACGCGATCAACTCAACATACTCTATGCAAAGTCTGTAAATATGGCATAAGCCGGCAATTTGCATAGAGATAATAATTAAAGCTGTCTATTTTAAAAGCCATATATATACAGGCTTTGTTTCCTTAATTTAAAGTATAAATTTAAGGAGCTGAGCTTTGTGAAATATGCAAAAATTGAAACAATTTTACCCAGTAATTTAGTTAGAGAAATACAAAAGTATATTCAAGGGGAATACATTTATATTCCATCACAATTAGAAAAAAGAAAAAAATGGGGAGAAAATTCAGGAAGTCGAACTTATATACAAAATAGGAATGAGATAATACGCAACAAGTATAAAAGTGGATTTGCAATTGTGAATTTAGCAAAAGAGTTTTTTCTTTCAATTGATAGTATTAAAAAAATTATATATACAAAAAACAAATAGAAAAAGCTATCACTCATGTTTATAGAGTGGTAGCTTTTTATGTAAAGAACAATATAGAAATGATTTTTATATATAATTTTTCATATTTTGGAATTACAATATAAATGGGGGTAGAAATAGGATATTCAACCGAAGCTGTAATATTTTGGTTGTGAAGGGTTCAAAGATTCTTATTACTAGATATGCGAAGGAGAAATAAAATTATGAAAAAATATGACAATATATATTCAATAAACGAAGTTAAGTGTGTGCTTGAAAAATTTCAAGTGGGATATACAAAAAAAGAAATAGCTAATATTGATTTTTTTGTTAATGAAATGTTTTCAAAAAGAGATGGACTTGTTGTTCTTGGTAGTGGAATGAACCAATGGGCTTTTAATCTTGAGGATACTAAAAAAATAATTGAAAAACATTGGAGTGAAAAAAACAATTATTTTAAGGAGATGAACTTTAAATTTGAAGAAGCTAAAATTTTTGCTAATGAGAATGTAGCTTGGGTTGTTACAGTTGGAAACATAAATAATATGATTTTAGAAAATGAACAAATAGAAAAAGCTATTACTAAAGTTAAAGATGTTTTAAATAAAGAAGAAAAGTCACAGGAAAATGCTATTTTTGCAGCAAGGACTATAGCTGATACTCTAAGAGAAATAGATAAAGGTGAAAATTATATTTGGCCTTTTAGATTCACTAGTGTATTAATAAAAGAAGATAGTACATGGAGATTTCACCAAATGCAATTTTCACTTGATTCGGTATCCTTTTGGCAATATAGAAATACTGATGAAAATTATGATAAAAACTATATTGAGATGCCAAAATCTAATTCAAATGAAGAAGTTGAAGAAGTTAGAAAAATACTTCAAGTTTTTCAAGATGGATATACAAAAAGAGATATAAGCTACGTTGATGAATATATGAAAGAAGTGTTCTTACTTGAGGAGGAACAAGTAGTAATTGGAACAGATGCTGAAGAACTATGTATTGGTCCTAAAGCTATTAGAGGAATAATCAATTCAGACTGGAAGTTTTGGGGCGATTTTTCTATGAACGTTGATGGAGCTTTCATAACAGTTAATGGAGATGTTGCATATTTCTCTACAAAGGCAATGATTAAAAGAATTATATCAAAGACAAAAATTCTTGAGTGGGTTACTAATTCATCAAACTACTTTTTTAATGGAGATGGTAAAAACCCTAAATATAAGATAATGGACATGCTTTGTGAAATTTTAGAATTCCTACAGGAGAGTGAAAGAGGAGAAGTATTTATTGCTCCTATGAGATTCTCCGGAGTTTTAGTTAAAAGTGAAGGGAAATGGCTAATTCATCATGCCCAGTATTCTGATTATATTGACAAAATGCCAAGAGCAAGGATCGTAACATAATTAAAAGATATAAACTTAATTAAAGGGGCGAGGAGATGTTAAGTTATCTCCTCTGTTTTTAGTGTGCCAGGCCTCAGTCATTGATGGTGAAGGAGGGAGAATTTCAATATTTAGCAGGTTTTTAACTAAAATATGGTAAGATAATGTGAGATGGAGTGATATTAGGGTGGTTGATAAAATGACAAAGCTTAATAATTTCAAATTATCCTTGAAAAGGCAGCTATTAATATATTTCTTTTTAGTTTCATTTATACCTGTATGTATTATAAGCCTATACTATTACAATAGTACAAAAGCTGCATTACAAAAGAACATGGTGGAAAGTAGCTATAGTAATATTTCTAATGTGTTAGATAATGTTGATAAGCAAGTGGAACAGGCAAATAATTTAACAGATTGGATTTATGTTGATAAAGATATTATAAATCTTTTAAATAGATCTCCTATAGAAGCTAATATTTATGATGATCAAAAAAAGCAGACTATTGAAAATATAAGAACTCATCTTCAATATATACCAGTAACAAAATATATATCTTCTTTTTTTATAATTGGGAGTAATGGCTTGGATATAAGAAGTGGTATAGAAGCATCATTAATAAATATTAATGATTTTGTTAAATCCATTTGGTTTACTGAAGGACAAAAATTGAATGGAGAAGTATCTTGGGGAAATATTAATTTGAATTATACAAAAATTACAAATAATAAATATATTATTCCTCAATATAGAACTATAAAGAATCTTGATAATGGCAAAATTCTAGGATATTCAGTTGTTTTTTTTAATCAAGGCATATTCAATGATTGTTATGAGAAGCTTTTATTAAATCAAGACGAGAAAATTTATTTGGTGGATGCACTGGGGAATATACTTTCTACCAATCAACCGATTAAATCAGGTTGCAGCATAGCTAGTGAGAATTATTTTGGAAAGGTATTAAAGAATAATAATCAACAATATTTCGAAGAAAAGATTGATAATAAAATAAATATTATTACATATAAAAAATCTGCAAAGACTGGGATTATTCTTATAGAGATAATTCCAATGACTCAAATTGAAATACAGAAGGATATAATTAAGAAAACATTATTTTTTTTAGTGGCAGCTATAATACTTATGTGTTTATTTTTATCTATATTTTTATCAGAAAACTATACTAGACCAATTAAAACTATTGTAGAACAAGTAAATGATATTGCCCATGGAAAATTCGACAGACCTATAAGCCTGGATATAAATAATGAAATAGGAGAATTGGGTAGAAGTATTTTAATAATGAGGACAAACATAAAGAATCTATTGCAAGTAAGTATAAGAAAAGAAAAAGAAAAAAGGGTAGCTGAAATAAAAATGCTTCAGAGTCAAATAAACCCTCATTTTTTGTATAATACTTTAAATTCAATAAAATTAATGGCCAAGTTGCAAAATGCTAAGGGAATCGAGACAATGATAGGATCTCTAGGACATCTTCTAAAGGCTGCTTTAAGTGACCTAAAAGAAGTAGTTCCGCTAAAAGAAGAACTTGATATTTTAGATGATTATATATATATACAAAAAATCCGATACAAAGGTAAAATACAATTTGAGAAGAATATAAGTGATGAGAAACTTTTAAATTGCTCAGTTATTAAATTTATTCTTCAGCCAATACTAGAAAACACAATTTTACATGGTCTTCAGCCTAAAAATGAAGAAGGCAAGGTTATTATATCTGTATATGAGCGAAATACTAAATTAATTATAGATTTGTGGGACAATGGAATAGGGATGAGTAAAGAAAAAATAAATAATATTAAGACTTATTCAAGTAATGGCATAGGGTTTAATAATATAAATAAACGTATTAAGCTTGTGTATGGTGAGGCGTATGGATTGGAATTTGATAGTGAATTAGGTGAATTTACAAAAGTAAGCGTTATATTACCAATACAATATTATAGTGAAATATTAGAAAATTAAAAACATAAATAAAGGGGTGATATAACTTGAAATTTATCATAGCAGATGATGAGGCCATTGTGCGGATTGGATTAAAGTCAATTATTAATTGGGAGAAAAATGGTTTTGAAATTGTGGGTGAAGCCAGTGACGGTAATCAGGCTCTTGATTTGATTTTGTCGCAGAAACCTGATATTGCCATTATAGATATGAAAATGCCTTTAATGGATGGGTTAGATTTGATGCGAAGGCTGATTGAATTAAAGAAAAGTACCAAAATTTTAGTATTAAGCAGTCATGATGACTTTTATCTTGTTAAGGAAGCTATGAAGCTTGGAGCCGAAGATTATTTACTTAAATTAGAAATAGAACCAGAGAATTTAATCGATATTTTAAAGAAAATAGCTAATAAAATAGAAGAAGAGCATAAATTAGCTGGGATAGAATTAAATATTGATAAAAATATAGTGAAAAATATGAATGTAATGAGAAAGAATTTTTTGCGAGATGTGATTGGTAATTTTTATACTAATGAGAAAGATTTAATGGATTCAATGAATTTCTTGAATATCAAATTTGATTCAGGGTTTATATACTGTTTTATGATTAAGATTGGAGAACTATATCGTTTTGAAGACGTTTTGGATGGAGAAATAGCGATTTTAAATTATTCAATAATTAACACATCTGAAGAAATAGTAAATGATATATTTAATGGATATTGCTTTGAAGGAAAGACGGGTGAGTTTTTTATACTTGCTTCCAGTAAGCAAAGTCAAGAAAGTCAATTTAGTGAACATCAACTGATGAGCTTAGCAAAAAGGCTTAAAGAGATGTTACTTATCTATCTTAATATTACGGCAACTATTGGAATCGGGATAGGAAATGGTGGCATAAAAGGAGTAAATGAAGCTTATAACTTAGCACTCGGCGCAATCAGATATCGTTTTTTCAAAGCTGATAATGGTATTATTCTATGGAAGGATGTAAAATCAAGTGAATTTCAAAAGGATGACTATTCAATTTTAAATATCAGAGAAGAGCTACATAAGGCTTTATTATTACATCAAAAAAAGGAGCTAAAGATAATATTTAATGGAATTTTAGATAACTTACATGAAATGAATTTAAGTAGGAATGTCATTTCCAATTTAATGATAGAGCTTTTCATTATGATAAATGAATTTTTTGAATCCTATGGAGTAAGTGTAAGGGAAATAATGAAAAATAGTTATCATAGCTATCAGCAGTTAGTTAATATAGAAAGTATTGGTGACGCAAAAAAGTGGGTTATTCAAATTAAAGAAGACCTAATTGAATATATAAAAAGGGAAGATGCAATTTTATATCCGCGTATTATATCGAGGATTAAAAACTATATAGAAAAGCACTTTGATGAAGAACTTTCTCTGAAGGAAGTAGCTGATGCGGTAAGCTTGAACCCATCCTATTTAAGTACTATTCTTAAAACAAATACAGATATGAGCTATTCTGTATATGTAGCACAGGTAAGAGTTGGAAAAGCAAAGAAACTTCTGGAAACTACCGATTATAAAGTTTATGAAGTGGGTGAAAAAGTGGGCTATACTAATATATATTACTTTAATAGAATATTTAAAAAAATTGCTGGGTTGAGTCCTGGTGAATATAAGAAAAGAGCATACAAATAGTGGAGGGATTTAATTTGAGGTCTGTAAAGAAGTTGTTATTTGTTAATCTCATATTAATAATTATAGTTCAAAGTTTTGTGGGATGTAGTGTACAAGCCAACAAACAAAAATTAAAAACTTCATCTAATAGCAAAATACAGAAAATTAGATTGGCATTGTGGGATTATGATGCTGTTGAATATGACAAAAGGCTTATAGAGGCGTTTACTAAGAGATATCCGAATATACAGGTGGAAGTTATAAGTTTTCCAGGTGATGAGTATGATGAAAAGCTGGCCGTGAAGCTGGAGGGGGAATCAGGTATTGATGTGTTTTATGCGCAAACAGAAGAGCGTATGGTTAACTTGTCTTTGAACAAACAAGTAAAAAATATTGATGAGTTAATTACAAGGGATAAAATAAATCTAAGTCAATACACTAAGATTGATAAAATTAATAATAAAATATATGGTCTACCATATAGAAGTGATTTTCGAGTATTATATTATAATAAAGAAATCTTTGATAAAAATAAAATATCTTACCCAACTAATGATATGACTTGGGAAGAGTATAGAACCTTGGGTAAGAGGTTAACCTCGGTCAATGGAAAAAATAAAACTTATGGAATTTTTATGTTGCATTTATATATTGCCCAAAAGAATCTAAAAGGGAAAAAATTCGATTTGATTAAAAGTGATTTAAATATGCTTAGGCCCTGTATTGAGTTATTAATGAATGTACAAATGGTAGACAAGTCAGCAGTTGATTATGGCACAAATAAATCTTTAAATGCAAACCAGCTTACTTTTGAAAAAGGTGATTCAGCAATGTTTATTTATGGAACCTGGTTCATTAATTATTTGGTAAAAGATAAAGAACGCAAAAAATTCAATTTTAATTGGGGGATGGCTAAGGTTCCACATTGGAAGGGTGAGAAACAATCCGACGCCCTATTTAATACATCTGTGTGTATTAATGCAAAAACTACTAAATTGGAAGCCGCCTGGACTTTCGAGAAATTTGTAACTGGAGAAGAAGGTGCACAGATATTGGCTAAGGAAATGATATTACCGGGACACATTGATAATGGCATTTTATCAGAGATCAATAAAAATCCTGGTTTGCCAAAAGGTAGCGGAGCGGTATTTATAAGGGATAAAACCACGAATTACGAAGTTGCAAGTGAAGTAAAATATCTGGTGAATAATATAGTGTGGGAAGAAGTAGATAATATACAAATGAAAAAAAAATCTATAGATCAGGGAATTTCGGATATGATGAAAAGAAGAAAGGAAATCCAAAATCAGAATAAATAATTTTTAGTAACGTAAACGACGACAATTAAGCAAATCAGATTCATTTGAATTTGATTTGCTTAATTGTCGTCTGCTTTTTTGTAAATAATATAGAAAAGTGCAATAAATCTAGGAAACCTTCATTTTAATAATTAATAATAGAGTTTAAAATAAAGGAAGATATATTTTATATTTAAATTTTGAAGGAGGGTTGAAAAAATATAAGTAGATTATTTATTATCAAATTTATTTACGAGGGGGAAAAATTAATGTTAATGAAAAAATTAATACTTAAGAAAAAATTATCTCTAGTTCTTTCATTTGCAATGATGTTTTTAGTGATTGCACCTGCTTT